>ENA-ORBV01011802-ORBV01011802.1-microbial-mat-metagenome-genome-assembly--contig:-NODE-11802-length-13622-cov-6.408195_pt1 | contig 13622 bp, 9 predicted proteins | sample MGYA00237777_ERZ505514 | MGnify/ENA primary metagenome ERZ505514 (study PRJEB26160, sample SAMN06269048) | microbial mat metagenome | isolation source: Oligotrophic lake microbial mat | place...
TGCTAAGGGTAACAAAGCCGAGATACGCATGGAGGAAAGTAAGGCTTAGCTTTCACCCTCCACCGATTGCTTTTCACATCGATATTGTTGAGAGGACCAGGGCCCTTGATAAATATTGCGTGAAGAGTTAGTTGAAATGCTAAACGACTGCTCTATCATCAAGTGTTCTATTTTGACCGTGTGGCCTAAATTGATTTTCAACAATGGTTACGTGGACCACCAAGCGGAGTTACATATTGTTGCCAGGTGCTTTGTGGAGGGATTTTAAATTTGCAGCATCCCTAGAAAAATGGTTTAGGATAAGATGAGTTGTTCTGGATGAAGAAAGGTCTGCCCTGGGGAGTGCTTATGCACTTTGTCCATTCTTCAATCCTTGATCATTCATGCTTTGAAATAACCTTGATCTATGTTTTCTTAAATCTGTACTAGCTAGTACCGATGCTTTGCCAATCTCTAACTTAATGCTTACGCTTTTTGATTTCAACCCCAGGTCTAAGGATAGGTTTCCAGGTCCCACATTCGCTCCTTGGCTAGGGCCCTAACTGCGCGGAAAGGCTGTGACGCGAGAGCGAGGCATGCCACTTGTGTTGGAGGCCTTGCTTGCATCGCGCACCAACATTGTCAAATGGGTGGAAGTCACACACTTGCTCCGCGTGCACACCAAATAACTGACTAGATTTTGTTGCTAGCTAGCACACTTGCTCACTGCATTGCTGGCTAGCTAGCCACCACCACACGATTGATGCCAACACAACTGTTGTGCAACAAAGCGCATTCGTTTAGCAAACAAACAACAAAGAATGAGCGATGCCAAATGCTGTGTGTGTTGACTTGTCATCATTTAGCTACTTGTTGTGCGAAGCCCTTGTCTTTCTTTTCTTTCACCTTCGTCTTCACATAATTTTGAAATTTGACTGTCTTGATTTGCTGGTAAACATGTCCTCGAAATTCGTCCAGGTCAAACTCTTGATACGCTGCTCGTGACTTCCAAAATTTCTCTCTTGACACCTTACCTTTCTCATTTTTGAATGTTGTGTGAAAGTTGTTTTGGATGTCCTTTTCAAGCAGCTCTCTTGCCTTTGAAACAGCCCAGTACGGGTGATTGATGCTGTGTGTGCGTCTTGGATAAATCGCACGGTCCTGAGCAAGGGCCAGAGCATCTCTTTCTGAATGATCATTCTTCATTTTGACTTTGTCACGCAGTCTTTGCAACCTACCTGCAAAGTGTGGTTCAAATGTAATGCCATGAAAAGCTTCTTCGCCTTGGTAAAAGTCAAAGACTTCGGCTGCGCTCATGTCCTTCTCATCCAACGGAACAGTTCCACTAACTAAATCTTCGCAAATGACCATTTTTGGAATGCAATTCCGCCAATCTTTGTCCTCAGCTAGTGATGAAAGAGCAGACTGTTTGCTCTCGTTATCCGTTACGGCAGTTGTTCGTTTGGGTGGCATGGTGCATGGTCGATCTTTCCCTTGGCTTTATTTTCTGGAAGTGTTGGTTTGGAATGGGACACGCACCCAGCTGGCTAGTGCGTCTGCATGCAACAATCAAGAGTGACGTCGCCTCTTTTTTACCGCATGCCGGTTTACTTGATGACCCTTGCAGATGGAGAGGGTCACAATCATTAGGAACCGCGCTGTTGCTAGCACGACGTGCCCTTGCTCTTTGCCAACGTCTCAGTCTCAACACATTCTGGCCATGAGCAAGAGAGCGACACGAAATAGCAAGAAGCCAGCACCAAATCCTGTCAGTGTGTCAACAGCTCGAACAAAACCCAAGCAAACAAAAGTGCGGGGCAAAGCTCCGGCACCCGCACCTGCAAAAGTCGAAGAGGAGGATTTAAGCAAGCTCAGTGAAGGATCTGACGCCGAGAGATCGGATAGCTCAGCAGACCTCAGCTCAGTTGCATCTCCTTTGGTCAAAAAGAAAGCCGCAGCAGGGACTCCTGGCAGCGGGGCATCTAGTCGTCGCTACAATCCTCTAAGGACAAACAGCGCAGGGCTACCTGATGCGGTGCAGATTGCTCTTCTGGAGCAAATTGAATCAAAAGGAGGCCGCGACCAATTCTTTTTGAGACACAAAGCACTGCATTGCGTGTGCGAAGAGAGCGACGAATCTAGAGCTCTGTTTGGCACTGCTGATTCCGAAAGGCGCAAGTCAGTTAGGTGGAAGGTAAGACATTGGAGAGACCTCCCCAAGGAAGTTTATTCCACGGCAGTCAGACAGCTAGGTGTGTTCACCTGGGAAGACCGAAGCGAAGAAGAACGCCAAGCTTTTCTGCACACTCTTCAATCGTCCGCAAAGCCTACGAAACACACGTTTCAATCTCCCGCAAGTTCTTCCAAGAAGAAACCTCCGCGATCGACCTCAAAAAGAGCCGGGCATTTTGAAAGTGATCTGTCTTTCGCCAAGCCAAAAGTTGTACATTCGTCTTCATCGTCTGAAGACAAGGTGCCACCACAAGACATCGGGTTCTCATGTTCCAAGATGAGTTCACAGGAAATCGGGAAGACGGTTCTGATGGAGCTTGCGCCAGAGAGTGTGGCAAGAGCGGCGGGTGTTGACTTTGTCAGTAAGTGCCATGTTGTTTGCTTGTCACTCAGTTGTGTACGGAACCAATTCCTCAACCATTTGCACACTCTCTTGGACAGTCCGCCTCCGTCTGAACACCAAGAACCTGTCGCTCAATCCGTATCCGTTCAAAGTTTATTCATGTCTCAACATGGAAGGGATTGGGACACTAAAAAAGCCCAAGGCGTCTTATGGTGGGTGGGTGGTCATGATGAGGGTTCACCCTTGCGACGTTCTGGGCGAACCAGAAGTCAAGATGCCTCGTTTTGTTTACAAGTGTCGCCATCTTACAAGCACCACACTCGTTGTGGAAGCGCCCTCGTTGGATTTCGCTGATGTTGGCCACGATGATGAAATAATCCGAGACATGTTGAACAACAGAAATGATGGGGAAGTCATCATGGATGGACTGGACAACAGTCGATCCGACATTGAAGCTCGCATGGACGCAGAACACAATCCCATGACCGGAAAGATGCAGTATCATCTGCTGTTCCCAGATCATTGCAATCTGGATGAAACTGTGCTTGAAAAACACAGCAAGATGTCCAACGGTGAACTCAAAATGGAGCCACTGCCATATGCTCGCACTGTCACAAGACTCGCCCCGAAGAAGCAGAGCACGGGTGCGAGCACGACTACGAGTGCCATGGATGTTGACCCGAGTGTGAAGTTTGCAGCAACACGCATTTTCTGGCGTGTTGCTGATCTCAACAAGGAGTCTCAGAAGAAAGGACGAGCGGATCGTGCAGACGAACATGACGATGATGCTTTCGCAAGCGATTTCATGGATGGTGTTAAAATTAGTTGAGTGAACAATTGAGATGTCATCTTTTTTCATGGACAATTCTTTCTAGGTGCTAACAGTGCTTAAAACCTTTCATTGTCACAACATCATCTGTAGCTGCAGACTCTCCGGTGTCGCATGATAAGCCCCCTGCTTCGCAAAGCAAGCCCCCTGCTTCGCAAAGCAAGCCCCCTGCTTCGCAAAGTAAGCCGCCCCCCAAGAACGTCTCGCCCGGTCCGCCAGCTGCTTTGTCCATGGAAGCACAGATGCAGGTCTGAATCAGAGCGGCGTGTGCCCTTGTTGCTGCTGAAATCAACTGCCAAGCAGACGAGGTTATGAAGGAAATCGATGTTGTTGCTGTGCACAACTTTGCAAGTGAACATGCAATAGAACCTGTCGATGTGGTAAGGGAAGCATGCAGACGCAAGGCTTTGATCAACGCTGGTGTGACAGCCATTGCCAAGGATGTCAATCAAAGTTTCATAGCAGTGCACAATGTGTGTGCAAGGGATTGGTTTGGCATCTACGAAGCAGCGGAAAACAGCAACACACCTCTTGTCAAGATGATGCGAGATGCGTATGATTTGAATGTCGAAAAAGGTGTGGTGGCTCAACCCTTGGGAAAGGCTAAGGCCAAAGGGGCAGTTGACCTGCAGCTGGAGCGTTTGAAACTGTACAAGAAGCCCATGGATGGCGACACGGCTAGAGACAAGCGTCAGGCGACGAGCAACACAAAACGAGCTGAAGCAAGGGACAAGAAAGTAAATGAAAAACGAATGCAGGGTCCGCCTTCTGCTGGGCCTGATGGCCCACTTGACGACGAAGACCCCGACATGTTAGAATTTTTCGATTAAGTGTGTGCCACTACTAGCTGCCAGCAGCAGTTAGCAATCTAGTTGCAGCCGAAGGCCCTACGGGCCAGTAGTGAATTCGTGCAATAGCAATTTTAATAATCTACTAATTTCTAGTTAACTAACTAACTGCTAGCAATCTAGTTGTGTTGGGACAGTTAGCACAGTTGCACGGACAGTCGCAGATGGTGAGCAAGTGTGCTGGCATGTTGGTGCGGATGCAAGCGAGGCCTCCGCTTCGTGTGGGAGGCCTCGCTCTCTGTCACGCACCGTGGACAACGCACGACTGAAAAAAAGCTTAGACGGAGTGGTAGCTAACGCAGCTAGCGTGGAACGACTGGAATCGTGCAAAAAGAAACGCAACGAAACGGATACAAGCATTGAAGATGCAACTTGATCGTCTTCGGTTCATAAATTCAATTTATTCGCGAAGTACGATGGGCAAAAAGCAATCGCAAAAGCGCAAAGGCAAAAACGGAGCTGCTACTGGTCCAGCTAAAAAGGGCCGAGCAGCCAATGGCAATGGTGGCCGTGCAAACAACGACGATCTGCCCGTAGCCATGAAGGTGGCTAAATTTGCAGCCACAGACGATGACAACTACTGCAACAATCTCTGCACTGTGATTGGTCCCGAAACGAAACAAAAGGAGTGGTTTGTTTTGCTCTTGACTCTGGGACTCGGCACTCAACTTCGCGGCTATGACCAGGTTGATTTCGCCCTTCCAATGGAACGTGACAAGATCCAAGAGCTTCACCATCAAATGACTGAGAACAACTGGACATTGCCTGCATTCAACATCACAAGCGGACCGAAACAAAGTGAGTATCACACCCGCACAAGGACAGCATGGACGACTTTCTACAATAAGAAAATGGCAACCAAGAACATCAACGATGTTCATGTCGATGCGTCTAAGGTTGGCACCGTTACATGGCCTCGCGTTCAGACTAAGTTGTCTCAAGGACTCAAGTTTTTCAGAGATGTCTGGATTCTCAACTTCCATCTCAACAAGAACGCAGCTTTCAATCTAGCGAGGCAACTGCTAAAGACACACGTCAGCACCAGCAAGGGCCGGAAAAGATTCTTCAACCGGTGCATCGCTGAGAAACGAGAAAAGATTGCATTTCAGATTCTTGATGACATGGGTCGTTCTTTGAGAGAGGACCAAACAAATTTTGATGATCCCGTACTCGCTTGCGATGAATTCCAGACTGTTCTTGGACATCTGCTGAAGAGCACAAAGGGAAGCAACCGTGACTGTTACAATCGCATCATGGACTGGTACAACGACATCCCACTACAACAAAAAGACAAGGTTGAATGTTTTGCATGGCTTGATGACATTGAGTTGCAAGAATTGCCAGAGGAAACAATCAAAAGAATGAAAATTGAGACAGCCAAAAAAAAGAAAGCTGAAAAGCAGGAGGCTGCTGCTGCTGCTGCTGCTGCTGCTGCTGCCGCCGCCGCTGCACCTGCACCTGCACCTGCACCTGCACCTGCACCTGCACTGGCCGCAGATGCAGCAGGGAATGCTGCTACGAATGCTGCTACGAATGCTGCTACGAATGCTGCTACGAATGCGGCTGAGAACATGGCTGAGAAGACGGCTGCAAAGACGGCTGCGAATGAGGCCACTGCCATGGGCGCGGATGCGGCTGATGTGCCAGAAGATCCTCTTGATACGCTTGCTGCTGTCGCTGTTTCAGCAAAGCGAGCTGGCATGGCACCAAACCCTCCAATCCACCGCCTGATGGTCAATCATGAAGAGCGAGTTCCCATCATTGACTTGACTGTCGACGATTTGAAGGCCGAGGAGGAAAAGATTGACACTGCTATCAACAGGATCGTTGAGAGGCTATCTGATGACGTTGAAAGCATGCTGAGATTTGCCCCCGCGATGGACCAACGAGCCAAAGGAGGGAAGCTCAAATTTAAGCCTCCTGCAGATGCATGGGCAGATGCGAAAACTTGGGAATTCCTGCAGATTCAATCATTGGTCAATCTTTTAACTACGACGTATGGGTTGAAGCCAAGAAACATCCTTGCTAAAACGCGTGACAAGTACGCAATCGAGTGCGCTGAAGTTTGTGGTTTCTTTCGTCCTGATGAAGTGACGACCAAGGACCACATGAATGCCCACATGCAACAATGGCTTCCAAGCCTACTTCAGCCAGCATTTGGGCCATACATGGCAACACTGTTCTTGCTTTTAGCCCGCACAGCTTTTCCGCCAGCGCCAAAAGATTCAGCACTGCGGGAAAACTACAAACGTGCAAAGTCTGCACTCGAAAACAAGCGCTTCTCTGAAGATGGAGGGACCATTTTGCGCAAAATTGTGAACACGTTGGTTGAATTGGACGAGTAGCAATCACAAAGAAATGGACTATGAAGGATGCTCATTTGTTAGGTTATTTGATTATTTGATACTCGCATTTTATTAAATTATTTAATGCTATTAATTTGTTACTACTAACTAGATGCTATTGATTTATTGCTGCTAACTAGACGTCAAACAATTCAATGCTATTAATTTATTGCTACTAACTGGATGCTATTAATTTATTACTACGAACTAGACGTCAAACAATGGAGAGCCATTTTCAAGTTGATACTGACCAAGGAGGACGCATGCTTCAAAACACATCTTGTGCTTCTCAATTCCATGGCGAAACTTGTCAGTCAAAACCTTGTAATTCTTTATCTTTTTGTTGAATGACTCTTGCCGGGCTCTTGCTCGTCCTTTGAAGTCTCTTACTTCAGCAATGTCATGTGAATTGGGGACAGCAATGATCTTCTTTTCGCCACGATAGCCCAAGTCTGCAATAACAAGCTTGCCCTTTGGAATCTTTGCTTTGAGAGCTGATCGGAAAATTGTTATGTCATGCTTGGATGCCTTGAATGGGCCGTTGACCCAAACAACCTTGTTTTCGTAGAGCGAGATTCCAATCTCATAGTCCAGAGCCGGTCCCTTGAATTTGTGCGAATAAAACTTTGTGTTCTTGGAAAGAGTAGGGTGCTGTGGCTCCCAGATTGGGCAATGGACTCCATCAACGGATGTAATGAATGTTGATTGCGGCAGATCAGGATTTCGGTCTGGGTTCCAAACGTCTGGCCATGTGACTTTGACTCCAAACATCACCTGAAAAAGTGAAATGTAGTGCCACACCCATTTTCGCACAGTCCTGTCACACTTGTCAAAGAGAGCTTCACATTGCAGTTCAGTCGGATACTTTGTCAGAAAATGAATGGTCATCAAAAAGTTATCCAGATCTCCGAGAGTCGGATTCTGAAGAAGCCCTTCCTTTTGTAGATCTTCCCACAAAATGGAATGCGCAAGAGGCACTCGACAGCCAAAGTGTGTTGCAAATCTCTCAATGTTTTTCTTGCGCTGAACCCTAGCTTGACGCTCTTCTGAGAATCCCACCAAGCACAGGGCACGTTCCAACACCTCCGTTTGATTGGCTATAAGTAGGGGCATGATGAGTGAGCATGCGCTGATGTGACTGGTTTGGTCATGGTCGTCCTCACCAGAATTGGAATGCTGGCATCATCTGATTAAAATTAATGGTTGTTGTTACTTTACTAACGGGCAAATGAGCTACTTTACTAAGGGAACCCTACTTTACTAACGAGCTCTACTTTACTAACGAAATTCCTACTTTGCTAACAAACTTTACTAACGAATGCTACTTTACTAATGAACGGTTAGCAAAGAAGCACTTTACTAACGGAGCCGTTAGTGTACTAACGGCTCCATTAGTATACTAATCTTAGCAAAGCAGCCGTTAGTAAAGTGTGCCGGGCCAACTTATATAAATGTACACGCCAGGCATGTCGAGGGCATGCGTGCAAATGTTTAAACAAATTTCTATTTTGTGCTAAAAATAACGTTATTTAGTCGTGCTTCCGGATGCCCCAGTACAAGCTTCTGCATGGTACACTACTAGCTAGCTACTAGCTAGGCCCAGCTAAAAACTGTCATCTAACTCGGACCTACAGTACCAGGCATCGGTCCTTTTTTTAAGACCAAGATTTCCTTCGAGTTGGTAAACTGTCTTCAGTCACAGCAACTTACAGCAAATTAGGTCGACACACAACGCTGAAGTCGTTCAATCCGGCGAAGGGCCCTAGTAGGATAGAATTAGCAAACGGTGTTGGACGACATGTTGAAGAAGGCACAGTCATCACAACAGGCAACACGACAAGGTAAATTTGTTTGACCAAATCATTCAATATTATTGATCACTGCTCAATGCAACACGCGGATAGAAGATGCCAAATCTAATGTCGACGTGAATGTTAGTTGCCATCTCGGTCCGTCGCAACCAAACCATTAGGATATGTGAACTCAGATGTGAACTCAGTTTGAACGAGCTCGGTGTCCAGGTGAAGGCTGCGTAATTTGAAGGATAACCGTGCTTGGACAATGAATACTTTTCTATAGTCAAGCGATCCTTCTTCGTAGGTACTTTTCATTGCTTCGTCGCCCCGTCGGAACTTCCCCCCTCGCCAAACTTGCACACACGCGCGTTGCCCGATCTATCCAAAATATTCAGCCAGTCCGTTTGTCGGGCGTCTAATCTATCATTGGAGCTTTTGACTTCGACAAACATACACTCTACCTCTACCTGGGACCCATTGTGGGACAGTACTAGCTTGGGAGGAAGAACAGGCAACGCCGCTCGCTGTCCCGTACTGGTAGCGTCTTTCGAGCGTGGTTCTTGTCGAACACTTCGTTTGCTGGCGGTTCTTCCCCTAGAAGAACCACCACCTCCGGAGTCTCCAACCTTGGAACAACCGAGAAAATCGTCGTCCCTGTCGACAAGCAAGCTGGTGCGATGTTGTGCTTCCAATTCTGCAAGATATTTTGCATCGAAGGATTCCCCTATCCATTCTCCAAGGTCAACAAGCCTGCATGGCTCGGTACCACTCAATTTGGCCCTTACAAGAAGTAAATCAGGGAGCCCCCCACTGTAGTGACGATAGTCGAAGAACATGCAGCGGAAGATGGACGCCAGCAATCGTCCTCCGAACCCCGCAGCGAGGGCAGAGAGAGTACGACACTGCAGCACGTCCTTCTCGAGAGCGGGGTCCTTTCTAGAGGCCGCTATCATAAAGCTTCGTCGAGCTGCGAGCGATTCCCAGACCAGATCGCTAGCCTCCTGAGCATTACGCATCTTTTCAAGCTTTGACAGGAAGATTTCAATGCGATTTTGTCGTCGGAGATAAAAACCACGGTTGCAATGTACTACCTTGCCGTTCCAAGTAACGGGGTCCGCCAGTTCGTATCCAACGTGGAGATCGAAGGGGGATCCTTGATAGGGGGACAGGTGGATTGTGTGTCTCTCAAGCCATGAGAAGTCAGAATTGCTGTGATCCATACCCAGGACGTCAAATGCTAGAACCCGAAACAAAGCTCTCACCATGCCACCTTCATCGTGCCAGCCCTTATAGCCGCCCTTGAGCACCTCGATGGAATCACCGTCAGCAGGAGGTGGCAGACGGCCACTGTGGTAGAATTCTGCAAAAAAGGCAGAGAAGAAGTGAAAGTGAGCGTGTCCATCCAAACAGAGATACATCCGAACAAACAAGACAAGAAACGCACCCATCGCCAGTTGCTCGACATTCAGGGACCTAGTAAGTGCTGAAACGGACTGCTCGTCCTCGTGTCCAACAAAACTGCACCTGCGTCCAACAAGGCATTCACCTACAGCAATCGAATTGGCAACAGCGCGGTCCGTGGTAGGTTCCCAGTCGATGTATTTTTTCTTATCCACTCCGGGCCCGCCAGGTGGTTCCAACCGGAGTCCTAATACGAGAGCCTCGGCGCAGGGCAGGTTCTCTAGTGATTTGCTCAGCGGTTGTTTTAGACGCCTGGCTAGCGTTCTGATTGCCGAAAACGCGACAGATGCATTTTCTACTCCGCTGCGAAGCGCCGAGGCAGTGTACGACGCAACAAAATCCTGCACAGCCGACAAAGGTTTCTTTGTCTCTTTCTTCGATTTTCCCTTGTGGGCGACAGATGATTTTTCCTGCCTGCGAATCAAGTGGGTCATGTCTATCGCCAAGCGATCAAAAGCCTTACCTCGTGCTCTCCTGGACAGAAGGAAATGGACGAATGCGACAGTCAGCTTGTCTTTCTTGTTTTCGCCAACGAAATTAAATCGCGCAAAATTTGATGGATGGTAAGCCATTTGCTGGTCAGCAACTTGAAGTGACACTGAAACCCTTCCCTGCACAAGAAGATCAAGCGACTGTACAGCAAAAGCGTAGAACCCACGGCGTTCGAGAATAGGGATGGCGTCCCACAAAATGTAGGCTGCGCAGGCTTCCCAACTCAAATGGCGCAACCAGGGTCTAGAGGACGATGCTAGAAGCTCGTCCTCTGCGATGGTATTGGTTCGGAAAGCAAGAACGTTCTTGATTATCAGAGCCATCACGCACAAAACTTCTTCACATTCAGTCTTCAAAAGGGTGCAACCCACTTCGGAGCTGTATAGTTGGGAGACGTCCTGATCAATCTGTGACAGTAGTCGGTTCAATTCAACGGAACTTTTGGATTGGGATGCAGCAGTGCCTTTCCCAAACAGAAGTACGCAAACGATATAATTTCTTCCCCTAGAAGACAGAACGCCAAGAAAATCCAAAGCCGACGGCACCTCCACACTGTTCTCCTTCTCGCCAGCTCCGTCCTCTCGTGCCCTCCTGCGCTCGTTGTAAAGAAGAAGTTCGTTGACTTCGATTAGGTAATCGGCATGAGATCTCCATTCAGCCACTAGTTCCCAACATAAGAAGGCATTTCGACTGTAAAAAATCTGTTCTGGCGCATCACTACTATCATCAGAATCATTACCATCGACAAAGAGATGCTCGTAGGCGTTCTGGAAATGAAAGGATGCCAAACCAAAGCGATGTTGGAGTCCTGGGTAAACTACACTGTGCCACGAGTGTGCCCCAGGTGGCTCGACGTTTGAAGCATATGCTGCATCCTTCAATTTTGTATTACTGAATACAAGATTGCGATCAAGCTCCTTGATGCTTTTCCACCCATTAGTTCCCCCGTCGCTTCTCATTTGGCCGGGGCCACTTGTCGCGCACAAATATAGCCTTGCACAGCGCTGCAGCGACCGCAGGGGTGCCTCCCTCAAGCGAATGCAGGTCTCAAACCGCCCGATTGCAGTCTCCAACGACGACTCAGATAAAGATACTTTTTGATGGCCGTTTAGCGCTATCACAACGGCGTTTTTGACGCGTGCTGCGTAAGATTTCATTACGGAACTTTTGACATAATCGGATGAGCTACAAGCCTGAACGATTCTCGTTGCCAATTTTCCGATCAGCACTTGATTAACATGGCGCGAAACGGGTAGCAGCACTGACTTTCCTTTTTTGCTCGTGCCGGACCCTGTCGGTATTGATACGTTGAATTGCGCCGAGATGGACGTTTGTTCGCACATTTGCTTCCAAATTTCATTTTCTACCGGCGCCGATGGTTGTTTTCTCTTGCTGCTCCCAAAGCTCGGGCGGCGTGGTTTTGTAGGTGCAGCACTTTGCTGTTTCCCTCCTCCCAACTTCGCGAGGACCTGCCGTCGTTCATCAGCTGTTAGTAACGTGCGAGCGGTTCCAACTGCTTTTCCACATTCTTCCTCTGTGGAAAAGTTGCGTACCAGCCCCATTTCTTTCAATCTACCAAGATCTGTTACAAAAAGTCTGAGAATAGCAATGTATTTCTGGAAGAGCTCCTCATCGATGATTGAATGGCGAATGGCGAAACCACTCTTCTTACTGGCCACGGGTTTATCTTTTAAGAAGAAGTCTTGCTTTCTAACCTGCAGAAACGTTTCTTTCCCAGGGGCTGCAACATAACTTTCTTGATTCACTTGTAGCCGATTTGCTTGTTTGGGAGCGTAATAGCGACAAAACAGATCGTCAATTCGAAACCAGGGCCCTTTTCTATAAAAGATTCGGCAGTAAAGATGCATGCAGCGATCTTCGGCCGATTCTGTTTCGCAACTTCCAAGCCATGGATAAGCGATGTTTGTCTTTTCCACTTTGGAGCTTGCATTGTTAGAAGATACGATATTAGGTTGAGAAAAAGAGTTATTCTCTTGTGTGGGTGAATCGCTGCTGGCAGTCGAATACCCTGTCTCGGCTTCCGCAGGCACAGCAGTCATGGAATCTGGTTGACAATTGCAAAGTAGTTTCTGACAGGCATTGTTGTTGCTACAGAGATTTTGTTTTGCTTTGAACGGCTTCTCCAACGGACGGTAGAGACGCGCCAAGGGTACAACAGAGCTCAAATCATCACCGCATTCCCATGCCAAGAGTCGCCCACGACGGGGACCAACCCGCCAACGCTTATCGTTCATTATAGTGTGGGAAATTTCTGCAAGATTCTGCACATAAGCGGAGGAGATGAGATGTGATACTTGGGATGGCGGCAAAGGTTCGTCGTCAGTGCTATAAGCGTTGTTGTCGCTTTGGAGTGATGTCGCCGTGTTTCGACTGCTGGGTGCATTTTCGAAAGTCGGCAGCTTCGCTTCTCCACGTTCACCGTCAACACTGATACTCGCATGTTTTAGTGTCTCGTCTTGAACTATAGGAGATGTCTGGTTACGCGAGCAAATTTTGCTGGTGTTTCGAGATTGTGTACACGGACTGGTGGCATTGGCAGACTTACTGAGTAAGGAAGAACAGATATTTGAATTCCTCGGCGTCTTCTCCTTCTTCTTGGGCGTTGGCGGCAGTACCGTCAATAAGACTTCTATAGAACTGTCGTCTTCTTCTTCCTCCTCCACGTATTGGTTGTGTTTCTTTGGTTGATAACAATCCTTGGGGGGGGTCCTTTGTGGCTGTCGTATTCGATCGGCATCAAGTTTTGGTGGCAATTCTTCACGGAACGGTGGCGCGTCTAAGCTTACACGACGAATGTCATCCTTCTCCTTTAGTTCTTCTAAGCCAGTGAAATGTGTCCGCTGCCGTTTGCAAGGTCTACTACTGAAAGGCGAAGAATTATCAGTTACTTCCATGCTTTCTTTGCGAAGCACCAGTCGAAGCGTCACTGGCTGGTTTAGGTTGAATCCTATCAATCAAAAAGTAAAGTCCCGTCGAAGGCTCGTTCAGGGTCTACTCTCGCTTTTCCTTTGTCTAGGGGCTCCCGTATATGCGCCTCGCAATGAAGCGTTCAATGCCATGTACAGTAGCAAACAACAAATCTTACTTCATAAAGTACCAGAAACCAAAGCATTGGTGGGTGAAGAACTTTCAAGTGTGGGAGCAGCGGCTATTACTGCCAGATGTACTTCATTTGAGCAGCCTCACGCGCGCCCCTCCGCCGCGCCAATTTCATGCCACTAATGTTTGTATGCGGCGTCCATATAATATACCTGTCTCTTATACACATCTGACGCT
>ENA-ORBV01011805-ORBV01011805.1-microbial-mat-metagenome-genome-assembly--contig:-NODE-11805-length-13620-cov-8.720741_pt1 | contig 13620 bp, 14 predicted proteins | sample MGYA00237777_ERZ505514 | MGnify/ENA primary metagenome ERZ505514 (study PRJEB26160, sample SAMN06269048) | microbial mat metagenome | isolation source: Oligotrophic lake microbial mat | place...
TATCCGGAGAAGTGCCTTGCTTTCGTCCACACAGACGTGGGTGAAGATCTCTGCGAAAAGCCTATTTCGATTAACAGATGGGCGTACCTTCACGCACATGAAATGATTTAGGGACACCCCCCGAACTCACGGTTACCGAAAGCGAGAATGCGGTCGCCGCGTACAACAGCGAGGTACGATTCTCCTATGCCAGCCGATTTCATCGAAGGAGACCAAGGCTACGTTTGAGAGGCGGGCTCAGGTGAATTCCGATGAATCAATCCGTTACCTCATCTCCGAATCGGCAACCGGTCACTTTACCGCTATCGCGCCCTACGACAGATCCTCATGGAATCCCGCTCACCGCGATCGAGATGGAAACAGAGGCCGCGCGAAAGCAACGAAACCGCCGGGCGCTTGTCTTGATCGCCGCCGGTATCGCGATCACCAGCGCAGGTCACTACTTAACGCCTCCGGATCTCTTGCTGTGGCACGGGATATTCCAACGGCTCTACTACCTGCCCGTGGTCTATGCCGCGATCACTTTCGGAAGAAGCGGCGGACTAATCACGGGGCTCGCTTGCGGGGCTCTCTATGTACCGCACATCCTCACCACCTGGTCGCACCAGCAGCACTATGCCATGGAGCAGTACGCCGAAATCTTTATGTTCCTCGCAGTGGGCTTGGTGACGGGCGTCCTTGCTGACAGAGAGCGTAAGAGGAGAGCGGAGTTGCAGGAGACTGCCCGCCAGCTTAGCCAGGCACATCGCGAACTCAACGATACCTTTGAGCAGGTGAAGAGGGCTGACCGGCTATCGGCCGTTGGGCAATTGGCCGCTGGCCTCGCGCATGAGATACGGAATCCACTGGCGAGTATCGACGGAGCAGCCGAGGTGATGCAGGCCGCCGAGAGTCCCGAAGAAGTCCGCGCGGAAACGATGGGAATCATTCGCGGCGAATGTGCCCGGCTCAATCGTCTCCTAACAAATCTCCTGGATTTCGCTCGGCCTCGGAATCCAGAATGGCGGGAAGTTAACTTGCCCAAAGTCGTCGAATCCGTGCTATCGCTCGTTAAGCACTCGGCGGGCAAGAATATCGACTTTGTGCAGCAGATCCAAGATAGCCTCCCTCCACTTTGGGCAGACGAAGTACAGATCGCTCAGGCATTACTCAATCTCACCATCAACGCCGCCCAAGCGATGACCGAAGGGGGCCAGATCGTTTTGACGGCTGTAAATCGCGATGGAGGAAACTTGATTCGCGTCCAAGACCAGGGTATTGGCATCGATCCTGCAAACCTAGATAAGGTCTTCGATCCCTTCTTTACGACTAAAACGGCCGGTACCGGCTTAGGCTTATCTGTAGTCGACCAGATCGTTCGGCAGTTGGGCGGTGCTGTGAGCGTGGAGCATAACCCGGACCGTGGCATGACGTTTTCCCTTTTCTTCCCCCCCAGCACGGCCAAGGAGCAGCCATGACCGGAAAGCGGATTTTGGTCGTAGACGACGAGGAGAACCTCCGCCGTGTAACCCAAATGCGCTTGCAGCAGGCGGGCTACGAAGCCCTGACCGCCCCTGATGGAGCTAGCGCTCTGGAATTCCTTTCGCGCAATCCGCAGGATCTCATCGTGACGGATCTGAAGATGCCCGGAATGTCGGGAATGGATCTGCTGCGGAGGGTGAAAGAAGAGTATCCCGAAGTGATCGTGCTGGTCGTGACCGCTTTCGGCACGATTGAGTCCGCAGTGGAGGCCATGCGCTTGGGAGCTTATGACTACATCATTAAGCCCGTCAACGCAGATGCGCTGAAGCTTGTGATCTCTCGCGCGCTCGAACACCATCGATTGCGAGAAGAGGTCGTGAACTTGCGGAGCGCGATTGACCGGAAGTATGGTTTTGAAGACATTATCGGAAAAGCTAAGCCGCTGCTTACAACGCTGGATAACGCTTCGCGTGCGGCCCAAAGTGATTCCACGGTTCTCATTCGTGGCGAAACGGGTACGGGTAAAGAGCTTCTTGCGAAGGCGATTCACTTCAACAGTCCGCGCGGCGGGAAGCCCTTTCTGGTAATCAACTGTGGGGCAATTCCCAAAGAGCTTCTTGAGTCCGAGCTGTTTGGGCACATGAAGGGCTCCTTTACCGGCGCTCTCGCCAACAAGAAAGGCAAGATCGAGATGGCGGACCAGGGCACTTTGTTTCTGGACGAAATTGGCGAGATGCCCTTGGATTTGCAAGTGAAGATACTTCGCTTAATTCAAGAGCGGGAGATCGAAAAAATCGGCGCGGCGGCTCCGGCAAAGGTGAATGTGCGCATCATCGCCGCAACCCATCGCGATCTGCAAGCAATGGTGGAAGACGGCTCTTTTCGCGAAGATCTCTACTATCGGCTGGCGGTAATACCGCTCAACCTGCCGCCGTTACGGGACCGCCCCGACGACATCATGGAACTGGTGGCCATCTTTTTTCAGAAGTTCAAAGATCGTATCAGCCGGCCAGATTTGCAGCTTTCCCCTTCCCTGCTGCCCTACTTTGCTACCCATCGTTGGCCGGGTAATGTGCGGGAATTGGAAAACGTCGTGGAACGGCTTGTGGTGTTGGCTCCCGGGCATGAAGTTACGGTTTCTGACCTTCCGGATTTTCTCCGCCGGGACAAGCATCCGCTGGAAGCGATTCATCTTGAGTTGCCGCCGGAAGGAATCAGCCTGGAGGCGGTCGAGAAAGAGCTCGTCCTGAAGGCGCTGGAAAAATTCCAGTGGAATCAGACTAAGGCGGCGGAGTATCTGGACATCAGCCGCAAGGTCTTGATTTATCGGATGGAAAAATTCTCCTTGCGCAAGGATTCTTAGATTCTTACATCTGAAATCGTAAATAAGAATTCTTCAACACTTCACGCAGCCTCCAGCAGTTGAGTGATATTGCGTATGGAATCATCAGCTTTGTGAAGCGCTGTTTCCAGTTTGCTTTTTGGACGGGCAGCGAGGTCGGGTCGATGGTGAAACAGGCTGTTGGCAAGGAATCCAGGCGATCCCCAACAAGCCATACTCCTGTCAGAGGGCAGCGCCTGCCTCAAAACGAGCAATGAAAGTGGCTTCGCGCAGTGACCGGCTCCGGCGCGCCAACTCGGCGTTTTTGGAAAGTTGACTTCTCCAAAGTACTTGCAGAAGAGCTCGCTTCTGACTTTCGCCTCGGGATTCTTTAGGACGGGCAGGAGCGATTTCCGTTGGATAGAGGAAGGGATGGGCGCGCCGGCGAGTTGAATAAATGTCGGCGCGATATCGATGTTGGCGACAAGTGACTAGATCTTTGTGCCGGGCTTAAAGAGTTTCGGGTAACGGATGACGAGCGGATTCGTCGAAGCCCCAGCGCTTGTCGCCGAGGCCGTGCTCACGCCAGAAGTAGCCATTGTCGCTTGTAAAGACGAAGACATTATTACAGGCTCAGCACGGGACACGGTGCTTCGCGCACGATGGCATAGCTATGGGTGCGGAGACGGCCGAGGATACTTTTGTCCAGATGGCGTCCGAGGATGACTAAGTTGGCGTTGAGGTCTTCGGCGACTTGACGAACAACCTTAGCGGGTTCGCCGGGAATGACATGGACGCTGGCGGTGGCGGCGGCATCCTTGACACACTCTTCCAGCTTGGCCTTCAATTGACGGGCGACTTCGATGCGCCAGGTGGGATCCATAAACTGGGCAGCCCCGGCGCCGTCGTCGGGACTTGCGTGAACGACATGCAGTTCGGCGCCGAATTCCTTGGCGATGCTGTTTCCGGCGGCGATGAGTTTGTTGGCGCGAGGAGCATCGAGATCGACAGCGACGAGGATGCTCTTGATGTGTTCGGCTTCATCGGAAGGCACTTCGATGTGAGTTCCGGTGAGGACTGGCACAGGCGAGTCAGAGAGAATACGCGCGGCGACAGACCCGAGAAGAAAGCGGCGGAAGGGGCCGTAACCGTGTGTAGAAAGCATGATGAGGTCGGCATGCTCCTCTTCGGCTAAGCGGACGATCTCGGTGGCCGGTTCGCCTTCCCGGAAAACCGTTTTGACTTTGCAACCTTTTAAATAAATTCTTGTGAATTCCTCCAGTTGGGATTCCAGCACGGGCTTCTGCACGGTGTACCAATCGAGCACAGCGGCGGTGGGGACGTCCACGCCTTCGGCGGCTAACTGGAACGGGCGCATGACGTGCAGTGCGACAATGGTAGATCCGTACTGTTTCGCCATGATGCGGGCGTGGGCGGCGGTGCTGGCGGAGCGAGTGGAAAAATCGACCGGCAGGACGATGGTTTTCGGGGTAATCATAATAGCCTCCAAATAATTTCTACTAACTTAACGATAGACCTGCCTGGATGAAAAGCCAATGAATTCATTGGATGAATGTTTAGTCTATTAGCGGGTGGATTCTTTGGTCGGGGGGGGCGCATGCCGGCCGCTAACAGGCCACCCAAGACGTTACATGGCCGATCAAATTTAGGAGATCTAACCAGGCCGTTACATGCTAAGCTGCCAGCAGATGAACGTCACTGCCAAACTCGGCCTCGCCTCGTTGGTTGCGATTGTTCTGTTTTTTAATCCGATCGGCTTTTGCGCCGACGTGCTGAAGGATCACAGTTCCGCGGCGCATCCGTGTTGTCCGGCCAAGCCGGCCTCCCTGCCGGATGATTGCGCCCGGCCAGGGTGTATCTACGTGGACACGAGCCTGGTACCAGTCGCCGCCGGGGCCGCGACTGACGCTGGGCCGGTATGCGAATTTGCGCCCATCTTAGTCTCGATGGAAACCCAGCCGGCGGCCACTCCAGCACTCGCTCACCCACTGGCGCCGCTTCCGCCGTTCCAGCGGTTCGTCGTTTTCCATCAGTTCCTCATCTAGCCGGACATCTCCCGCCTGGATAGCCCACTCGCTAATACAAGGGATGGCGCGCGCCGTGCGTGCGCCCATCAAGAAGATTTCATCAGGAGATGTCTTTTGAAAATCACAATGTTCCTATTTGGCGCGACGGTATTCGCGTCCTTAACTATGGTGGCGGCCGGTGCGCCATTGCGGGAAGAACAGTATCGGGCAAAGTACGGGCGTTATACCCCCGCATACGAGGCCCGGTTGAAAGAAACACCCGCGGCGAGTATCATCCCGGATTGTTGTCGTTCTCTGCAGGCCCGTCACGAGAAGGCGAATGGCGGCAGCAACGCGATACTCGCCGAAGAGCGCAGCCGCGTAAAGTACGGGCCATACTCACCGGTGAAAGGGGCACGAGTGAAGGCAGCTCTGGCAGAATTGGCAGTCCACGGTCAAACTTCCGGAGGTGCAGGTAGTGGGGCTGCAACAGGTCAAGAACACGCTGGTGAGTCTGGTCGCCACGGCACAGACAATGATCGCCGCGGTGGCGCTTATTGCGGTCATTGTCGCGTTTATCGGCGTGATCAACACGATCTTAATGAGTGTGCACGAGCGAACCTCGGAAATCGGCATTATGAAGGCGCTCGGGGCGCGGCGTGAATCCATATTTCAACTGATCTGGCTGGAAACGGTAATGATTTGTCTCGCTGGGGCGATCCTGGGCTCGATACTGGCGGTGATCGGGTCGGACGTGGTGGAGAGGGCGATCAAGTCAGTCGCCGATATGGGCGTGTCGAGGTCGATTGTGCAAATCACGCCGGCCGTCATCGACTACGCCGTGCTCGGCGCGGTGATTCTGGGGTTCTTCGCGGGACTCTATCCGGCGTGGCGGGCCTCCTCCATGCGGCCTGTGGAAGCGATCAGCAAGGGGAATTGAAATGGGCGACATCATCATCGAAGCACACGGATTGAAGCGGTATTATCACCGCGGAAGTGAAACGGTGAAGGCGCTCGATGGAGTGGATATTTCGATCCGTCAGGGCGAGATCGTTTCCATACTGGGTCCATCTGGCTCCGGCAAGACGACGCTGATCAACCTGCTTTCCTGCCTGGACGCGCCGACGGAGGGGACCCTCAGCGTTGCCGGAAAATCGGTCGCCGGGCTGTCAGAAGATCAATTGGTGGAGGTCCGGCGGGGCGTGTTGGGATTTGTGTTCCAACAGTTCTCCCTCCTGCCCACGCTCACCGTCGCGGAGAACATCGAACTCCCGCTCCTGTTTCTCGGACTCAAGGCAGATCCCAAACGAACGCGGGAGATACTCGCGGCGGTCGACCTGTCAGACCGCGCCAACCACCTCCCGCGGGAGTTATCCGGCGGGGAAATGCAGCGTGTTGCCATCGCCCGGGCGCTCATTGCCGGCCCCAAAATTCTGGTGGCGGACGAGCCTACCGGGAACCTCGACAAGGCCACCGGCGGATCCGTCATCGCCCTCTTTAAGCGACTGGCGGCCGAAGAAGGGCTGACGATTCTACTTACTACGCACAACACCGTCTTCGGCGCCGAAGCCGATCGCGCCATCACATTAGAGGATGGACGAATTGTAAAAGAAGAGCGCGCGGCTCGCGCTCCACTATCAACAAACAGCCGACAGATTACCTCTTGAAAGGAGTATTCTAATAAATCGACTAACAGTGTCACTGGCAACCGTCTTTTTGTTCGCATTTGGCGTCATCGGAGCTGCGTCGCACAGCGCATTCGGCGCTGATTCAGCCAGCGAAAAAGCCTGATCCTGGAGCCCTGACGGCGCGAGTGGCGACGGCGCTGCCTGGTGCGGCGGGTGAACTACATCGTTACGCAGATCTTCGGGAAGATGGATCGGGATGGCATCGTCCACGCGCCGTTGACTTCGGACGCGGAGTTCTTCCTCCGTATCCATTACACTTCACGCAGCCTCCAGCAGTTGAGTGATATTGCATATGGAATCATCAGCTTTGTGAAGCGCTGTTTCAAGTTTGCTTTTTGGACGTGCAGCGGGGGCGGGTCGAGGGTCTTTGGTTTCCTTTGCAACGGCTGTCTGAGATAGGGCAGTCGCTGCCCTAAATTCTCCAGTTTCATCCAGCCGTCAAGCGATACGGCCAATTCCGACAGTTCCCATCATTCCAAGATCTTCGTGGTCCAGGATGTGGCAATGGTAGGGGCTGACCCCCTCAAAATCGCGAAAGGCAACCCGAAGCGTCTGAGTGGAGTGGGCACGGATGTTTACCGTATCCTTCCAAACTGGAATCGGATTTCCGTTGGGGCCCAGGACTTGAAAAGGGTTGGTATGAATGTGAATGGGGTGATCCATGCCGGTCGCATTGACGAACTCCCAATCTTCCACGGAATCCAGATTCACGCGGGTATCGATGCGGCTCTCACTGAAAGCTCGCCCGTTGATTGTGAAGTTCATCATGCGCTGGCCCAGCCGGAAGCTTCGTTTCATCGTTGGAGACGGCAGGAGATCAATCTCGACCAACTGGCCCGGAAGCGTCCACGGGTTCTCCGCCGTTCCTTCGTAGCGCAAAGAGGCGAGCAGGATTGGCCGCTGCGCGTTATTGCCGCCGCCCCGGTTATACGGCATGTTCCAGAACACATAATCCCCGGCAGGGCGGTTGCCGAGAATCATCACTTCGATACGTTCTCCAGGAGCAAGGAGCAGGTCCTCCATTTCAACGGGCGACGCAGTGGCCCCGCCATCCGCCGCGATGACGTGAAACGTATGCTGATCCAGTCGTACATGGTAATACCGGGACGCGGAAGCGTTGACCATGCGGAGCCGCAACCACCCTTGATCCTGGACGTTGAAGACCGGATTTGCTGCACCGTTCACCGTGATGAGCGATCCCTCACGACCATTCATTCGCGCCATCATGCCCGGCTCAGAAAACTGACCGTTTGCCGATACAGCGAAGTCCTGCAGGAAGAAGAGCGCTTCCGGTGCCGCCGCGATTTCGGGGATCCGATCGAGTGCCCCCCTGACGATGATGGGGCCTGCCAGTCCGCGAGAGACTTGTCTGGCTGCGGCTCCGTGAACGTGGGGGTGGTACCAGAATGTGCCGCCAGGATGATTGGCTGGGAGGGTGAAATCATAGGTCTGCGCGGCTCCAGAGCCGACGCGGATCATGATATTGTCGGCGCTGCCGGTCGCCGGAATGTGTAAGCCGTGGAAGTGCAAATTCGTGGCCTCGGGCAGCGCGTTCCGGAAGTCGACGACCACTCTTTCGCCCGGATTGACTTCTAGTGCCGGGCCGGGGACGCGCTGCGAATAAGCGAACGCGAGGGCTGCCCGGCCGCCGAGCGTAACCCACTCCTGGCGTGCTTCCAGTTGGAAGGAATGAACTGGATCGGCGTCTTGTGCCTGGACTACCGAACGCGAAAGAGCGGGCACGAAAGGCAATGCCTTGAGCAACGACCGTCTTTGAATTGTAGACACTGTATTCCCCGCGACCTCACTTGGTGTCATTGCAATTGGAGCGCCACCGCGCGGACCCAGTATTTCGGAGCCGATCCCCGGCTTGACAGTTGGTCAAGTTGCGGCTTCGTCTGGAGTACGCACAGCCGTTAACCCAGCCACGGCTATTGCAGTGGCGTTCGAATTGCAGCTCCTTTCCGCATTAGCCGTGATCCAGACCGGACGGCTACAATCTTCTATCCACGCCGGAGAGGGAAACCATCCGTTATCCAGCAGGTCCTAAGCATAGAGCCTATTCAGGCAGCAACCGCAGGAGTGAAGGAACACCGCAGTGAAAATGAATTCTCTATCGCGTCGCCAGATCATGAAAGCCACGGGATGCCTCATGGCGGCTGAAGGTCTAATTCCTTTGTTTGCCCAAGCGTCCGCGACAGATGCAACAACACGGCCGTCGGCTTTAACAGGAAGCGTCATCGACTTAGCAATTGACGAAACGCCGATTCGCATTGGCAACAGAAACGCGAAAGCGGACACGGTCAACGGTACCCTTCCGGCCCCTTTAATTCGATTGCGGGAAGGACAGGACGTCACTTTGCGCGTAACCAATCGGCTCAAAGAATCATCCTCAATCCACTGGCACGGAATCTTATTGCCGCCCGAAATGGACGGCGTACCCGGCGTTAGTTTTGCGGGCATCCCGCCGGGAGACACTTTCACCTACCGCTTTCCTGTCAAGCAAAGCGGGACCTACTGGTACCACAGCCACTCAGGCGGGCAGGAGCAGCGGGGTGTTTATGGACCGATGATCCTGGATCCAATCGAGCCGGATCCCTTCCAGTACGACCGGGAGTACGTCGTGATGCTGTCCGACTGGAGCTTCGCTTCCATGGAGTCCATGATCGGCAATTTGAAGAAGCGATCAGGTTACTTCAACTTTCAACAGCGAACGATGGGTGAGTTCATGGCCGATGCGAAGCGGAAAGGTTTGGGACCAACCTTCGACGACTACGCTATGTGGGCCAAGATGCGGATGGACGCTACGGATCTACTGGACGTCACGAGCAGCACCTACTCCTTTTTGATGAACGGTCTGTCGCCTGAAACTAATTGGACCGGGTTGTTTCGTCCCGGAGAGCGCATCCGGCTTCGCTTCATCGAAGTCGGCGCGATGACCTTTCAGGACGTGCGAATTCCTGGACTCAAGATGACGGTTGTGCAGGCCGATGGGCAGAACATACAGCCCGTCGAGGTTGATGAGTTCCGGATGGGTCCGGCGGAAACTTACGACGTCATCGTTGAGCCTAAGGAAGATCGGGCCTATACGATCTTCGCCGAGACATTGGACCGCAGCGGCTATGCACGAGGAACCCTCGCGCCGCGTTTAGGGATGGCCGCTGAGATCCCGCAGCGCCGCCCGCGCCCAACCCGCGGGATGGAAGACATGGGAATGGACATGGCCGGGATGGAGATGGGTGCCGGTGCCAAGGGCCATGATATGAAGGGCGTGGACATGAAAGCTCCGCCCGCGGCACACGACCATGCCGGTATGGCGGGTCCGAAAAAGCAAGCAGTCGAGCGAGAGATGAAAATGCCCGGCATGAAGCCCGAAGGTCCGGTTAAGCCAGCCGCGCACGATATGAAGAACATGCCGGGAATGAGCCAAGCGAGTTCCGAAATTCCCGGCAGCAAGCCCGTCAAGCATGGCCCCGACCACCACGGAATCGGGAACCAGGCGACCCCGGATATTACGCAAGCCCGGTTGGACAAGCCGGGAATCGGACTGGGCGAAGACGGACGGCGGGTGCTGGTGTATACCGATTTGAAGAGCCTCACGCCGTATCCCGACCAACGCAAACCAGAGCGCGAACTCGAACTGCACTTGACGGGTCACATGGAGCGCTTTATTTGGTCATTCGACGGCAAGAAGTATTCTCAGGCCAAGGAGCCGATCCACTTTCGTTACGGCGAGCGCCTACGGTGGACGTTCGTCAACGACACGATGATGGAGCACACCTTGCACCTGCATGGACTCTGGATGTATCTCGAAAACGGCGCGGGCGAACATCTGCCACGCAAACATACCGTCATCGTGAAGCCAGCCGAGCGGGTCTCGGTCGCCATCACACCCGATACAAAGGGGCACTGGGCTTTCCACTGCCATCTTCTACTGCACATGGATACTGGAATGTTTCGGGTCGTCGAAGTGTCAGACCACACGCCGGTGGCACAGCTATGAAGCCCTTCGCCTTGGGCCTTGCGTTAGCAGCCGCCGTATTCGGCCAAAACCAAGCAGGAGCCTGGCCCCCAAGAGGCTTTCCAGCGCCCGTAAACGATCAGGCTTGGTATACATTCATCCGCGCGGACGTGCTGGAATACCGGACGGCCAAGACCGGCGGCGACTTCCGTTGGGATGTTGAAAGTTGGGTCGGCGGCGACTACAACCGAATTTGGTTCAAAAGTGAAGGGGAACGGAATACCGCTCTAAAAGCGGACTACGACATCGACCTTCAGATCTTGTATGGGCGCTTTGTCAGGAGATATTTTGATTTTCAGTTGGGCACTCGAATTGAGACTCAGACCTATCAAGGGCGGGCGGTTACTCGGGCTCACGCGGTAATTGGAGTGGAAGGGATGATTCCTTACCGGTTCGAAATTGAACCCTCGCTGTTCATCAGTCAGAACGGAGACGTGTCGGGGCGCTTCACCATCTTGCGTGATTATTCGATCACGCAACGGCTGATTCTCCAGCCGCGATTGGAAACCACCGTCGCCGCGCAGCGAGTGGAGAGATTCACCTCGGGAGCGGGCCTGAACAATATAGAGGCCGGATTCCGCCTGCGTTATGACATTCGCCGCAAGTTCTCGCCATACATAGGAATCTCCTTCGACCGCAGCTTCTTTGGAACCGCGGCTCTCGTCCGTCGGGAGGGTGGCGACCCAAGCCAAATTAGATTTGTGGCTGGCGTTCGACTCTGGCGCTGAGCCGGAAGTTGTCACCGCCTTTGAAAAAGTCCACGAGCAGTTTATGCACCTCATCATCGTCAGCAAAGACCTGGCAGCTTCATGTCGCCGTCATAGACAGTAGCGCGGATTTGGCCACCGCACTAATCCCGCTACTCGCCACTGCACAGGCAATGCTCTCTGATGTCTACCGGGAGGCCGGCGCGACTTAGCTGGAGCCGAACGATTCGCTGAACTCGCGGCAGCGTCGACCCAGGACTGGCGCCTCAAGTCGAAAATCAACACGTTCGAACGCATGAGGAAAGCAATCAAGCCCGGAGGCATCGTCGTGATCGAAGGGTTCTGGCCACCCAACGGACTACAACTCGACGCCATCAAGCAAGAGTTCGACGGCTTCACCATCATGCGCGCGGAAGTAATCGCCGACGATCCCGACTGGCGCAAAGGACGAGGCAACCAGCAACTCCTCCGCTTCATCGCACGAAAGCATACAGGAATGTCATCCGGTGCTAAACGTTGACGGGAAGTTCAATTATGACGATATCCGTGAAAATTCGATTGGGCAATCACGGAGCGGCACTCTCACTCCTGCTCCAAGAGCCGGGTGATCGTGCGCTTGATGCCAATTAGGCCCGACACCGCAGCGCCCCCCGGCCGGCCAACCTTTTAGTGTTCTCGCCGGAACGGGAAAGCCAAAGGCGGAAGGCCACTCGCCGGCCGCGCTTTGATCTAAACGGCCAGAAGGGAAAACCCCGGGCAAGTGGCGAGGCATTCAGCGGAAATTCGCGATCAATTCCAAGTCGACCTCTTGCGAATCTCCCACGGACCACACAATTGACTTGTCATCCGGCGATACCGAGGCGCTCGGCATAGTCGGCGCCATCGAAGTGGAATGCAGCCCTTGGCTCGAAGACAACCAGTGGGTTCTCGACATCGCCGCCAAGGACAAGATCGTCGTCGGCATGATCGGCAACCTCGAACCCGGCAAGCCCGATTTCGACACACAACTCGACCGCTTCGCCAGGAATCCGCTCTTCCGCGGTATCCGCTACGGCTATCTGTGGGACCGCAATATTCGTGCCGAACTGAAAAATCCCGGCTTCATCGCCGGCCTCAAACGGCTCGCCGGCGGCGGCTACACGCTCGATTCAGCCAACCCCACCATCGCCCTGCTTGAAGATCTGATCCAAGTCGGCGACAAAGTCCCCAGCCTGAAGATCGTCATCGATCATCTGCCGAAAATCGTCATCCCCTCCGAGGCCAAAGGCCGCGCCGCGTATCACGCCGCCATCCAAACCCTCGCCGCGCGCCCCAACGTCTTCGTTAAGGTGTCCGCCGTACTCAGCAAGATCGGCGATCATATCCCCTACGAACTCGCGCCGTACAAGCCTAAACTTGACGCGCTATACGACGCCTTTGGCCCGGATCGACTTCTCTACGGCAGTGATTGGCCGAATAGCGACCCCCTCGGCAGCTATGCACAAGTGTTGAGAGTCGTCCGGGAATACTTCGATGCCAAGGGCCCCGCCGTCGCTGAAAAGTACTTCTGGAGGAATTCCGTGGCCGCCTATGGCTGGGTGCATCGCGAAAAAGGTCAGCCCGGCAAGTAACGGCGCTTCATAATCGGCTATCCTGTTAGTCATGAGACTCAAGATCTTCTCAGTGGTATTGCTGTCTGTGATGACACTCCCTTTAATTGCCGCCGATGGCGACACAAAGATTCGCGTCCGTTCGGGCCCCCGCGGCGCGGGACTTTTCGTGGACGGCAAGTACGTTGGACCCGCCGGACGCTTCTCGGTTCCAGAGAGCTACATTATTACGCCGGGCTCGCATGAGATTACATTGAAGGATCCCCGCTACGAGGATTTCAATGCGAAGATCGACGCCGCAGAAGGTAAGACAACCAAGCTCTCGGCGAAGATGAAAAAGAAGGAAGAGCCGAAGGGACCGTTCGGTCGCTTGCGCCTGAAGGGCGGCGAACCGGAGTCTTTCTGGTCGGTGGCCGCCGGTGACATTGGCGCAATATATCTGAACGGCGTTTTCATGGGCCATGTCGACGAATTGAACGATATCAAGGGCGGTTTGCTGGTCCCCGCTGGCACCTATGAACTGAAGGTGGTGTCGCAGATTTACGGCGAGTTTACCAAGATGGTAACGATCGAAGCCGGAAAAGCGAATCGCGTTGTTTACGGCGAGAAGAAAGAACAGTAAGGATCGGCGCCAGCCTCGACTCGTCTGTTGGACACCCTGAAGATAGCGGCACGCGAGTTTGCTATATTAAGGTCTGACGTCAAGGTCGGCGCATTAAAGCCAACCCTGAGCGGGAGTAATTCAGTGGTAGAATGCCAGCTTCCCAAGCTGGACGTCGTGGGTTCGAATCCCATCTCCCGCTCCA
>ENA-ORBV01011806-ORBV01011806.1-microbial-mat-metagenome-genome-assembly--contig:-NODE-11806-length-13620-cov-4.450048_pt1 | contig 13620 bp, 13 predicted proteins | sample MGYA00237777_ERZ505514 | MGnify/ENA primary metagenome ERZ505514 (study PRJEB26160, sample SAMN06269048) | microbial mat metagenome | isolation source: Oligotrophic lake microbial mat | place...
AATGATACGGCGACCACCGAGATCTACACCTCTCTATTCGTCGGCAGCGTCAGATGTGTATAAGAGACAGCTCAGCGATAGCGCGGGAAACCTTCTCTTCGTCGCTCAGGCCGAGCACAAAGATGACGTCGGCACCCGCGTCGAGATACGCGTTAGCGCGGGTAACCATATCGCTCCAGTCACCGCCGCCGGCGAGGGTGTCGACGCGAGCGTTGATCACAAGCGGGATGCCCGTCGCGTCGGCGGCAGCGCGAGCCGCGGCCACGCGGGATACGGCGGTCGCCACATCGAAGAGTGGCGCCTTGGATGCCCCAACGCTGTCCTCGATGTTGAGCCCGACTGCGCCGGTCGCGATCAGTCGTTCGACGTTGGCCTGCACGCCCGCGGCATCCGCGGCATAACCCTTCTCAAAGTCGACGCTCACCGGCAGGTCGACGGCACCGACGACGATGGCTGCCGCATCCAAGGCCTGCTCGACGGTCTGGCCCTCCCCGTCCTCAACTCCGCGGGCATAGCTGACCGAATGGCTGGCCGTCGCGATGGCTTTCACGGCGTGAGCCTTCGCCACCGTTGCCGCCGAGATCGCGTCCCACACGTTGGTCAGGATCAGCGGCGTTCCAGGGACGTGCAGGGCGTTGAGCAGTTGAGCCTTCGCGAATTGGCCGGTCACGGCTAGCGCACCCGCACGTATTTTGGCAAGCGCACGAAGACGAGCAGCACTGCGCCGACGAGCAACACGAGGCCGATTCCGAGCACCCCATAGATCGTTGCGCCGAAGGCCGCGATAAAGATCGTCCAGAGCGCTGGCGAGATGAAGCTTGCGACTCGACCGGTAGTCGCGTACAGGCCGAACACTTCACCCTGCTTGCCGTCTGGGGTCACCCGAGCCAACAGGGAGCGGCTGGCAGCTTGCGCCGGTCCGACGAACGCGGATAAGACCAGCCCGCCGACCCAGAACACGGTCTTGCCGGTATCCGCGAGCGCGAAGACCAGAATCGCCATCAGCACGAGCCCGAAGAGCGCGAACAGGATGACCGCCTTCGGCCCGACGATGTCGTCGATCCGCCCTGCGATGATGGTTGAGATACCAGCGACGACATTGGCAGCGATACCGAACAGCAGCACCTCGTTGGCGCTGAATCCGAAGGCGACTGCGGCCAAGATGCCACCGAAGGCGAAGACGCCAGCCAAGCCGTCACGATAAATCGCGCTCGCGATGAGGAAGAAGAATGTCGGCCGGGTTGCCGGTGTCCTGTAAAGCTCGATGATGTCCTTCACGAGCACGACGTAGCTGCGGAAGAAGCCGACGCGAGCGGCAGGGTCCTTCGTCGGTGGCGCCTCTGGCACGTTGAACAACAGTGGCAGCGAGAAGATGATGGTCCAGACACCGGCGCCGACGGCGATCAGCCGGAATGCGAGGCCGTTCGAGGTGTCGAGGCCGAACCATTCAGCGGTCGTGAGGGCGACGACGATCACCAAGGCGACGATGCCACCGATGTAGCCAAGTCCCCAACCCAGACCGCTCACCTTGCCGATCGACTTTCGGGTCGACACTTGTACGAGCATGGCGTTGTAGTTGACGCCAGCGATCTCCGAGACAACGGCACCGAGCGCCAAGACCGCTGCGCCGAACCAGAAGTATGAGGGGTCTGCGTAAACGAAGAACAGGGTGAACTGCAGCAGGGCAAGGATCGCCGTGAAGAGCAGCAGTAGGCGCTTCTTGATGCCGCTCGCATCCGCGCGTTGCCCAAGCACGGGAGCCAGCAGCAGGATGAGCAGTCCAGCGATGGTCGTCGCTAAGCCGTACCCAGACGCAAGCTCGGCGAGTGCACGCTCCTTGACGGGATCGGTGATGGGGAGCGCTGCGATGTCGGCCGGGAGGAAATTGTCAGAGACGAGGTAGAGCGAAGCGAAGACGAAGGTGAGGATGACCGAGTTGAATGGCTGCGTCGCCCAGTCCCACATGGCCCAAGAAACGACCTGTTTGCGCGGCACTACTTTGTCTTCCGCAAGGGCCTGACCGGCAGCACCCACAGCCAAGGTGTTGGCCGGCATCGGAACCTCGGCGCTGGTCGGAATCATCGGGAAGGGTGGCTGATTGTCCGTCATCCCAACACGCTAGTGGCTGGAGGTGTTCTCTGGGTTAACCTTTCGCAACCAACCCTGCGCCGTGGTGTGGATCAAGACGAGCGTGATTGCGGCGAGCACCGCATTCCGGAAGGCCGGGTCGAGCCCGTTCCACGCCGTCGACCGCCACATCTGGAACCACTCACCACCGATCGCGATGAAGCCGCCGAAGAACAGCACGATGATCATGAGTAGCCCGATGCTCGAGAGCGTCCTGGCGAGGTCGAACGTGCCCTTGATGACGAAGGCTCGAAGCCACGCGACACAGGCAACGATCAGCACAATCGCTGCGAGACTCTCCCACACGATCAAGCCGATGTATGCGACGTTCCACACGACCGGGTCAGTGATGGCGCGCCACATCACGTCCGGGTCGAGACCCGTTCCATCGGCTGCGCCAAAGTTCGTTGTGTCCATTGACAGCACGTGTCGCACGAAGGCGAAGTTGGTGTCGTAGTCGGTGATATTGCCGAGCGCCACGAGGAAGATGTACAGCGCGTTGCAGGCAACGAGCACTGCGACCACAACTGGCAGCGAGCCGAAACGTTGCCACCAGGTTGGGTTGTCTCTTGTCGTAGCCACGGTTGCACCCTAGCCGCGGGCATCCGCCCACGTCACCTTGAGTCGTATCGACTCAAGTTCCACTTGACATGGCGATTACTTCCCAGCAAACTTGATACAACAGGACTCATGTTTCGATTCGTGAGCAGATCACAAGTACGCCAAGCAAGGAGAGAGCACATGGCTCGAGCAGTAGGAATTGACCTCGGAACCACCAATTCGGTGGTCGCAGTTCTCGAGGGTGGGGAACCCACCGTCATCGCGAACGCAGAAGGATTTCGCACGACGCCATCGGTGGTCGCATTTACCAAGGACGGTGAGGTGCTGGTTGGCGAGACCGCCAAGCGCCAGGCTGTGACGAACGTCGACCGCACGATTTCGTCCGTCAAGCGTCACATGGGCACGGACTGGAAGCAGGACATCGACTCAAAGAAGTACACCGCGCAGGAGATCTCGGCACGTATTCTCGCCAAGCTCAAGCGTGATGCCGAGCAGTATCTCGGCGAGCCAGTGACGGACGCTGTCGTGACGGTCCCCGCGTACTTCAACGACGCCGAGCGTCAGGCGACCAAGGAAGCGGGCGAGATTGCAGGCCTGAACGTCTTGCGGATCATTAACGAGCCGACCGCTGCTGCGCTGGCTTACGGACTCGATAAGGGCAAGGAAGACGAGCTCATTCTGGTCTTCGACCTCGGCGGCGGAACTTTCGACGTCTCACTGCTCGAAGTGGGCAAGGACGACGACTTCTCCACGATCCAAGTGCGCTCAACCTCCGGTGACAACCGCTTGGGCGGTGACGACTGGGACAACCGCGTCGTCGACTATCTCATCAAGCGGTTCAAGGAGACCACCGGCGTCGATGTCTCGAGCGACAAGATCGCCAAGCAGCGCCTGAAGGAGGCGGCCGAGCAGGCCAAAAAGGAGCTCTCGAGCCAGACCTCGACGACGATCCAGCTTCCGTACCTGTCGCTCACCGAGAACGGCCCAGCAAACCTCGACGAGACACTGACCCGCGCCAAGTTCGAAGAGCTGACCGCGGATCTTCTTGAGCGCACCAAGAAGCCGTTCAATGACGTGATCAAGGAGGCGGGTGTCAAGCTCTCCGAGGTCGCGCACGTTGTGCTCGTCGGTGGTTCCACGCGTATGCCAGCAGTCGTCGAGCTCGTGAAAAAGCTCACCGGCGGCCGAGAGCCGAACAAGGGCGTCAACCCGGATGAGGTCGTCGCCGTTGGCGCGGCTCTCCAGGCTGGCGTGCTGAAGGGCGAGCGCAAGGACGTTCTGCTAATCGACGTCACCCCGTTGAGCCTTGGAATCGAGACCAAGGGTGGCATCATGACCAAGCTCATCGAGCGCAACACCGCCATTCCGACGAAGCGCAGTGAGACCTTCACGACCGCTGACGACAACCAGCCGTCGGTCGCCATTCAGGTGTTTCAGGGCGAGCGCGAGTTCACGCGTGACAACAAGAACCTCGGCACCTTCGAACTGACCGGAATCGCCCCGGCTCCCCGTGGCATCCCCCAGATCGAGGTCACCTTTGACATCGACGCCAACGGCATCGTGCACGTCTCCGCCAAGGACAAGGGCACCAGCAAGGAGCAGTCGATGACGATCACCGGAGGCAGTTCGCTGTCGAAGGACGACATCGAGCGCATGGTGCGTGAGGGTGAAGAACACGCTGCGGAGGACAAGGCGCGTCGTGAGGCAGCCGAGACTCGCAACACCGCAGAGCAGCTCGCATACTCGACAGACAAGCTCATCAAGGAGAACGAGGACAAGCTCCCCGCCGATGTGAAGAGCGACGTGCAGGCCGACGTAGACGCGCTCAAGAGTGCACTCGCAGGCGATGACGAGGCAGTCGTCAAGACGGCGTTCGACAAGCTCACTGAAAGTCAGACCAAGCTCGGTGAGGCGATTTACTCTGCCGCGCAGACTGAACCAGCCGAAGGCGAAGGCGAGCCGGCCGCAAAGGAGAATGACGAGGACATCGTCGATGCCGAGGTGGTCGAGGACGAGACCGACGACAAGGCCTCCGCGACGGACTCCGACCCCAAGAAGTAGGCGATCATGGCTGACAAGAACAAGTCTGAGAAGCCGGAGTTCGAGCCGGAGGACTCTGCCGCTGCCGGTACGGACTCTGTCGAGGACCAATCAGAGGAGCGCGGCGACGAGCCGATCATCCGCGATAAGCGCAAAATCGACCCGGTGACGGGCGAGGCGCGCGAGTCACAGTCTGGCGCTGCCAGCGAATCGCAGTCTGGCGCTGCCAGCGAATCCTCGGCCGATTCGATCGAGGACTTCGATGGCGACTCGTTTACGGACGAAGATCGGGTGCTGCTGGATCAGGCGGCGCAGGATCTCGTGGCCGACATGCGCTCCGACATGCTGCGTGCGCAAGCTGACTTGGTGAACTTTCGCACCAGGGTCGAGCGCGACCGCGCGGCCAACCGAGATGCTGTCATCGCCGAAGTGATTCGGTCGATGCTGCCGGCGCTCGACGATCTTGCACGTGCGGAATCGCACGGTGACCTTACCGAAGGCGCGCCGCTCACGCTCATCGCGCAAAAGCTGCGGGGCGCGTTCGAGCGGTTCGGGTTGAGGCAGATCGGCGAAAAGGGCGAGGTCTTCGACCCCGCCTTCCACGAGGCTGTCGTGCAGTTGCCATCGGCGGATGCCACGGCGAACACGATCGCCGATGTGATCGAGCCGGGTTACGTTCTGGGGGACCGTCTCGTTCGGGCCGCCAAAGTCGCCGTCTCTGTTCCGGCAGAATAGGCATCCACCCGACGCGTTTGGAGAGGAGGCGGATTTGGCAAGCCAAGACTGGTTCGATAAGGACTTTTACGCGGTGCTCGGCGTGACCAAGGATGTCTCCGATGCCGAACTGAAGAAGGTCTACCGTAAGCTCGCTCGTGAGTTCCACCCGGACTCGAATCCGGGCAACGCGGCTGCCGAATCGCGCTTCAAGGAGATCAGCGAGGCGCACTCCGTGCTCTCAGACACCGAATTGCGTCGCGAGTATGACCAAGTTCGTGCCATGGGTACGGGTGCGCGTTTCACCTCCGGAGGCCAGGCGGGCGGCTTCGAAGACGTCTTCGGTGGCATGTTCGGTGCCGGTGGAAGCCAGCGCCAAACGTACTCCCAGGGCGGCAGCTTCGAAGACATTCTCGGTGGGATGTTCGGTGGCGGTGGCGGGTTCCGTGGCCCGAGTAAGGGCGCGGACCTGCAAGCGAGCACGACCCTCGACTTCGTGACGGCCATCAACGGCGACACGATCCGTCTGCAGCCGGTCGGTGGCAAGCCGATCAACGTCAAAATCCCAGCCGGCGTCAGCGACGGACAGAAGATCAAGCTTCGAGGCAAAGGCGAGCCGAGTATCGACGGCGGGCCTGCGGGCGACTTGCTGCTATCGGTGAGTGTGCGGCGGCATCCGGTGTTCGAGCGCGACGGACTCCATCTGCGCGTCCAAGTGCCGGTTACGTTCGTCGAAGCGGTGCTCGGCGCAACGATCGAGGTGCCGACACTCGGCGGCGAGCCCGTGAAACTGCGGGTCGCGCCCGGCACCCCGAGTGGCCGCATTCTGCGCGTCAAAGGTCGCGGTGTCACCTCGACGAAGGGTGTGGGCGACCTGCTCGCCGAAGTGCAAGTGGCGGTTCCGGCACGCCTGACCGAGGATGCGCTGCGCCACCTCGAAGCGTTTGCGGCGGCCATGCCGACGGAGAATCCCCGGGCTGAGCTACTCGAGAAGGCCGCCGGGAACGTCTGATGGACGAGCACTCGCCGGTCTTCGCGATCGCGATGGCGGCCGAACTGGCGGGAATGCATCCGCAGACTCTGCGTCAGTACGACCGGCTCGGACTCGTCAGCCCGACTCGAACAGCAGGTCAATCGCGTCGGTACTCGATGAGGGATGTCGCGCAGCTTCGCGAGATCGCCGCGCTCAGCGCCGAGGGCCTCAATCTCGAGGGCATCCGCCGCATTCTTGAACTCGAAAATCAGGTGACGTCATTGGTGGCCCGGGTGCGCGACCTTGAGCACGCGCTTGCTGAAGAACTGCTCGCGAGACCGGGTCGGCGAGTGTTTGCCGCCGGAAGCGCCGGCGAGGTCATCTCGATCAAGGCTGGAACCCGCGCAGCGCGAGGCAATCAGGTCGTCGTCTGGCGCCCACTTGGACACCGCCAGCGGTGACCGTCGACCTTGAGTCGGTGCTTCGGCACCTCCGTCGCTGGCCCGATTTCGAGTCGCCAGAGCTCCAAGCGTGGGATGCCGCAGACCGCCTGATTCTCGACGAAGCCGGTGACCACCTCCTCGGTGCAGACGTTGCCGTCGTTGGGGACAACTACGGTGCCCTGACCTTGGGCGCGTTGCACCTCGGCGCCGCCTCGGTGCGCGCGCACCAAGACTCGCTGGCGGGGGAGCGTGCGCTCGCGGCGAACGAGGCGGCCCGTTCGGCATCCACAGACCAACGAGTTGCCCACTTCAGGGCCGTCCCGCTCGAGGCCGGGGAGTTTGCCGCTAGTTCGCTCGTGTTGGTGCGCTTACCGCGTTCCCTTGAAGCGCTCGACGAGATCGCGGCGATCGTATCGGCCGGTGCAGCGCCGAACGTCACTGTGCTTGCCGGCGGTCGCCTCAAGCACATGAGCCTGTCGATGAACGAGGTGCTGCTGCGTCACTTCGGCTCGGTTACCGCAACGCGTGCGCGTCAGAAGTCTCGGGTACTTGTGGCGAAACATCCAGTCTTAGGCGCGGTAGCTGAACCGCGCCGACGGTACTACGCGGATCTTGGACTGTGGGTCGTCGCGACGGGTGGTGTGTTCGCCGGCGCATCCATTGATATTGGAACGCGCGCGATGCTGGGGGTGCTCGATCAGGCCCCGACGGTTCGCCGTGCAATCGACTTCGGCTGCGGCACGGGGGTGTTGGCCACTGCGCTGGCGCAACTGCAACCCGAGGCCGAGATCGTCGCGAGCGATGTTTCGGTCTCTGCCGTCGCATCCGCCCGCTTGACGGCTGAGGCGAACGGCGTTCGAATGGAGACAAAGCGGGATGACGCACTGTCTCTCGAGCCGAATGCGAGCGCAGACCTGATCGTGCTCAATCCCCCGTTCCACAGTGGTGCAGCGGTGCACTCGGGTGCGGCAACGCGAATGTTCAAAGCGGCCGCCCGTGTTCTGAGGCCGGGCGGAGAACTTTGGACGGTGTGGAACTCGCACCTGGCCTACAAACCCGCGCTTCGGAAGGCAATTGGAGCTACTCGAGAAGTCTCGCGCACCGCGAAGTTCACCGTGACCGTGTCCACGAGATAGCGATGATCGCGCTACTGCGTCAGGCATGACTCGCCTGCCCACTCGGATTGCTGCCGCGGTGCCAGTACAGTCACTTCATGACGACGCCGCCCGCGACAATCGACCATTCGGTGGCCATGGTCGAACCGAGCATTTCAGGCCAGCGCACCCGAGGCCGAATCGTCGGTGTCGACGCAGCGCGGGGCTTTGCGGTACTCGGGATGATTGGCGCGCACCTCGTGCTTGTCGACTCGTTCGACTGGACCCGCCCTGACACGTGGTTCGACCTTGTCAACGGGCGCTCGGCCATCCTTTTCGGGGTCATGGCGGGAATCTCGCTCAGTCTGGTCTCGGAACGGGGGCGTCAGGCTGGCGGTGTAGAGCTGTTGCGCGTTCGGCTGTCTATCCTCGTGCGCGCGCTCGCGATCTTCGTAATTGGGACACTTCTTGAGGCGATCGGCACGAACTTTCCGATCATCCTTGGCACCTACGCGGTCGTCTTCGTCGCCGGAGCGTGGCTCATCAGCTTGCGCCCACGCACCCTGGTCATCGCAGCAAGCGCTACCGCGCTACTCGCTCCGCCGCTTGTTCTGCTCGCCCGTTTGCTTTTCCCTGCTGAGGATTCCGACACGTTCCTGGTCGAGACAGAGCTCATCTACGTCCTGTTCTTCAGCGACTTCGCTCCCGTTCTATGGGTGGCGTTCCTGATGGTTGGCATCGTGGTCGGTCGACTTGACCTCGGTAGTACCGCGGTGCAAGTGCGCCTCGGTCTCGTCGGCGCTGGTCTGATGATCCTCGGATACGGGCTCGGCGAACTGGGCAATCAGTTCGTCCCCTTGGACCGCGAGGGCGACTCATGGGAGAGGGACCGCGAGGGCGGCTCCTGGGAGACGCTGCTACTCCAGTTCCCGCACAGCGCCACGACGAGCGAGGCGGTCGGCTCGACCGGCTACGCCCTCGTCGTGCTGGCGCTGTGTCTCGCCGCGTGCTCGACCCGAATCGGACGAGTGCTTCTGTACCCCTTGGCCGCCGTCGGGGCTCTGGCGCTCACGGCATACGCCGGACACTTCGTCGGGATCGCGCTCTTGGGCTCCTACGCCGAGTACTCGACTGAGTACACCGTGTTCTTGCAGTTCCTCGTCGTCACGATCATTTTCTGCGTCGTGTGGCGCGCCCTTTTTGGTACCGGCCCGCTTGAGCGCATCGTCGCCGGCCTCGCGAGACGCGCCGCTCGGATTCCTCGCAGCAGCAAGCCAGGGCCAGAATCACATCTCGCTGTATCGCCGAGCAACTGAGAGTTTCTCGGCGAGTTCCCCGGCGCTGAAGCGGGGTCCGTAACCCGGAGTATCGCGTTGGATGCGCCAGCTTTCGGCGAGGCCGCCACCGTTGACGGCGTCAAACCCGATTTCCTCGATAAGTGCTTGAACGCGCTCGACCGCCGCGGCATCCTCGCCATAGATCATCAGGGCGCGCCGCTCGGGTGTCCCGGCTGGCTGGGCATGTTCAGCAATGTGCAGCGCCGGAATGTGGTTGAACGCCTTGACGACTGTTGCGCCTGCAAAGTGCTGAGCTACGAACTCGCTCGTCGTGAGCACCTCGTCGTCGAGCTCAGGGATGTGCCCATCGCGGTCTGGGTAGTAGTTGTTCGTGTCGATCACCACGCGCCCCGTCAGCAGGTCGCTCGGGATGCTCGCCACGGCCTTCAGCGGGATCGTCACCACGACCAGGTCGCTGGCCTGTGCCGCTCGCTCGACGGTGCCTGCCGAGGCGAGCTCACCGAGCTCTATGACGAGAGCGTCCAGCGATGCTGGCCCACGAGAATTGGCGATCACCACACGGTGGCCTGCCCGGGTGAACGCGCGAGCCAGAGCGCCGCCGATGTTGCCGGATCCGATGATGCCAATGGTCTGTTTCGAGGGAGTCATGGAAAGATCAAGCTCCTTCGAGCCGTTCGCATTCCCGAACGTCGCGGCCTACTGTTGAGTTTGAGAGGCTCTGGGGGCCAGGAGGGCACACGATGGCCAACATGCAGGGTGCTCCTGGCACAGACGAAGAACAGAAGACTGCGCTGCAACAGTACGGAGTGAACCTCACCGACATCGCGCGCGCTGGCAAACTCGACCCCGTGATCGGTCGGGATGCCGAAATTCGCCGGGTCAGTCAGGTGCTGACGCGCCGCACCAAGAACAATCCGGTGCTGATCGGCGAACCCGGGGTCGGCAAGACCGCGGTCGTCGAAGGCCTTGCGCAGCGCATCGTCGCAGGCGATGTCGCCGACTCCCTCAAGGACAAGGAACTCGTCGCACTCGACCTCGCGGCGCTTGTCGCAGGCGCCAAGTACCGGGGCGAGTTCGAAGAGCGTCTCAAGGCCGTGCTCAAAGAGATCAACGATTCCGACGGCAAGATCATTACGTTCATTGACGAACTTCACACGCTCATGGGCGCTGGCGGAGGCGAGGGGTCGGTCGCTGCGGCCAACATGCTCAAGCCGATGCTCGCGCGGGGCGAGTTACGTCTCATCGGGGCGACGACGCTCGACGAGTACCGCCAATACATCGAGAAGGATGCCGCGCTCGAGCGCCGCTTCCAGCAGGTCTTCGTCGGCGAGCCGAGTGTCGAAGACACGGTCGCCATCCTCCGCGGGCTCAAGGAGCGCTATGAGGCCCACCACAAGGTGGCGATTGCCGACTCGGCACTCGTGGCAGCGGCATCCCTCAGCAACCGGTACATTTCGGGCCGAAAGCTGCCAGACAAGGCCATCGACCTCATCGACGAGGCGGCATCCAGGCTCAAGATGGAGATCGATTCCAGCCCCGTGGAGATAGACCAGCTCAAGCGCGCGGTCGATCGACTGCGCATCGAGGAGCTCGCACTCAAGAAGGAAAAGGACGAGGCATCCAAAGCCCGGCTCGAGAAGCTTCGCGAAGACCTTTCCGCTCAGGAGAAGCAACTCGGTGAGCTCGAGAAGCGTTGGAAGATCGAGAAGGCCGCCCTGACCGGGGTGGGAGAACTGAAGACACGACTCAATGAGGCTCGCATCGAGCTCGATCGGGCTATGCGAGAGGGCGACTACCAGCGGGCATCCAAGCTCAATTACGAGACAATCCCCAAAATCGAAGCTGCACTAGTTGCGGCGGAGTCTGCACAACCGGTCGGACCGCGCATGGTCAACGATCAAGTGACCGAGGAAGACATCGCCTCGGTGGTCGCCGCGTGGACTGGAGTGCCGGTCGATCGACTGACGCAGGGCGAAACCCAGAAGCTGCTGCAACTCGAAGCAGAGCTTGGCAAGCGACTCATCGGCCAGAAGGATGCTGTCGCCGCCGTCTCAGAAGCTGTGCGGCGCACCCGGGCAGGTATTTCGGATCCCGACCGACCGACAGGCTCGTTCCTCTTTCTCGGTCCGACCGGGGTCGGCAAGACGGAACTCGCGAAAGCGCTCGCCGAGTATCTCTTCGACGACGAGAAGGCGCTCGTGCGCATCGACATGAGCGAGTACGGCGAGAAGTTCTCCGTCTCGCGGCTCGTCGGCGCCCCTCCCGGGTACATCGGCTACGAGCAGGGTGGACAACTCACCGAAGCGGTGCGAAGGCGGCCGTACTCGGTGATTCTGCTTGACGAAGTCGAGAAGGCGCATCCGGAGGTCTTCGACATTCTGCTTCAGGTACTCGACGACGGCCGACTTACCGACGGCCAAGGGCGCACCGTCGACTTTCGAAATGTGATCCTGATTCTCACCTCGAACCTCGGGAGCCAGTACATCACTGACCAGACTCTCCCTTGGGAGCAGCGTAAGGCCGCGGTCAACGACCTCGTTCGACAGGCCTTCAAGCCAGAGTTCGTAAACCGTCTCGACGACATCGTCGTGTTCTCACCGCTCTCGACGGATGACTTGAGTCAAATCGTTGAGCTGTACATTGACCGACTCGCAAAGCGACTCAGTGATCGCCGCCTCGAGTTGGCGGTGACCCCGGATGCCCGTGGCTGGCTCGCCGAGCGCGGCTACGATCCCGTTTACGGTGCAAGACCGCTTCGTCGCCTGATGCAGCACGAGATCGACGACAAGCTGGCTCGGTCACTCCTCGGCGGAGAGATCCGTGATGGTGACACGGTACTTGTTGGTGTCGCTCCTGACGGCGACGGGCTAACCGTCTCGAGGCTGAGCTAGCACTCGAGCGGAGCGAACCCTAGGCGAGCGGGGGTTCCGCGTGTGGCGGCTGCGCGCCGCGGCGTCGAGCGCCAAGGATGCGCCAGATCGCAACCCCGGCGGCCACCAGCACGATCGCGTCATCGCCGAAGCCGAACGGGCCGGCCAGCAGTTCCGGCACGATGTCGATCGGGGATGCTCCGTAGAGCAGCGCACCGATTGCGATGAGCACAGACATAAGCACGGGATGCTTCATGTATCCAGCGTAACTCGCGACCAGTTGCTGGCTCAGAAGTAGGCTCGAACTATGCAGGCAACTGTTATCTACGGCGAATGCGACATCCGGCTGGAAGTGGTTGCCGACCTGTGCTCAGCGGCTTGGGGCATCGAGCAATCAAGGTGCTCTTGCGTTCCTCGCGGTCGGAAGCGTCGACCTAGTACGGCCTAGAGAAACATCGGTCGGTCGTCGTCATCCTCGGCGTTGATCGCGAGGTCAACGACGACGGGAACGTGGTCGCTCGGACCGTCACCCTTGCGCTCGTTTCGATCGATTCGTGCGGCAACGACGAGGTCGTCGAACGCGGCCGAACCGAGGATGAAGTCGATGCGCATTCCCTCGTTGCGCGGGAATCGCAGTTGTTGGTAGTCCCAGTAGGTGTAGCCATCGATGCCTCGACTGCGGAGTGCGTCGACGAGACCGGCCTGCTCGAACGAGCGGAAGGCATCCCGCTCGGCCTGGCTGACATGGGTCTTGCCGGCAAAGGCATCGATGTCCCAAACGTCATAGTCGAATGGCGCGATGTTGAAATCGCCCATGAGCGCCAGCGGATGCCCGGGGTTCGCGTCAAGCCACGCGCGAGTTTCCGTTGCCAGGTTCGCAAGCCACTCGAGTTTGTACGGATAGTGCGGATTATCGAGTTCGCGACCGTTGGGAACGTAGAGGCTCCAGAGCTTCACCCCGGCGACCGTGACCGCGAGCGCTCGAGCCTCGCGAGGGAGACTGCCGTCTGGGAGTGGCTTGCCGAACCCAGGGGCAGATTTAAACCCGACAGTAACCTCGTCCATTGGCAACCGACTGGCGAAAGCGACACCGTTCCACTGGCTGAGGCCGTGCAATTCAACGGAGTAGCCGGCTTCCTCGAATGCCGAAAAAGGGAACTGCGCTTCGGTGCATTTGATCTCTTGCATCGCGAGCACGTCAACGTCTTCGCGACCAAGCCAATCAACGACGCGACCAACCCGTGAACGCACCGAGTTGACGTTCCAAGTCGCTAGTCGCATCCCACAACGCTACTGGTTTGAGGCGCGTCGTCTCTGAATCTGTAGGCTTGGCGCGTGACCTGGGCCCGTGAACAACTCATCCGCTACATCTCGGCTGACGCGGTGTTTCACGGCGACTTCACGCTCACGAGCGGGGCGCAGGCGAGTTACTACGTCGACCTGCGCAAAGTGAGCCTCGACCACCGCGTTGCACCTGTCTCTTATACACATCTGACGCTG
>ENA-ORBV01011807-ORBV01011807.1-microbial-mat-metagenome-genome-assembly--contig:-NODE-11807-length-13618-cov-6.067351_pt1 | contig 13618 bp, 14 predicted proteins | sample MGYA00237777_ERZ505514 | MGnify/ENA primary metagenome ERZ505514 (study PRJEB26160, sample SAMN06269048) | microbial mat metagenome | isolation source: Oligotrophic lake microbial mat | place...
CTTATATGTAGAGTAGACGTCGACTAACATTGGCTCCAAAGATCCTTGCAAGCTGGTCGACCAGGCCATGGCCAACTCCGCCTTTTCGGCCACGCGCCCAGTGGTGGAGAAGGAGCTGCTGCACTACGAGATCTTCCAGGCGCTCGATGCCCAGGGCCTGCTCAAAGACCTGGCGTCCTCGGTCGGCGCGCTGTTCGCGAAGATGCGCTCCGAGCTGGCGGCAATGCCGGAAACCGCCAAGGCCGCGTCGAAATCAGCCGCTGCCGCGCCGGCCGCCGTCAAGCGCAAGCAAACCCCCGGCTTGGGGCTCTGATCGCGCCGTGCGCCTACGCGCTGAGGGTCAGGTCTCCCATTTCCGCGGTAATCCGCCGTAGCCGTTCCAGCGTCGCATGAAATACTCCATTGCAAAAAGGGGCGCATTGCTCCCCCAGGTTCGCCAATGTCGATGTGCGCTTCAGTCGCCGCGTTGCTGGCGCTCGATCAGCTGCAGCATCGTCGCAAGCGTGATCGAGCTGAAGGTGGCACGCGCGATCTGGTCGATCTCGGACAACACCGCGTCCAGCGCCCGGTCAACCGGCGGAAACCCGGACTCGTCGCGGCGCTGCGCCGCGCCGGGCGCGAAGTCCTCGAACAGCTGTATCACGTCCATCAAGGTGAGCCGGCGCACGTTCGCGGTCAAACGGTAGCCGCCGCCGACACCACGGACCGACTCCACGATGCCGGCATGCGCCAGCTCGGCCAAGACCTTGGCCAGGTGGTGCGGCGAAACGGCATACTTTTCTGCAATCGCCGAGGCCGGAATATGGCGCTCAGGATCGGCCGCAAACTCGAGCACGCTGTACAAGGCCAGCCGGGTGTTGACCTGCAACCTCACCGCTTGCGCTCCGCCGACGTGCCGGAGGTGCCGGAAGTGCCAGCCAGATCCATCTCGAGCGGAATCAAGGGCCCGGCCATCATGCCCTGGCTGCGAAAGAAGGACAGGATCAGCGTGTTGTCCCGATGCAGCAGGGTGCGCAACTTGCGCACACCGGCACGCCGGAACAGGCCCGCGAGCGCGGACAACAGACGCGCGCCGATGCCGCCCTGGCGCGCATCGGGATGCACGTCGATCGCGAAAACCCAGCCACAGGGATCCGATCCGAACTCCCAGTCGCGCACTTCTCCGATCGCAAAACCTACCACCTTGTCGTGCACCAGCGCCACCAAGAAATGGCGCTGCTCGGACGCACCGGTAACCCCGTAACGTCGGTAGACACGTAACCAGTAGGCCCGTTTCTCCAGGCCGGTGACGGTGGCGTCGATCGCGATCACCTGCTCGAGGTCGGAGCGCCGCACCGGACGCACCATCGAACTGTCAGCTGCCACCTGGGCCGTGCTCGCGCGCCGACCCACAACAGGACGGCGGCGCGCAAGGCCAGGCGCGGGGGAGGGATGGTTGGTATTGGTCAAAAGGATGAACTAGATCAAATTAATACTTGCATTCCGGTACCAGAATAAATCAGGCATTCGGAATTCTAGCCGCGTTGGGGCGTGGCGGGCCACAACGGCCGGATTCAATGCCCCACCTGGAGACTACCCATGAAACTCACCCATTGGTCGCGTCGCTTGGCGAGAGCCACGCTGGTCTTTGCTACCGGCATCGTTGGCGCGGCGGCGTTAGCGCAAGAACCGATCCGCATCGGCGCTTTCCTGTCGGCCACCGGGCCGGCCGCATTTCTTGGAGACCCCGAGCTCAAGACGCTCGAGTTGTATGTCGACAAGCTCAATGCCGGCGGCGGTATCGGCGGGCGCAAGCTGCAGCTGTTTGCCTACGACGATGGCGGTGACGCCGAGAAGGCCCGCACCTTCGCCAAGCGCCTGATCGAGCAGGACAAGGTCGATGTCATCGTCGGTGGCTCCACAACCGGCACGACGATGGCCGCAGTCCCGCTGGTCGAGGCCGCCGGCACGCCCTTCGTGTCTCTGGCCGGCGCCGTGGTGATCGTCGAGCCGGTCAAGAAGTGGGTGTTCAAGACGCCCCATACCGATCGCATGGCCTGCGAAAAGATCTTTGCCGACATGCAGTCGCGCAAGCTGGCCAAGGCGGCGCTGATATCGGGCAGCGGCGGGTTCGACAAGTCGATGCGCGCCGAATGCCTCAAGGTGGTGGGCAAATACGGCGTGGAGATAGTCGCCGACGAGACCTACGGCGCGAACGACACCGACATGACGGCCCAGCTCACCAAGATCAAAGGCAGTGGTGCGCAGGCCGTGCTCAATGCCGGCTTCGGCCAGGGCCCGGCCATCGTGACGCGCAACTTCCGCCAGGTCGGCCTGACCTTGCCGCTGTACCAGTCGCACGGGGTCGCGTCGCGCGAATACATCAAGTTGTCCGGCGCGGCGGCCGAAGGCGTGCGCCTGCCGGCCGCGGCCCTGCTGGTCTCGGAACTGCTGGCCGACCACGACCCACAGAAGCCGATCGTGACCGCCTACCGCAAGGCCTATGAGGACAAGTTCAAGGCCGACGTCTCCGCCTTTGGCGGCCATGCCTACGACGGCCTGATGCTGGCGGTCAATGCCATCAAGGCAGCCGGTTCGACAGACAAGGCCAAGGTGCGCGACGCGCTGGAATCGACCAAGGGCTACATCGGTACCGGCGGCATCGTCAACATGTCGGCCAGCGACCACATGGGCCTGGACCTGAGCGCCTTCCGGATGCTCGAGGTCAAGGGTGGCGACTGGTCGCTGGTCAAGTAGGCCAGCGCAGGCAAAAACATGCAGCAACAGGCCAAACCCCGGCGCCGCCGCGCAAAGTCCGACGCGAGGGCTGTGTGATGGGCGGCGGCGCCTGGCTGCAGTTCGTCGCGAGCGGCCTGACGGCCGGCGCCATCTATGCGCTGGTCGCGCTCGGCTTCTCGATCATCTTCAATGCCAGCGGCGCGATCAACTTCGCGCAGGGCGAATTCGTCATGATCGGCGGCATGAGTGCGGTGACGCTGCTCGCCACCGGCCTGCCGCTGGCAGTGGCGGTTGTGCTGGCCATCGTCGTCGCGGTGCTGGTCGCGCTGCTGGTGGAAAAGCTCGCGATCGAGCCGGCGCGCGACGCCGACACCGTCACGCTGATCATCATCACGATTGGCGTCTCGCTGTTCCTGCGTGGCCTGGCACAACTGGTCTGGGACAAGGGCGTGCACCGCCTGCCCGCCTTCTCGAGCGAACAACCCCTGCACTTCCTGGGTGCCACCTTGCTGCCACAAAGCCTGTGGGTGATGGGCGGCGCGGCTTTCGCGGTAGTGGCGCTGAGCGCCTTCTACGGTCGCACCCTGCTGGGCAAGGCGATGCTGGCAACCTCGTACAACCGGGTTGCGGCACAGCTGGTGGGCATCAACACCCGCAGCGTGTTGTTCGCCAGTTTCGGCCTGGCCGCCGCGCTCGGCGCGCTGGGGGGCGTTCTGATCGCGCCGATCGCCTTCACCTCCTACGACGCCGGCATCATGCTCGGTCTCAAGGGTTTCGCCGCCGCCATGCTGGGCGGCCTGGGCAGCTTCGCTGGCGCCGTGGTCGGCGGCCTGGTGCTGGGCCTTCTCGAAGGCCTGGGCGCCGGATTCATATCGTCAGCCTACAAGGACGCGATCGCCTTTGTTGTGATCCTGGCCGTCCTGTTCCTGATGCCCGGAGGGCTGCTCGGTGCGCGCCGCAGTGATCGTGTCTGAGGCCCCGCAAGGCGCCAGCCACTGGGTGGCACGGCCGCGCGTGGCCGGCACGCTGCTGCTGGCAGCAGCCGTGCTGCTGGCACCGCTGCTGATGGCCAACAACTACGCCTACGACGTGGCGATCCAGGTTGCGCTCAATGCGACCGTCTGCGTTGGCCTCAATTTACTGATCGGTTACGCCGGCCAGATCAGCCTGGGCCATGCCGGCTTCTTTGCGTTGGGAGGTTATGGCAGTGCTCTGCTGGCCTCGCGCTACGGCATCCCGGTCTGGCTCGCGTTGCCCGCCGCTTGCGCCGGTGTCGCGTTGTTGGCCTTCGTAATCGGCCGCCCGACGCTCCGGCTCAAGGGCCACACGCTGGCCATGGCGACGCTGGGCCTGGGCATCATCATCTCGATCGTGCTGACCACCGAGGACCGCATCACCGGCGGCCCCGATGGCATGTCGGTGCCGCCACTGGTGCTGTTCGGTCTGGTGGTTCAGGGTGAACGCCTGTGGTACTGGATCGCGGGCGCCGTCTTGCTGCTCACGGTGTGGCTGGCGCTGAACCTGATCGAGTCGCCAACCGGGCGCGCCTTGCGGGCGCTGCACGGCTCACCGGTCGCGGCCGAGACGCTGGGCATCGCCAGCGAACGATTCAAGCTGCAGGTCTTCGTATTGTCGGCGCTGCTCGCCGCGCTGGCCGGCGCCCTGACCGCGCACTACGCCGGCTTCATCACGCCAGCCAAGGCGTCTTTCATGCACTCGGTCGAGCTGGTCATCATGGTCGTGTTCGGTGGCATGGCGTCGATCTTCGGCGCCGTGATCGGCGCGGCCGTGCTGACGATACTGCCGCAGTTCCTGACCGTGCTCAAGGACTACGAGATGATGGTGTTCGGTGCCGTTCTGATCGCCACCATGGTGTTTTTTCCGCAGGGTGTCGTGCCGACCCTGCAGTCCTGGTGGACCGGATGGCGCAAGGGCGCGGCAAGGGGACGGCAATGAGCACGGCGCCGCAGAAAACAGCGCCGGCCAGCTTGCTCACGGTCGAAAACCTGTCCAAGTCTTTCGGCGGCGTGCATGCGATCGCGGAGCTGGAGCTGCAGATTCGCGCCGGTGCGGTGCATTCCATCATCGGGCCCAACGGGGCCGGCAAGACCAGTCTGATCAACCTCCTCAGCGGCGTCTACGCGCCCGATAGCGGCAGTATCCGGCTCGACGGTCGCGAACTCGCCGGCCAGCCGACGCACCGCTTTGCCGCCGCCGGCATCGGCCGCACCTTCCAGAACCTGCAGATCTTCTTCAACATGACGGCAATCGAGAACGTCATGACCGGGCGCCACCTGCGCCAGCCCTGCCTGTTATGGCAGTCGCTCTTGCACACCCCGGCGCTCCAACGCGCCGAGGTCGCCTGCCGCGCCGATGCGCGCCGCCTGCTGGCCCGGGTCGGGCTGGAGAACTACGCAGATGACGCCGCTGACAGCATGCCTTATGGCGCGCTCAAGCGGCTGGAGATCGCACGCGCCATGGCGGCCGAACCGCGACTGCTGTTGCTCGACGAACCTGCGGCCGGCCTCAACCAGACCGAGGCGCGCGAGATCGACGCGCTGATCAAGCGCCTGGCACAGGACGGCACGACCGTCATCCTGGTAGAGCACAACATGCGCCTGGTGATGGAGGTCTCGGACCATGTATTCGTGCTCGACCACGGGCGCAAGCTGGCCGAAGGAACGCCCGAGCAGGTCAGCCGCGATCCGCATGTGATCGAGGCCTACCTCGGCACGCCGGACGACACCGGCAGCGCCAGCCGCGCCCGCGAACTGGAGACTACCGATGCTTGAAGTCGACGCGCTCGAAAGCCGCTACGGCCGCATCCCCGCCCTGTCGGGCGTGAGTCTGCGCGTGGGCGCCGGCGAGCTGGTGGCCCTGGTCGGCGCCAATGGTGCCGGCAAGACCACCTTGCTGCGCGTGATCTCGGGCATACAGAGCGCCTGCGGTGGCGCCATCCGATTTGAGGGCCAGGACCTGGCCCGCCTGACCGCGCGCGAGCGCCTGCGCCTGGGCATCGTGCAGGTACCCGAGGGCCGCCAGGTCTTCGCGCCACTGAGCGTCGAAGACAACCTGCGCCTGGGCGCCTTCGCGCGCGGCAGCCAGGACGCGCTGCCCGACGTGCTCGACATGTTCCCGGCGCTCAAGCAAAAGCGCCACGAACTGGCCGGCAACCTCTCCGGAGGCCAGCAGCAGATGCTGGCCATCGGACGCGCGCTGATGACCCAGCCTAGGTTGCTGCTGCTCGATGAACCCAGCATGGGCCTGGCGCCGCGCCTGGTGGCCGAAATATTCGCGCGTATTGCATCGCTCAAGTCCGCCGGCACGACCATCCTGCTGGTGGACCAGAACGCGCGCGCCGCGCTTGGCATCGCAGAGCGTGGCTACGTCATGGAGACCGGGCGCATTGCTCTGGAAGGCAGCGCACACGATCTGCTGCACGACTCCCAGGTGCAGCAGGCCTACCTCGGACTTTGAAACACGAAGGAAAGACATGAAACCCACCCTCAAGACCGGCCTGGACAGCAACGTGAACTTCAGCGTCGACCGCGAACGCACGATCGACTTCATGGGCGAGGATGCCCGCGTCTACGCCACGCCGATGCTGGTGCGCGACATCGAGATCGCTTGCCGCGAGCTGTTGCTGCAACACCTGGACACCGGCGAAGACTCGGTCGGCACCCGCGTTGCGATCGACCATATCGGCGCTACGCTGCTGGGCATGGAGGTCAGCCTGACGGTACGCATCGCCTCACTCGAGGGCCGTGCCGTCATATTCGAGATCGAGGGCCGCGACACCGTCGAGCCAATCGTGCGCGGGCAGCACGCCCGCTTCATCGTCGATGTCGCCAAGACCGCGCAGCGCCTGGCCGCCAAGGCGCAGAAGGCGAAGGCTGCCAGATGAGCGCCGCGTCGGGCCGCCCCAGGCAAGCTCGCACCGCAGCACGGCGTGCGGAGGTTAGCTCATGACAGCGGTCACCACCACGCGGCTCGTGCCGACCTATTGCTACCAATGCGTGGCAGGTCCCGACCTGCTCAACGTCAAGGTGCAGGATGGTGTTGCCACCGAGGTGGAGCCCAACCTGTGCGCGGCCAGCGTCCATCCGGGTGGCGGCAAGGTCTGTGTCAAGGCGTTCGGCCTGGTGCAAAAGACCTACAACCCGAACCGGGTGCTCTCGCCGATGAAGCGCAGCAACCCACGCAAGGGCCGCAACGAAGACCCCGGCTTCGTCGAGATCAGCTGGGACGAAGCCTTCAGCCTGATCGCCGACAAGCTCAATGGCATCCGCGCGCAGGGGCTGCGCGACGAGTCCGGCTACCCGCGTGTTGCCGCCAGTTTTGGCGGCGGTGGAACGCCTCAGTCCTACATGGGCACCTTTCCGGCGTTCCTGTCGGCCTGGGGTCCGGTCGACATGGGATTCGGCTCCGGCCAGGGCGTCAAGTGCTACCACTCCGAGCACCTGTACGGCGAGTTCTGGCACCGGGCCTTCATCGTCGCGCCCGACACGCCGCTGTGCAACTACCTGATCTCCTGCGGCTCCAACATCGAGGCCTCCGGTGGCGTGGTCGGCATCTGGCGCCACTCGAAGGCCCGGGTACGCGGCATGCAGCGGGTACAGGTGGAGCCCCATCTGTCTGTCACCGGCGCCTGTTCAGCCCAGTGGGTGCCGATCAAGCCCAAGACCGATCCGGCCTTCCTGTATGCGCTGATCCACGTGCTGCTGGCCGAAGTCGAGCGCGCGCGACTCGACCTGCCTTTCCTGTGCAAACGCACCGCGTCGCCCTACCTGATCGGGGAGAACGGCTACTACCTGCGCAACCGTGACTCACACAAGCCCCTGGTATGGGACAAGCGCGTCGGCGCTGCCGCAGTGCACGACGCGGCCGACATCGACGAAGCGCTGGAGGGCCGCTACCAGGTCGATGCGATCGAGATCGGACCCGACGGTGATGTGCTCGCGCAGGGTCTGCTGCAGGGCACGACCGGTTTCACCAGATTGGTCGAACACATGACGCCCTACTCGCCCGAATGGGCACAGGCGATCTGCGACGTGCCGGCCGAATCGATGCGCCGCATCGCGCTGGACTATGTCGCCCACGCCTGCGTCGGCCAGACGATCGAGATCGAAGGGCAGACGATGCCCTACCGCCCGGTCGCGGTGACGCTCGGCAAGACCGTCAACAACGGTTGGGGCGGCTTTGAGTGCTGCTGGGCCCGCACCCTCCTCGCCACCCTGGTTGGCGCGCTCGAAGTGCCAGGCGGCACGATCGGCACCACGGTGCGCTTGACGCGCCCGATGTCGCAGCGCCATGACAGCGTGACCCCGGGGCCCGATGGCTTCATGCACTACCCGCTCAACACCACGGCCAAGGGGCACTGGGAACCCAAGCCCAACATCCGCAATGCCTACAAGACCATGGTGCCGCTGGCCGCCGACGGACCATGGAGCCAGGCCCTGGGACCGACCCATTTCTCGTGGATGTTCATGGACGAGACACCCAAGGGCCTGCCGCGCGTGACGCCGCCCGACGTCTGGTTCCTGTACCGCACCAACCCGGCGATCTCGTTCTGGGACACCGATGCGCTGGGCGAGAAGATGGCGCGCTTCCCGTTCGTCGTGGCGTTCGCCTATACCCGCGACGAGACCAACCATTTCGCCGATGTGCTGCTGCCCGACGCGACCGACCTGGAGAGCCTGCAGCTGATCCGCATCGGCACGACGAAATATGTCGAGCAGTTCTGGGACCACGAAGGTTTCGCCCTGCGCCAGCCGGCCGTCGCGCCGCGCGGTCAAGCCCGCGACATGACCGACATCGCGACCGAACTGGCACGCCGCACCGAACTCGTGCACGGCTACAACACGGCCATCAACAAGGGCGCCGCCGGCGTACCTCTGAAAAACGAATTCGCCGACCACCGGCTCGACCCCGACACCTGCCATGACCGCGAGTCGATCTGGGACGCGGTCTGCCACGCGGCCAGCGCCGAACTCTCGGGCGGTCAGGAGTCGCACGGCCTTGCCTGGTGGAAGGAGCACGGCCTGGCCACCAAGCCTTATCCGCGCACCCGCTGGTACCTGCTGCCGACCATGGTCGAGCGCGGCCTGCGCTTCGAGTTGCCCTATCAGGAGCGGCTGATGCGGGTGGGCTTGGAGCTCGGGCGCCGACTGCACGAACATGACATGCACTGGTGGGACACCCAGCTGCAGGAATACCAGGCACTGCCCATATGGAAGGACTTTCCGGCGATGTGGGAGACCATCGTCCTTGATGCGGGCGCGCGCCTGCAGGACTTCCCGTTCTGGCTGCTCACGGCACGCTCGATGCAGTACGCCTGGGGTGGCAATGTGGGCATGCAGTTGATCAAGGAGGTAGCCGACAACATCGCCGGCCACCGCGGCGTCATCGTCAACACCCAGACCGCCGAAGGCCTGGGCATAGCCGACGGCGACATGATCGAGATTGCCACTCCCAAACGCAAGGTCAGCGGCCGCGCCGTGTTGCGCCAGGGTATCCGCCCCGACACGTTGCTGATGATCGGCCAGTTCGGCCACTGGGAAACCCCGCTGGCCAAGGACTTCGGCGTTCCCAGCCTCAACACCCTGGCCAGCATGTCGATCGCCCAGACCGACGCCACCGGATCGGGCGCAGACATCGTACGCGTAGCGCTGCGCAAGGAGGCGAGATGAAACTGGATTCTGCAGTGACGGCAACCACCAGCTCCGTTCGGGCTGAGCCTGTCGAAGCCCCCGCGAAGGGGGCCACGTCATGACCCGCTGGGCCATGGTGGCGGACCTGCGGCGCTGCGTCGGTTGCCAGACCTGCACCGCCGCCTGTCGGCACACCAATGCGACACCGCCCGAAGTGCAGTGGCGACGCGTGCTCGACATGGAGTTCGGCACCTATCCCGACGTGCAGCGCGTCTTCGTTCCGGTGGGTTGCCAGCATTGCGACGAACCGCCCTGCATGGATGTCTGCCCGACCACGGCAACAAAGAAGCGCGACGACGGCATCGTCACGATCGACTACGACCTGTGCATCGGCTGCGCCTACTGCTCGGTCGCCTGCCCCTACCAGGCGCGTTACAAGACCGACCGCGCCACCTTCGCCTACGGCGCCGATCCGACGACCAGCGAGGCGCTACGCCACGACGACAGGCGTTTGGCGGTGGCAACCAAGTGCACCTTCTGCGTTGACCGCATCGACGCCGGGCTCGCGCAAGGCCTCACCCCCGGCGTGGACGCCGCCGCGACACCAGCCTGCGTCAACGCCTGCATCGCCGACGCACTGGCCTTCGGCGACACGGATGACCCGCACAGCAATGTGTCGCAACTGCTGGAGAACAACCAGCATTTCCGCATGCACGAGGTGCTGGGCACCGGCCCGGGATTCCACTACCTGTGGGACACGAAGCGCGAGGATTCCCAATGAGCTTTGGCCCGAATCCCTGGCAGCAAACCAACTGGGACTGGCGCGCCGCCGGCAATTTCATATGCGGTGGCGCCGGCAGCGGCCTGATCGCGGCCACCGCCCTGTCGGGCGTGCAGGGCAACATGCTGGCTCTGCCGATGCTTGCGGGCATGGCACTGGTGGGCACCGGCCTGCTTTGCGTCTGGCTGGAGATCGGCCGCCCGCTGCGCGCCCTGCATGTGTTCTTCAATCCCCGCACCTCGTGGATGACGCGCGAGGCCTTTGTCGCACCCATCCTGTTCGCGCTGGCGCTGGCCAGCGCCGCCGGGTTACCGGCGCTGGCACCGCTGGCCGGCCTGGCCGCGCTGGCCTTCGCGTATTGCCAGGGCCGCATCCTGCAGGCGGCGCGCGGCATCCCGAGCTGGCGCTCACGTGCAACGACGCCGCTGATCGTGACCTGCGCCCTGGCCGAAGGTAGCGGCCTGTACCTGCTTTTGAACACCTGGTCCAGTGACCAGACGCCGATGGCGGTGGCCTTCGGCTTGCTGGTCCTGGCACGCGCACTGGTCTGGCGCGCATGGCGCCGGGACATCGCCGATGGGGCCGCGCCGCGCGCGTTGGCCGCACTTGCGCCGTCGGGCAAGGCCCTGATCTGGATCGGCACCGCCTTGCCCCTGCTGCTGTTGGCGCTGGCCGTCAGCGGTATCGCGGCGCCAATGCTGGGAGCCAGCCTGCTGGCATTGGCCGGCACACTGGTGGCGGCCACTGGCGCCTTCTTCAAATTCGTCCTGATCACACGCGGCGCGTTCAACCAGGGTTTCGCCCTGCCCCATCTGCCGGTGCGCGGCGTGCCACGCGCGACCAACAAACCGATCAACTGACAGGAGCCGGTATGGGAGCATCGAGCAAAGCCGAAATGGCATTCGGAACCGAAACCGGATCCGCCTGGCTGCATCCGGCCAGCGAGACCATGCCACGCGAGCAGCTGGCCGCACTGCAACTTGAGCGGCTGCAGGCGACGCTGCAAAACGCGTACGACAACGTGCCGCTGCACCGCGCGCGATTCGACGCACTGGGCTTGACGCCGCAGGACATCCGCTGCCTGGACGATCTGGCACGGCTGCCCTTCACCGTCAAGGCCGACTTGCGCGACCACTATCCCTTCGGCATGTTCGCGCGCCCGGTCGAACAGCTCTCAAGGCTGCATGCGTCCTCGGGCACCACCGGCAAGCCGACGGTGGTCGGCTACACCGCGGACGACCTGGACACCTGGTCCGACCTGATGGCGCGTTCATTGCACGCCGCTGGCGCGCGCCGAGGCGATGTGGTGCACAACGCCTATGGCTACGGCCTGTTCACCGGCGGCTTGGGTGCCCACAGTGGCGCACAGCGCCTGGGCGGCGTCGTGGTGCCGATGTCGGGCGGTTCGACCGAACGCCAGGTCGCGCTGATCATGGACTTCAAGGCGCGCGTGTTGTGCGCCACACCGTCCTACGCGCTGGCCATCGCCGAGGTAGCCGAACAGCAGGGTGTCGATCTGCGCACGAGCGCGCTGCGCATCGGCCTGTTCGGCGCCGAGCCGTGGAGCGACGGCATGCGCAGCGAAATCGAGCGCCGCATCGGCCTCAAGGCGGTCGATATCTACGGCTTGTCCGAGATCATGGGGCCCGGCGTCGCCTGTGAATGCGCGTGCCAGTGCGGCCTGCACGGCTGGGAGGACCATTTTCTGTTCGAGGTCATCGACCCGCAGAGTGGCCGCACCCTGCCTGAGGGAGTAGCCGGCGAACTGGTCATCACCACGCTGACCAAGCAGGCGCTGCCGATGTTGCGCTACCGCACCCGCGACATCACGCGCCTCACGCGTGCGCCCTGCGACTGCGGCCGCACCCATGTGCGCATCCTGCGCATCACCGGGCGCAACGACGACATGCTGATCATCCGGGGAGTCAATGTCTACCCGTCGCAGATCGAGGCAGTGCTGGTCGCGCTGCCCAAGCTGGCGCCACACTACCTGCTGATCCTTGAGCGCAGCGGCACGCTGGACAAGGTACAGATCGAGGTCGAGGCCGAACCCGGAGTCGATACAGCCGAGTTCGACGCTCTGGCGCGCGAGGCCGCACACCACATCAAATCGATGATCGGCATCACGACCGCGATCACGGTGCTCGCGCCCGGCAGCATTCCACGCTCCCAGGGCAAAGCCATACGGCTGCGCGACCTGCGGCCGAAAGCACACTGAGCGAGGGAGATAGCGCCATGTCGACAAGCTTGCTGAAGCTGCGCGTCAACGGGCATGCCCACACGGTCGCAGCGCCAGACAACGCGCTGCTACTCGACGTGCTGCGCGAGCAGCTGGACCTGTCCGGCACCAAGCAGGGCTGCGACGGCGGCGAATGTGGCGCCTGCACCGTGCTGGTCGATGGTGCGCCGCGCCTGGCCTGCATCACGCTGGCCGCCAGCGTGCAGGAACGCGCCATCGAAACCATCGAGGGGCTGACCCAGGGCGGACGCATGGGCCGCCTGCAGCAGGCCTTCCACGAAAACCTGGGCACCCAGTGCGGCTTCTGCACCCCCGGCATGGTCATGGCGTCCGAGGCCCTGCTGCGCCGCGAGCCCCATCCCGACGAGGCGCAGATTCGCGAGGCGCTGGCTGGCAACCTGTGCCGCTGCACCGGCTACGTCAAGATCATCGAGTCGGTCAAGGCAGCGGCGGGATACACGCCATGACGCACGACCGCAGCCTGCGTCGCCCGCCCGCGCCAGCCACCCATTCGATCGGCCAGCGTACGCCACTGGTGGACGGCATAGAGAAGGTCACCGGTCGCGCCAAATATACGGCCGACCTGCCCCTCGGCCGAACCCTGGTCGGTCTGATCGGGCGCAGCATGGTCGCCCATGGCCTGATCCGCTCGATCAACACCGTCACCCGCACCAAGCGCAAGGTGATCGGCATCGTCCAGACCGACGCACTGTTGATGGGAGGCCAATATCAGGCGAACGTGTTAGAGACGCTTCCCGTACCACAACAACTGATCGTCGCGGACTTCGAGAAGCAGTACGAGGTCGTGAGCGTCGATCCGACGAACGAGATTCCGGTCTGGATCGACGACGCTGCGAGCGAAGGTGGGCGTCGGCAACGATTCGATGCGTTGATCGTCGCGCAGCCCTCGTCGCTCGGCCCCAGCGAATTGGAAAACGTCTTGACCGCGATCCGTTTGGGCGTACCGACCGCGATCTTCGAGGACCCCTTCCCTTCGATCTTGCGGCCGTTGGTTGCGGGCACTGCCGAACCGAAGCAGCCCGATCCGCGAATGGCGATGCTCGGACAGAATCGTCCCGAACCGAAAGGGGACATCAAGGCGCTCTGGGACCTGCTGCATATCACGCCGGCAGCGCGACTCAGCCAATTCGGTAACCGCGACCCGTTCGTCATCTGGCAGGCCTACAACCCCTACCCGCACCTGGAAACCTTCAACGGCACGCCGGAATT
>ENA-ORBV01011809-ORBV01011809.1-microbial-mat-metagenome-genome-assembly--contig:-NODE-11809-length-13616-cov-6.963513_pt1 | contig 13616 bp, 12 predicted proteins | sample MGYA00237777_ERZ505514 | MGnify/ENA primary metagenome ERZ505514 (study PRJEB26160, sample SAMN06269048) | microbial mat metagenome | isolation source: Oligotrophic lake microbial mat | place...
CTCCTCTTTGCGCTTCTTAACTTCGCGTTGAAGAAGTTCGATTGTTACATTCTCTGGTAAGACTTCAACTCCGCGCTGCATCTCTTCGTATTGAAATGCACTCATGATTGCACGAATTGTTTCAAGCGCTAGGCGATCTTGGGCCTTCATCGCTACTTTTAGATCGTCTTGTAGTCTAGTTTTCATATTCAACGCTCTTTTTACTTCGTCTGATAGTCTTTTATAAAACGCTCCAACTTTCGAGCAGTTTCAGCACTGATTAGATGTTCGGTTTTACAGGCGTCAATCTCTGCCTGTTCAGCGGAAACATGCAGAATTTCGAGTAAGAACTTTTGGAAAACTTTCTTTCTAGCGATAACCCCCTTTGCCAGAGCTTCGCCGTCGGCAGAGAGATTCAGAAATCTATTCTCGTCCTCGCCGATTAAACCCTTGGCTTTGAGCGCCTTAAGATTTGTTGAGGCCGAACCGGTGGTAATATTCAGTTCCTTGGCGACATCGGTTACGCGTGCATACCCACGTTTCGATCGCAGGTCTAGGATCGCAAGTAGGTGATGAGCGGCGCTATGGGTTAGACCGTTCTCTTCGAACTGTTTCCAGACGTCTTCCATGGTTTTCCTGATTTATTAGAATTGTTGAACGTTTCGATCATAAATCCTAGATGCTTGGCATGTCAAGCAAATGCTTTTCTTTATAAAGGATTGTTTGACCTTATGCGCCAGAGGGATTAGATCTGCGCTATGGCTTTCAGCATGGCGTTCTTTAAAGCACTGCCTGTTCTTACTATTCTATTTATGGCGTTTGGATTGGTTGCGCCGCCCGCCGATGCTCTAGAGTATCCAGAAACCGAACTTGCCCAAGCTGGGCTATCGACTGCCCTCGGGACGCAACTAGACCTAAACATTCAACTTACTGATTCGAATGGAGTGGCGCGCACCCTTGGGGAGCTATTGAACCCAAACCGCCCCTCAATCGTACTACCGGTATACTTTGACTGCCCTCGAATGTGCGGCCTTGTAACACAAGGTTTTGCTAATGCATTGGGTAAGTTAGCCCTAAAGCTTGGCCGGGATTTTGACGTATTCACTGTGAGTTTTGATAGTGATGAGACGTATCAAAAGGCAGCTGAAAGCGCAGCGCAGTTTCGCAAACAGGCACCCGACCCTTTATCAGCAGCGGCGCATTGGCATTTTTTAGTTGGGGATCAGAATAACGTTCGTAAGTTGATGGCTCAATTGGGTTTCCACTATTTTCGCGATAAAGATGAATGGGCACACTCTCCAGCATTAATGCTGTTGACACCTAACGGTCAAATTTCACAGTATTTCACGGGAGTTGAGTTCTCCGCACCGGATCTTCGTCTGGCACTGGTTGAGGCTTCGCAAGGACGCATCGGCTCACTTCTGGATCATGTGGCTTTGTTCTGCTTTAGGTTTGACCAGCGAATGGGCAAATACACCTGGACAGCATTCAGCATCATGCGGGCAGGAGGAGCGCTGACGCTAATAGGGCTCGGCGGCCTGCTAGTATATCTGTGGCGGCGGGAACGGGTTAAGAGGGTTGTATAGGAATAGTTAAGAGGTTCGGCAGGCGCAATTTAAAGGATAAATATGTTTCGTTATCTACCAGAACAAGCTTCAAATTTTGCCGCCGATGTTGATTGGCTTCATAACCTAATTACCGACCTCTCGGTGTTCTTTACAGCGGCGATCTGCGGCGCGATGATCTACTTCGCCATTAAGTATCGCAAGCGCAACGGCAAGCATCATGAAACCCCACGAATTATGGGTAGTCATCTGCTTGAGATTATCTGGACCGTCGTTCCCACGATCATCTGTATCTATATCGCCTATTATGGAATCGCGATCTATCGCGAGATGCGTGCAATCAATGGTACGCCAATAATTATAAATACCGTAGCTAGTCAGTGGAAGTGGGATTTTACCTACGAAAATGGCAAGACCTTCAATAATAATGAGTCAGAGATCGTTGTTCCGGTCGGCCAGCCAGTAAAGTTTGTGTTGCAGGCCAAGGATGTTCTGCACAGCTTCTTTGTTCCAGCAATGCGCGTAAAGCGTGATGCAGTTCCCGGTACATATACCTTCACTAGCTTTACCCCCATTAAGACAGGCGAGTATCCGGTTTATTGCGCGGAGTATTGCGGTAAAGATCATTCCAACATGATGGCGCGACTAAAGGTTGTCTCGCAGGCCGAGTATGATCGTTGGCTGCTCGATGATAGTGCAAAGTTAGCTGCACAGAAGATGACACCAATAGAGCTTGGACGGACTCTCTTTAAAACAAAGGCATGCAATAGTTGCCATTCTTTGGACGGAAAGCCTGGCGTCGGACCAAGCTGGCTGAAGCTATATGATCGCAAGGGAAAATTTGATGACGGTAGCGAGTATACCGCCGACGATAACTACATTCGTGAATCGATCATCGAGCCGAATAAGCATATCGTTGCGGGATTTCAGCCCAACATGATGCCAAGTTTTGCGGGCCAGCTCTCTGATGCTGAGATCAACGGAGTAATAGCCTATATGCGGACACTGGATGGTTCCCAGCCGGTTGCTCCGGAGACTGCTCCGGCCGCGGTAGTTGCTGTTGATCTAACCAAGATGTCACCAGTAGAACGCGGCAAGCATTATTTCGAAACGAAGCTCTGTATTACCTGCCACTCGCTTGATGGCTCGAAGCTTATTGGACCGTCCTTTAAGGACATATATGGACGCAAGGAAAATGTTGTAGTCGGCGATAAGACCGTAGAGATCGTTGTCGATGATGCGTACATTAAGGAATCGATCTTGAATCCAATGGCTAAGGTTGTTGAGGGTTATCCCCCAGCAATGCCTCCATATCAAGGCCAACTCGACGATGCCGCAGTTGATGACATCATTGAATTCTTAAAAACCGTAAAGTAATCATCAAAAATTTCGTGCCACAATATTTCGTACCGAGGAAGATATGAGTTCATACGCAGCTAACAGCCCTGTCACCGGCGACCACGCGGGACTAAATTATATCAATTGTGAGCGCGGCATCTGGTCATGGCTTACAACCGTTGATCATAAGCGAATCGCCCTGTTGTACCTATTTACGATCTCCATATTCTTCTTCGTTGGCGGCATCGCGGCGCTTCTAATGCGTACGGAGTTGGCGCGGGCTGGGGCGGATTTTCTAGATCCTTCAACCTACAACATGCTCTTTACGTTGCATGGCGCGATCATGATTTTTCTCTTCATCGTTCCAGGAATTCCGGCAACGATGGGTAATTTTCTAATTCCATTGATGATCGGGGCGAAGGACGTAGCGTTTCCTCGGATGAATTTGCTTAGCTACTATATATATGTGGTGGGTGCGTTGATGGCGCTGATCGCATTAATACCCGGGCAATTTATTGGTCAGATCTTTCCGATCTTCGGTAAATTTCTAGTTTCTATTGGTCTACCACAAGCTGTCGATACCGGCTGGACATTTTATGCGCCGTATAGTTTGCAATCTGGAACTGCTGTTATCTGGATGACGGGGGCGGCGTTTGTGCTGGGGTTTTCGTCAATCCTAACGGGACTCAATTTTATCGTCACTATTCACAAACTACGCGCTCCGGGGATGACCTGGAATCGATTGCCAGTATTTGTCTGGGCATCATACGCAACTGCCGTGATTCAAACACTCGCCACGCCAGTTGTTGGTATCACTCTGCTCCTACTGATTATGGAGCGCTCAATGGGGATCGGGATCTTTGATCCGAAGCTGGGCGGAGATCCGGTTTTATTTCAGCACTTCTTTTGGTTCTATTCGCACCCCGTTGTATACATCATGGTGTTACCAGCGTTCGGTGTGGTTGGTGAGATTATCCCGGTCTTCTCGCGTAAGCCGCTCTTTGGGTACCGAGCAATCTATATCTCGTCATTGGCGATCGCGATTGCTGGATTTCTAGTCTGGGCTCATCACATGTTAGTTGCAGGTATCTCAGATACCTCGGCTATCTATTTCTCAGTGATTACCTTTATCGTGGCGATCCCAACTGCAGTAAAGGTCTTTAACTGGGTTAGCACGATGTATCGGGGATCGATTAGCTTTGAGACCCCGATGCTCTATGCGATGGGATTTATATTTCTATTTATGATCGCTGGAACCACCGGGATCTACCTCGCAACCTTAGCGGTTGACGTATTTTATCACGACACATACTTCGTCGTAGCCCACTTTCACTACACCATTCAGGGTGGTGCCGTAATTGGACTCATGGCCGCGCTACATTTCTGGTTCCCGAAAATGACTGGCAAGATGTACAACGAATGGCTTGGTCGAATCTGTTGGGTTTTGGTGTTTGTTGGCTTCAATCTGACCTTCCTGCCACAGTTTGTGCTGGGAATGGAGGGCATGCCGCGGCGTTATTTTGATTACCTACCGCAGTTTCAGAGTTTGCACACGCTTTCAACTGTTGGTGCGTATATAAATGCCGCCGGATATACATTAGCGCTATTGCACCTATTGCTTACAGCAATTTTTGGCAAAACATTGGCTCCAGACAACCCGTGGGATGCACTATCGCTTGAGTGGCAAACTCCTTCGCCACCGCCGCACGATAATTTTGAAGTCACACCTGTTGTTACCGAGTATCCATATGCGTATGGAAAGCCGGTTGAAGGTGATCATCACGCCTAGTTAAGACCGCATAGTAATGAGAAGGTTCGCGATATGAATAGTCATGTAAGCTCTGAAGCCCAGCCCGGCCAGATTGGTCCACCAATTGCGCACCATATGGATCCGGTGACCGCCTACCATGCTGCCAAGCTTGGAATGTGGCTGTTTTTGGCCACGGAGATTCTGCTCTTTGGTGGGATGTTCGCAGCCTATGCGCTTTATCACTGGATGTATTTTGAGGAGTTCCATAACGCTAGCCGTCAATTGAATCCGATTATCGGCGGTTTCAATACTGTTGTTCTGTTGTTTAGCAGCTTCACCGCTGCATTAGCAGTTGATGCGGCGCAGCATGGTCGAAACGACAAGGTGGTTAAGAACCTACTAATTACGATCGTCTGTGCCTTAATATTTTTAGTCGTAAAGTATTTTGAGTGGTCCGCCAAGGCTGAACACGGTCTTTTTCCAGGGACTTCGCACGATGGAATTGCATTCAATAGTCCAGAATTTATCACAATGTATGCATCGTTCTTTGGACTATATTATTGCCTGACCGGACTACACGGAATTCACGTTGTTGCAGGCATGTGTTTGTTAATCTGGGTAATGCAGAAGGCCCGCAAGAATCGCTTTTCGCAGGACTACTATACCCCGGTCGAGATCGGCGCGTTGTATTGGCACTTAGTTGACTTAATCTGGATCTATCTCTTTCCGTTATTGTATCTCGTCGGTTAGTTAGTAAAATTAGGACTACATCATATGAGCCATCACACTGATCACCGTGCAGCGACGAAGTCCGGTATCGACCCGCATGAGCTGGGGCATATTCTGCCGTTCGTTGTTTACAAGCGGACCTTTATTATTCTGGTTGTACTCACGATCGTCACAGTCGTTGCGGCGGAGTTGAACATCTCGAAGTATAGCGCAGCTCTCGCTATGGCCATTGCCTTGGGGATCGCCTCGGTAAAGGCCTTTTTGGTTGCGACTAACTTTATGCACTTGAAGTATGAGAATCCAGTTACTTGGCTGTACGCCGGATTTCCTTTGGTACTTCTCGCAATCCTGATCGGATTGTTATTTATCGATAATCCATTCCGAGTTGATCCATTGCCAGGACTCGAAGCGCAGCGCGTGATACGTCCGGGTGTTGTAGCGCAAGAGCTGGTGGCTGAGGCTGAGGCCAAGGCAGCGCATTAAGCGCCCCTGGGACCGAGCCTCCCTGGGACCCTGTCTTCCTGGGACCGTGTCTTCCTGGGACCGTGTCTTCCTGGGACCCTGTCTTCCTGGGACCCTGTCTTCCTGGGACCGTGTCTTCCTGGGACCGCGGACCTCCAGGTCCGCTCTTAGCGTGCTAGGAGCGGACCTGAAGGTCCGCGGTCCCAGGAAGAACCCGTCCCAGGCCTAATAACCCCCTAAAATAATTGATAAAAATCGTGAGTTACCGCGATGCAACACCTCCCCGGGTTGCCCGCATAACACCAATACAAGCTATTGATCTGTATTAGCTGGTTTTTTGCGGGGAAACTTGTGGCCGAATTGACCCTTGAAACAAATAACATAGCTGAGACCAATCGCGGCAATACGCCTGCCCCCGATACGACACAGGCGCGTGCCGAGAGCACAATTGAGCTGAAAAAGAATGTTATAGATCTCGAAACTCCGGGCCAGAAGCGCGCCGAGCTACTAGATGTTGTAGCCGGTCATCGCACCGCGGCGCAGTTGGCCGAAGTTCGCGCGGAGCGAATTGAGAATTCTGTGATCTTCGATCCAAATAATCCAGGAGGTAATCAGACAATGCGAACGGTAGCTCCGCTTCGCACCGTAAATACTCACCACGACGTCGCCAACCAACAGAATCAGAGTCAAGCTGAACTAGCAACCAGTACGAAGAAAAAGCGCGTTGGTTCGATCGATCCAGCGATCGAGTTCGTAGTGCAGCAATTACAATCAATAGTTCCCCCGGCCGTTTTAGATGAAATAGTGCACGACCTAGAGAAGATCGCTTCCCAACGCACCGGCAGCGAGATCTCGGCAACGGAACTGACTAGCATAGCGATGAAGCTATCCAACTCGTTGGAGGGCGCGCGTGCACCGATTGAGCTGCGCAATGGGGAGGTTAGTAAGTCGGATGCGGTGTATGGGTTGATTGAGAAATTGTTAGAGGGTAATCCTCGTGCAGCAGAGATTGCTGAGCAGGTTGCTGAGCAGGTTGCTGACTACATAGATCGCGTGGAGTTGGCGAAGGACCAGAATCCGGAGATGGCGGTAGCGCTTGAGAAGATTAATCAAGCATTGGCTAGCGATGATCCGATTAGTGCAACACAGGAACTCTTCGCAAGACTAACACCGGAACAGATTGCGGGACTGCGGGCGGAGTACCAGAGAGTTTATGGGGCCGAGATGCCAGATCCGCGTGAAATTCTATTGCAGCGCCGGATCGCTGAGGCAGAATCCATCACCAGAGGCCGCGAGGCACAGTTGAGGGGAGCTGAGAAGAACCTCGAGGCCTCAACAGAGGAAGCCGAAGGCGGATATGGTTTAGTTAGTATGGCACGCTATTTTTCTGGAGATCAGGAACGCGCCATGAAACAGATGGAGCTTGACTCCAAAGTCGCTGGTGAAGCGCGCAGTAATGCTAAGACTATGCGCGACGGAACCGAGACAAACGTTGCCTTAACTGCTAATAGATCCCATGAGCTGAGTGTCGGCCCCGCAAGAGACGAACCAGCCTTACCGTTTGATGGTTGCACAATTAAGACTACTAAGCCTGAAATTGACGCTGCTCGCCAAGACCGGCGCGGCGGTCCGGGGTTTGTTTCACCCACATCGGTTAGTCTAACTCCTGAAGAAATTCGCTTGTTAACCCTACCGCTGGATCCGAAAGCTCAGGGGGCTGTGTTATACGCCAAAGAAGTCAACTTTCAACTACCGATCCTTACTGAACCGCCGCCGCAATACGCGGAGCTGCGATTCGCGGTTCAGCCTGAGGGAGTGAAGGGGAAGGGGATCGATCAGGTCAAACTAAACTCCCTCGATAAACAGTTCACCGCACTCAACGCAGCACTTCGCACCACAGATCATGAAAAGATAAAAGCCGCATATAGAGAATTGAAAGAAGGTCTGTATGCTCTTGGTAAGAAGGTTAGTCTTCCTCAGGAAGCGCTAGATTTCATACTCGATGAAGCGCTTAGCAACAAAACGGTGGGAAACCAAAAAATTCAGTTAAAGGCGTTTCTTGAAAATCCTAGCCAACTCTCAGGCGAGGCCCTGACATTTGCCGGTATGGACGCGACCTTCCGCATTGGCGAGCTTAAGACCCAGCTGCACCAAAACTACCTCCTCACACCTCTTGGGCCAGTATCACTGCCATTATTAGCCCAACAGGTAATTGGCCCCTATACAGATCCAAAAATAGAAGGCTCTAACGTCTGTGGGCCGGAGGCTTTGTATTATTTACTGGCGAGCGGTGGTGCCTTATGGCAGTGTTATGCCGGGGGATTGGGATTATCTCAGAAGAAAGCTGAAGCAATTGGGAAAATTCTCAAAGATAAGGCTAATCCAGGGATCTTTGGAACTGGCCCGGGGGATCTTAGGCCAGCGATTGAAGCCGCGACCGAAAATAAGTTTACCCTGACCGAGCACCGATTTGATTCACCTCAAGAGGTAATTAGTTTCGCAGTAAAACATGTGCCGTGTCTGCTGAAATTTGGGTCTGGTCTTTTCTCTCAGCACTACGACACCATTCTGGAGGTGCGGGATACCCCATCGGGAAAAGTCTTTATGACTTCATCAGGTCTTGCAATTCCAGAGAAGCACCTCCTAGAGATGGTTGGACAAAAGCCGTACGCCAATCGCGTCTGGGAACTTGCAAAGAATAACCCGTAATAATAGTAGACCACGGCTAAAATTGCTCGCAGAGAAGTGACGCAAGCTCCTAACGGAACTCCGGTCAAACAAAGCAATTCACAACATCTAGAACTTCTCGACGGTTGGAAAAACGAGATCACTTCGCAACTGGCAAATCGCTGCGGTCAAGAGAGAGCACTCGTCATTGCTGTAAGCGGTCATCCTACGGCGTGACCCGCATTAAGCCATAATTCCATCAATTCAAAATGCTCTAGTCTTTCTCGATAAAACAGTTGTCTGGGGTGCGACCAGTTGCGCTGCTCGACGTTAGCGTTGTCATTTTTCTCATACTCTCTCGAGCGGGTGAACTGGAGGATATTTTTCTGTGGATGGTCTTCGGTGAAATATTTGATCTGATATTTATTGATGAATTCACCTCCACTATCGCAGTCAAATCCCAGTAATCCGAACGGAATGGCGCCTTCGATATCTTTCACCCCCTCGACGACCCCTTGTGCGCCCTTGTGCCAAACGGCTCTATTTTCAGTCCAATGAGAGGCTATGTCGGTCATGGTTAATGACCAAGTGAAGGTGCCTTGCATCGATCTCCCTCCGTGCGACACCGTGTCTGATTCCATGAACCCGGGTCGATCCTCATCCCAGATCCCTTGCCGAACTGGAATCTCTGTCCGCTTGATTGTTCCAGGTTTGGTGCCCGTCTTAGCCTTAAGAAATTTTATTTTACGCTCGCATAACAATCGTTCTATTGTTCGAGGACTCATCACTAGCAGCTTGTCTTTGATCTCTGCCGCAAACACCCCGTGGAGCTCTTCCAGTGCCGGAAGCCAATGTCGCATGGCACCCTTTAACAGCACCGAGCACATTTGGTTAATCAAGCACAAATTCTAATGAAGAAGCAGAAAATCTACTGGACACTTGGTTGGGGCATTCCAATGGGGGTGTTGTGGGCGTCGTTAATGTCATTAGGCTCCGACCGAATCTCTTTCTGGGGGATCGTTTTGCCATCGATCGCAGTGTTCTGTGCAGCTGGATATCTCATGGGTTGGATCATGCACAAATTTGCGATGGCGCAGCGTAAAAAATTAAAGTCGGTCGACGGGCTCTTTGAAGGCGAGAAAGTGCTAATGGAAGGCCCTGCGAATCACTTTGTTGGATGGGAAGGTCGAGGTGGATGGCTCACTCTTACACCGACTCGTCTCACCTTTCGCTCGCACGGAAAGAATCTGCGCAATCAGCCAGTTGAAATTTCTCTCGATCAGATTGACTCTACTACGCCTTCATCTACATTGGGCATTATTCCTAACGGGCTCAGGGTGGCGCGAGTGAATGGTAAAGCAGAGAAATTTGTTGTTACTAACCGGACGATGTGGCGTGCTCTAATTGAGGACACCACAAAGATAAGTCGGGCGGCCAGATAACTGGGCCTGGCAGCTTATACATCAAAATTAGGTAGGGTCGTCGACCTAATATCCTCGCTGAATTAATTGATCGTCCTATCCCCTCAGACCAAGCAAAACCTGATCCGGTTACATGCAATCCTCCGTCACGAGTAGTATTTACATGGGGCTCCGCGATTTTTACTAACAGTCGGATGACTGTCGAGCTTAATGAGATGGGAGATCAAACTGAAGTAGTGCTAACACATGAGCTGCTACCTACGCAGGAGATCAGACAGATGCATTCAACCGGATGGGACGGATGTTTAACAAATCTAGCCGCCTACTTAGGATAAATGTGAGTGCAGATGCCTTTCTCACAGCAAAGTGGCGATACCTTGTAATGCTAAACTATAGAGTTGATGCGGCTTTATTGAGGCCGTATGTGCCAGCCGGCACGCAGCTAGATTCTTGGAAAGGCGAAAATTACATTAGTCTTGTTGGATTTCAATTCCTGGACACCAAAATCCTAGGCTTGCCAATTCCGTGGCATCGCAACTTTGAGGAGGTGAATTTACGTTTTTACGTGCGCCGGGTGGTGAATGGGGAGTTGCGACGCGGTGTAGTTTTTTTAAAAGAGATAGTGCCACGCTTTGCAATAGCATTCGTTGCTCGTCAGCTTTATAACGAAAAATATGTAACTCAACCAATGTCTCACGAACATCTTTATTCCAAAGATAATTCGACTCAACTTGAACGAGTAAATTATAGTTGGGGAAACAGTTCAAAGAGGTGCGCATTAACAATCTCAGTTACCGGCTCGCCCGCGTCTATCGCGGCAGGATCGCAAGAAGAATTTATCACCGAGCATTACTGGGGATATGCCCAGCAACGAAATGGAACAGCACTCGAATACCATGTTGCGCACCCACGCTGGTCTATTTGGAATGCAGAGGACGCGATGTTTTGTGGCGATGCAAGCAACCTGTATGGTCGCACTTTTAATGAGATAATAAGCCGTAAGCCTGGTTCAGCATTTTTGGCGGATGGGTCGGAAGTGAGTGTATATAAGGGTGTTGTTATCGAACCATGAATAAGCAAGGGAAAAAAAGTTTGGATAACCCTGCAGGATGGGTGCTTTACGATGGTTCATGCGGCTTTAAATGTTAAGAGGAAAGCCGGTAGCGGTAAAATCGCCATAGCTCTTGAGCAACTAAAGGGAGCTCTGCTTTTTGCTCTATTAAAAAAAAATATGAGGCTGAAGTTCTATATCCGATTAATCCGGCAACCGTTGCCAAGTACAGAAAAACCTGGAAAACGAGCGGAGCAAAAGTAGAGTTCTAGCGAGCAGTCGGGTCGTTCGCTGCTTTCTTTGCTATTTCAAGGCTGATCCGCTGACTTTTTACCAATGCGGTAAGTGACTGCTCGAAGGTTATCATCCCTTCCTCTTTTCCAATTTGAAGCTGGGTTGGAATTTGGGTTCCTCACCAATAAGTGTGGGTGAAATAGACTAGAAAAACCTCCGATGATGGGTAAATCTTGAGTTGAAACACTTAAGAAAGTACCTAAAACCGGAGGGAGCAAATGCTCGTAAAGACGATATTTAATAGGCTCAGCAAGTTCAAGGGTTTTATTGTCAAATCGGTTCGATTTGAAGAGAACGAATTGGAGTTAGTACTGCAGGCTCGAAAGAACAGCGAAGGGAGCTGTTCAGGATGTGGAGTGGCTGGCTCTTGTTATGATCACCGCCCCGAGCGGCGGTTTGAGTTTGTCCCGTTATGGGGGATCCGGACATTTTTAGTTTATTCTCCACGACGGATAGCTTGCGTTGGGTGCGGACCTACGGTTGAGCAGCTACCGTGGTGCACTGGGCGGCGTAGAATTACCACGATGTACCAGTGCTTCCTTGCACACTGGGCACGCAAGCTGAGCTGGAAGGAAGTAGCCGGAGAGTTTCGCACGACGTGGCAGCACGTCTTCAGAGCAGTTGCGATGGTTGTTGAGTACGGGCTTCTACACCGCGACCTATCTGGTATCACTGCTGTTGGTGTCGATGAGATTCATTGGCGCACGAAGAAGGGCTTCCTTACAGTTGTTTATCAGATAGACGTGCATTGTAAGCGTTTATTATGGGTATCCAAAGGACGAACAGTGCGAGGTCTACTTGGGTTCTTTCGTATGCTGGGTAAGGAGAAAACCCAGGCGTTGCAATTCATATGCAGTGACATGTGGAAGGCGTACATCAAAGTGATAGCCAAAAAAGCACCACAAGCACTTCACATCCTCGACCGTTTTCACATTGTCAGCAACGCCAACAAGGCACTGGATGAAGTACGTGCAGCTGAAGCAAAGAAGATCAATCGAGAGGGCTACGAGCCGCTCAAGCGTTCCCGCTGGTGTTTTCTGAAGCGACCGGAGAACCTGACCTCCAAGCAAGGGGTCAAACTCAAGGAGCTTTTGCAGATGAACCTGAGGACTGTTCGCGCCTATCTGTTATTGCAACAACTTCATTACTTTTGGGCGTACACTCATCCCGCCTGGGCAGAGAAGTTCCTCGACGGCTGGTGCACAGCGGTGATGCGCTCAAGGATAGAACCTATGAAGAAAATCGCGCGTCAGCTGCGAAAGCATCGCGTACTAATTCTCAATTGGTTCCGCGCTAAAAAACTCTTCTCAAGCGGTATTGTTGAGGGTTTCAACAACAAGGCAAAAGTCACCCTCAGAAAAGCCTACGGATTTAGAACCTTTAACGCTATGGAAATCGCCTTATTTCACCAACTTGGAAAACTACCTGAGCCAAAGTTCACCCACACTTATTGGTGAGGAACCGCTAATAGAGGAGTCCCCATGAGTTTCGTCAAAGAGTTCAAAGAATTTGCCATGAAGGGCAACGTCGTAGACCTCGCGGTCGGCGTGGTCATCGGTGCGACGTTTGGGAAGATCGTCACCTCACTTGTTGGTGATGTGGTGATGCCGCTGGTGGGACTGCTTGTCGGTGGGGTTAATTTTACTGGACTGAAGTTGACGTTACGTGAGGCCGAAGGGGTTAGGGCTGCGGCTACCCTGAACTACGGAAACTTTATCCAGACTGTTTTTGATTTCACCGTCGTAGCGTTTGCAATCTTTTTGGCGGTCAAGGCAATTAATAGAATGAAGCGGAGTGAGGCTGCAATTCCGCCGGCGCCAAATACTCAGGAGGTCCTGTTGACCGAGATTCGCGACATCTTGAAGGAGAAGAAGTCAGCGGGTCTCTAAAAAATCTTATCCTTTTTGGTGCGCTTGTTTGGTAGTCATGTTAGGTTCCCCTCCGCAGCTCTAACCAAGATAAACCTAGCAAAAGTTCACCAGAGGTATTTAATAGAATGGAATCTTCATCCAGTGCGAAGCGCGACGCAATTAATCGATCTCCAGCGTTGATGGTAGCATCGGTTGATAACGGGGATCTGCCTCAGGTTAATAACACTCAGCGGCCTTCGCGGTTGTTAAGAACAGTGTCAGAGCGAGCAGCATCCGATACGGCAAGTATCTTAGCACAGCGACTGGCAAATCTTGCCCGAGATGTTGAACGTCTAGCGCTAGATCTAGAGGGCCGTGAATTCAATGACCGTGAATTCAATGACCGTGAATTCAATGACCGTGAGTTCAATGCCCAGGTTGGTGTTGCGGTGTTGCAAGCGCACTACCGGTTAGTAGCCCGCGAAATATTAGAGGTTCTTGATCTAATTG
>ENA-ORBV01011810-ORBV01011810.1-microbial-mat-metagenome-genome-assembly--contig:-NODE-11810-length-13616-cov-5.196543_pt1 | contig 13616 bp, 7 predicted proteins | sample MGYA00237777_ERZ505514 | MGnify/ENA primary metagenome ERZ505514 (study PRJEB26160, sample SAMN06269048) | microbial mat metagenome | isolation source: Oligotrophic lake microbial mat | place...
AGATCTACACCTCTCTATTCGTCGGCAGCGTCAGATGTGTATAAGAGACAGGGATAACACGTTTGCGCATCCAGAACAAACTGCACAATGCGAGCTATTCGGTACCAAGTAGAACGATAGTCATTGCACAAACCAACAAGTCACACAACGATTTATCACGTAGAAAAGTCACACAACGATTCATCACGTAGAATCGTTGTTGACTCTGGTAGAGAGAGGAGTAGGTTTAGCCGGACCTCTCTCAAATGTTACATTACAAACAGTTCATTCTAAAGCTTATAATTCACATTGCACAAACACTCAAAAGGCCTGTAGCTTTTAGCATAGTGCATTTTGATGTCAAACCACAAATCGTTATTTGCAAAACAATTTTTTTATTTTCAACTTCATTCAACCATGAAAGTTACCGCTTCCAAAGATTTTGGAAACCCCAAGAAGCCATTGCTTCCACTGGTCCCAGAACCAGTCACAGTCACCAAGAAAGAAGATCTTGCTCAAGTCGACCTACTCAGCAATGAGTCAGAAAAAGCCGACGGAGCAGAGGTGCTTCCTTTTTGTCTATAGTGGGGTGCGTTTTTTTTTTTTGCGCCACTTTTTGCCTGCTTTCCCTCCCGCCAAAATAATAATTCTAGCAGATTTAAAAACGAAATTGTTAAATTTACATTTAATTTTCCGTTAGACTAGCAGCTCGGTTGTTTATTGTTTTGTTGGGTTGATTTGTAGAACATGCCCCTCATTAACTCGTTGAGCACTAGCTAGCTACAGTAGCAATACTGTTGGCCTGTGGCGTCTTGCAATCGTTATCTTTATCATGGGCGTCAAGTTCTGACCACAATCATATTCTACCAGCAGGCAGCCTTAGACCATACCTACTGTACTGCCTCTTCCTGTACACTTTATCACACTGAGCTCTAGCTAGACGGAGAGGGTCTCATTCTGATGATACAATACTAGTTAGTATCTTCGTTTTATTTCTTTCGCACATTGCCTAGGCAACGTTCAAGTCTGTTGAAACAAAGCAATCACCAATTGGTGTTTTCTAGTAAACGTTTATGCGTTTGCTGAAGAGAAAATTAATTAAGTACTAGATAGAGTTAAGGGTCCCAAGAGTAGCTAAGGTTGCCAATCGGGCACCACCACGAAGCATGGTCTTCGTCGTGAGGATGTTCCGTGTCTTCTACTGCCCCGTGTTCTTGGCCACAAGATGTTGTGACAGTATTAGTCATCGAAGTTGTGGTGGTATTGACAGTGACGGCTTCCCAATCCCGATCATTTCGATTCAAGAGAGTTGTCACAGCTTCTACAATGACGCGCTCGTCATTGGGATCGTCCACGTGCCCATCCAATTGCAAATGTCGTATTTCGGGATGCTTTTCCACTTCGTGAAGAATGCGCAAGATGGCGTCCGCGACCGTTGTTGTTCTTTTAGGATCCTTTTCCATAGTCTTGGCATCACTATTCTTTGTATTTGCACTTGTAGAGGACGGAACCAAATCTGGAACGTGGATATGCAGTTGGATTTGAAAGTCCAATTCAATGCCATGCTTTTTGCAAATTTTCTGAATATGATGTAGAATATTGTCTTTTTTGTAGGCCCATCTTCGGAAGCTTGTGGCGCTCCATTGATCCCCCGTGAGACGGACGGCACGTAATGGCGGTAGTTGCTGAGAGGATTGTAGTTGTAGTTGTGGTGGTTGTGGTGGACTGGACTCATCCTCGTCCTCGTCACAAGGATGGTGCTTGCCCTCATTGTCGTCCTTGTCCTCATTGTCGTCGTCATCATAGGAATCGATTCGTTCCAATTGGATGTGCGAGCCGCTCGTACTCGTCGTGGTGGTACCAGTGACAAAGAGGAGCAAGTCTCTCAAGGCATAAATATCGTGTCGTGTGGACAATTCGACAAACTTGTGCAGCTCCAAGCAAGAGCTAGTCTCAGGACGGGAACGAAATTGCTCCAATTGATGACTAAAATGAGACCTAGGCAAGTGGCTCGATGACGAGAGGGACATTCGTCGGTCTGGACGAGTAATGAAATGAATAGAGGAATCGTCACTGTCACTGCCAATATCATGATGATCGTCATGATCCGTGTTGTCGTCCTCCAATGTGTGACTACTACTACAATCATACTCGTCGTCGTCCACGACGGTTGTGGTTGTTATTGGCTCTGGTTCTTGTAGTAGTAGTTCTTGTCGCGACGAACTGCTACTGCTACAATCCGAGCTATCGCTATCGCTGTCGAAACTGCTAAAACTGGTTTCACCTTCGGTTTCGGAAGATCCTGCTGCAGCCACGCCGCAGGACAGTGCGCCACCACCACCGCAGTCATGGTCGACATTGTTGTCGACCTTGCTGTTGTTGTTGGAGCTGTGGTCTTGTCCATTCCGTTGTCGTACGCGAAATACGTGACTCGTCGTCATCTTTGGCTTTACCAGTACTTCATGTAATAATGACTCTGCGGGTGCTTCTGCTGATGCTGATGATTGATGGTGCTGCGGTTGCTGTCGACTTTCCTTCTCCATCATTATTGGGTGCCGCCCTATACTACTACTACTACAGGAAGAAGCGTCTTTCCTGATAGTTCCGGGGACGGCGGGTATTCTATGGTTCGCACTTTTTATTCTAGACGTTGACGCTATCATCTTGGCCTTTTTGCTTTGTATTTGTTCTCAATGTCTGCAACTACTGTACGGTAACTGAAGGAGATGCAACTATTGGAAGTGCCAGGTTGTATGTGGGATAGAAGCTGGTTGCAAGCGGGCCAAAAGATGATTCATTTGTGTCTGTCGACGTCGTAGCGTTGAGTTAGTAGTCTTGCAATATTACTGTAGGTTCCTTAGCTTACGAACAGACAGGAGCGCACGTGGTTAGGTTGTTTATCTACTAACATCCTACTGTAGCAGATTTACCAGGTGCTCGAGCTCCAGGTAATACTGGCCATTACTACAGTACCACGTATAGTTCTACTGCTCCGAGTACCGGTAACGATCCTGCCTGGTCAAAACAGCTATCAAAACTGAAGCCCCTCCTAAATGAAATCCAACACGGGTCATGGTAGTGACATGATATTAAATCTAAGTCTGTGACGAGTCATTTTCAACTTGGCTTCCTTGCTTATCAGCTTCCGCATGCAACGAACACTTTGAACTTGCCTACTACAGTAGCTACTAGCTACTACTAGCTAGTAGCTAATACAATTGTACCGGTACGTAGCAATAAAACTCTGGCTCTAAACATAACCCTGGTTTTAAGATTCGTTTTTACATCATGGCACTTACACTAGCTAGCTACTAGTAGTATAGTAGACTTTCCATCCATTCGACACACTCTAGCTAGTACGGAGTCAACAGATTTATCAACGCCGCGATGGTGGCTCCATGAATTGTCGTGCAGACGTACACTACAGTATCAGAATAAAAATGAACAGAAGAAAAACTCTGACGGGAGTTGTCTTGTCTGTCGTAACAACATTCGTGGCCGGCTTCCAACCACCCGGACCCGTCTTCCGTCATCGGCACTACGGGTACGGTCCTCCTTGGATTCACCCTCACAATGGGCACCCAACCACGAAGGGTCTCACGCAACAGACGGATGGTAATCATGAGGATAATGGCAGCAACAACCCTATTGTCAATAATGAAGAAGATGCTGGCAACCCGATTGCCGCCGTCATGAAATTGGCATCGGCTCATTTTTCTTCCCAGGCGTTGTATACGGCCATCCGACTAAAAATTCCCGACATTCTTGGCGACCAACAATTATCTTTGGAAGACATATCCAGTGCCCTTGGTGGCGATAAATGCAATCAAGATGCTCTGCTACGGACTCTGAGATTGCTTACCACGAACGATGTTCTACAAGAAACCCAACGGTCGGATGGATCCGTGGCGTTTTCGCTCACTACTACTGGTAAATTATTTATGCAAAATGGAGGCATGGCATCTTGTGTCCAACATTGGATGGAACAACCGCTATGGAATGCGTGGTTGGAATTACCGGGCTTTATTCAAGACGGACCAGAATCCAGGGTGCCATTTGAACGAGCCAATGGTATTTCCAGTGATTTTTGGTACAATAAACAAGATCATCCAGAATCATTGCAGCACGCCAACAATTTTGTTCGACTCATTCATACTCAAGAGGTAAATGCTGTCGTCAATGGATTCGATTGGTCTGTTATCAACGGTAAAGAACTGTTGGATATTGGAGGCCACTACGGACAGGTTGTGGGGGCGATTGCGACAAAGTTTCCCGAAATTGATTGTTACTGCCTCGATCTTCCAAGTGTGGTTGAAATGGCCCCCTCCCACGAATTAGTCACCATGATTTCAGGAGATATTTTGGATCCATCCACGATTCCCGCTTGTGATGCCATTCTTATGAAACACTTTTTGGACCGATGCATGTGGACGGAAGACCAAACCCTTGTCATTTTACAAACCTGTTTTGAAGCCCTAAATGCCAACGGAACTTGCGTCATTGCCGAAGCGGTCTTTCCGGATTATGGCAAGGTTACCAAGGACAATGAATTAGAGTTGCATATGGATGCCTTGTACATGTTAGTGGGTAGGGAGGGTCAGAGAACCGAATCGGAATGGAGAAGTTTGTCGGCAAAGGCAGGCTTTGTATCCACCGTCATTCGATCGACTGGGGCTCCTAGCTGCTCCTTGATCATTCTAAGAAAAAGCTCCTAACTGCTCCCAGTGCATCGTCTCTTAATAGCAGCGATGGCGGGTTATAATGATGCCATCGACGTTACTATGACCGAACTTCTACAAACCGAAGTGCTGGTTCCTTGCAGAACTCGGAAAGACGTTTAAAGAGGTTCAGTATCTGGCAAATGAAGAGTCGCCGGTCGGTACGCTGCATGGCTCGACATTCACCATTCTGGAATCTACAAGATCTGACGGTTCTAAAATTTTTGGCATTTGCGGCGTATCGAAAATGGACCATCTCCGCGTGGCTCAAAGAAAGTAACTGTGTCAATATTTGTACTGCGATTCCATCCGTCCGACGTACCGGCCCCCCTTCTACTTGAGAAAGGCGCGTGCGGTACATGCAGCAGCAACTGATTCAACGTCGAAGACATGGACGCATTCGGCTATTTCCCTAAGCACGATTGGCTTTTATAGCACCGCACCTTTTCTTACCAAATGAAAAGTAGCACAGTTGCGTTAGGTAACAAGAGCACCGATCTAGTAGTAGCTGGCCAGGTTGGCATCGCAGTGTGGGGCAATGATCCGTCTGGTTGTATTAATGATTAGACTTTGAAATAGCATTGAGTTTGCTGGCATGGGGTAGCGTGCCACAGTGCTGGCAGGCTACAGGGTGCTAAGGAGGGAACAGCAATGTCAGAAGAGAGCCGGTTCTGGCACATAGTAAAAACTGTATTCGTTGCTGGGGCAGGCGTCTCTCATACCATGTCTCGGAACACTTCGACGTTTCCGCAAAAGTCTCGAGACTCACACCACTCATGAACACATTTGATGAACTACTGTACGGTATGTGTCAAACCATTTTGTCGGGATTCCAAGAGGTGCATACTGCATACCTTCGTTATTGCACCATTCTAACAAGAAGACGATCCAGAAAGGCCTAACATCGTCTTGCCAAAGTTGTTCTCCCATGCCTTCAGAAATCAGAATACAACTCCAGTAGCTCCCACATTCTGCAGAAACTGTTCAGTACAAGGCTCTACTCTAAGGAAGTTAGGCGCTATGAATCGTTTCAAAAGCTGTTTGCAACTTGAACCGTGTTTGAAACACCGTTAGGTACTTAACAATAATTTGCTGTGTAGTACAACATTACTCCGAATATTATATCCAGTACCTACTACTTCGTACTATCTACTCTGGAGTAGCTACTTCGAAGTAGTACGTCGTACCAGATACAGCTAACATTGCTAAGTAACTATTACTCCGAACAAATAACCATGTTAGTGATGTTACCGTAGTTCTCATTGCCGCACAGTACCGTACACCGACGGTACCAGGTACTACTGTAGAGTCTAGCTACTACAGTAGCTAGTAAATACTGAGTAGTAATTCAGTCGAAGTAGGAATGCGAAGCGCACCGTGCCGAACTACCTGCCGGGTGAAAGCAGAGCTTAAGCAGAAGCTACTAGAAACGGAAAGCAACGTTCTTCGGATCGAAGTGGATTGCTAGAAAAAGTGTATGCAGTCTGTTTCGATTCGTGTTTCACTTCATGACACATTTGACAAGGAACGCCTTCGACGCAGCGGAAGGGGACTGAGTCGCAGCAACAAATGAAAAGGCTTCGGCGGATTCAAGTGGAAGGGAAAAAGAAGCTTCGATGGTCGAACTGGCTGACGTAATGGGAGCATGTGACGAGAAGGTAGAGTATACCCTCTTAAATCCATTAGGCTATTTCACCTACCAAGCAGAGTACCAGGTCGTGCTTGACACTCGATGCTTACTTCCTTGAAGACGAATACCGCAAGGCGGAAGAACAAAGAAGAACTCTGAGCTAGCGCTACTAGACCCCAGCAGCGGCCCGGTCGCTGACTGTACACAACGACTGGTTAAAATCGTATTGCTGTGACCGATCTACACTGTGCTCACAAATTGGGTTCCGAAGAAACAATAAAGCCACCAAGTTCCCATATTTTTATTCAAGACCATAAACAAAACCCCATCTAGTCTTCAACTCATTCCATCTTCTCAGTCAATATCAAATGGATAAATCGATTCAAGTTGCAGCACTCTTTAACCAGAGCGGCGCCTCATACTTGATTTCTAACCAACCCGAGTTGGCTGTCGAGTGCTTTCAGAAAGCACTAACATGTGTTACTTCACCCGTCCAAGCACTAGCACTGTGCATTGCACAGTCCCAGCAAGAAATGATGTCACAACAAAAATCTGTCTTGGCATGTCGCGAAGAGGATACTGATGGATACTTATATTCCAAACCTTTCTTTTTCAACCCAACAGCATCTATTACAGAAGAGGAAATTCTTCCTTGTGGGGGCGTCATTATGTTTAACCTGGCAATCTCGTACCACCGAAGGGGGAGTGAGCTAGATCTCGCTACGGCAATAAAACTCTATGACCGATGCTTATCACTTGTCAGGTTTGCGCAAGCCTTTGATTGTTCCAATGTCATTATTGCGGCACTTCACAACAAGGCACGAGCCTACGAAGATCTTTGCGATTATAACATGGCAAGGGCAGCCTTCCAAATGCTGGCAAAAATTCTGCAATCGGATGGACTTCGAACCGATACTATGGATTCGAGGGATCTGCAAGAGGTTTGCCTCAGCATTTACTTTTTCAAGGTTCCGACGTGCGCTGCTATAGCATGATATGCAACGTATCAATGGTCTGCCTACATTGTTCGCCGAGAAAGCTACATGTGCCTAAATTGCCTAATAATATGAATAGATAAACCAAGGGAAGACATCATATAAAATTCATTTAAAGCTAATATCACTCAACCTTTTATGTCTGTGTCGGCTTCAATTTGCACTTCCAGAGTTGGGCAAGTTTTCGCACCCCATTTATAAAATCGATCTAGTAGGCTTTCATTCCATGATGGATAGCAAAAAGCTCCAACTCCATCGCTTCTCCATTACTATAGCAGAGGGATGCCTGAACATGGTATGATGACTTTGCCGATGCGGTGACAAGAACGGCAGGATCGATCCACGCAGTTCGTCGCTGACTTTTGGGCAATTCGTAGTTTTTACAAACTCTCTGTGTCCGTCTGCCTCTCGACACCAACACAATTAACGACAAAGCTGCGGTGGCAACTACCTCAAACCGGCCAACCATGTAAAATTGTGTTCAAAGGACAGATTTATTCTAGTAGCCTGATGTACGGGAGACTACACTTTGGATCACTCACGGGGGCTAGCTAGACTGGGCGATGGAAGCGTGGGGTCACTACAAAGAGAAAAGAGACTGCATAATAAGTAAACCAGGATGTCGAGCCTATGGTGGCCGCGGGGGCGACATTGGATATTTATGCAAGCAAGAAGCTCCTGTACTGTTGGGAGGATGTCGTATTTAGGTGTTGAAAAGGACACGAAAACGTAGTAGCGACAGCAAGACGAAAAGATCAATTCTGCTTCCAATTGGTAGCTTCGACTTAAGATATCCTATAAGTGCTTTATGTTCAGTTTTACCACCTAAAAAGCATACAACTTCCAAGCTTGCTGTGTTGTATATTTTTGTGGTGCTATGCTTCAACCAGAAGAGACTGCCCATGAATGCAGGAATCACACGTCAAAGTGATTCCCATTGTGACCAATCAAAGCCACCATCAGCTCACAATTATTATTATGTCTATGGTTTTCGCCATCGCCAGCACGAAAGTACACGTCGGTAATGTCTGGCTCTGCCACCATGAATAGGATACTCCAGGCATACAAAAACAAGAAAAAGCTCACAATCCAGACCAGAGAGATCCAGAGTAGCCTGGTTCCATTCGGGAGGTCATCCAGACCATTATCCGATTCGCCATGGTCATCTGATTCGTCATCATGGAGTAGAGCTGTGGGCGTTGGGGCTTGAGTACTGTTTGTGAATTCCTTCTCGTTTTTGTTAGGAGCGAAGCTAAGAGAAGCATTGTGGGCCTCGTCAACTCCATTACTATTGCTATGATGGAGACTCTCGGCTGTTGCATTGTTGTCGTGCTCCATCCAATCGGAAATCATCGTGCCTTGCCAATCTTGTTGACTAGTCGCCCCCGATTCCATCCTTGGCTCTTCCACACGCTTCACATCATCCGCTATTGCTCCGATATTGAGACTGACAGGGTTCTCGTTCCTCGGCAGTTTTACCGTCGCGGTAACAGCTACTGTATTACATGTAGCTCCCAAACAAATCGAGAGTGCCAATTTGACAACGGCGCAAAACGAAATCTTCATCATGGTGGTGCTGATGCGGAAAAGTGAGATGGGAGTCGCTCTTTACACTCTAGCTACTAGCTACTACTAGCTAGGAAGCAAATGGACGAGGAAAATGAGAAGGAAAAGTGAGACGAGAAGCACTCTATCTAGGCTGCCCAAGAAGGAAATCACAACGGGGGCGGTCATAGGAGGTCATTCACGAATCATAACTTTTGTTCTCTCACATTAACGAGAATTCCTTACCAACATCTCGTAGGATCAACTCGTGACTGTCTTAGACATCATTCTTGGCACCCGGTGACCCGACGGTGGAACTTGAGAAAAACCGCGAAACTTTTCCAGCTATTCCCGTAGCTAGAGGTGATAAAATGATTACGATCAGATAGTAAACATTTCGAAGCGAACGAACCTAAACAGTCATAATTTTGTTTCTAGCGAGAAAAGAAAAAAATCATCTTCCGTCTCATTTTTACTTCATCCAAAAACCGTCGATTTCGGCAATACCCTCAGATAGTATGACTCAAAATACCTCGTCCATCCTGAAGATGACACCAAGTGACGATACCCCTCAAGCAATCTTTCGCGAAAAGGACGTGTGCCAACTGGAGAAAGATCTTTCTAGCATTGTGTCCTCGTCGTACTCGTGTGCGACACCAACGACCGAAATAACAAATGGATTCATTTCTGGCTCGTCTGGCTCCTTCGACCCTGAATATGACGACGAAGAGCAGGATAACAAAGGACCGCCACCATGCTTCAACGATCATGACGATCTATATTCTTCTTCTAAACCCTCGAAGACGAAGGAGGAATTGGAAGATGCCACCCAGCGCAAAGAACGCGCCCTCACGCCTGCCACAAGTTGTGAAAGGATGCAGGACGAGTTGGGAAAAATCGGCATGTTTGCGTCTCCCCAAACCAATCCAGGGCTATTCACTCGCCAGGAAACAGCTGAAACGGAAGGAGACGAATTTGAAAGCAGCGTACACAGTTTGATCGGCATGTCCATTGATACTTTGGCTGTTGCAAAGTTGGTCACCGAAAAAGATGAAGAAAATGGATTGAGCGGTGATGCGAGTCCTGCCCAGAAAGCAGAAGCTATGGATCCATCGACCAAATTTCAAGAACACCACCCCAAATCTCCTCATAGCGGCATGTTTGCAGCTTGTCTCGCCGTGGTCAGTCTCGTGGCTATTGTGTTGGGACTTCTTATTGTTCCAACAATGCAGTAATTGTGGGCTGCATGGTTCCAAAACGGATTTGAGCGCCGCCTTTGTTAGCTGCGAACCTGGATGTTGCTCTGTGTGTTGTGACAGCTCAACTCAAACCTGCTCCGATACCAAAGTCTAAGGAGAAACCTGCACTGACAATATTTTCATTATTTATTACATGTAAAAAGCTCTCACTGCCGTCTGGACCCAGAATTGATCCATAATAGTTTCAGGAAATGATAAAATAAAACGTAACCATTCCTTGTTATTGCACGCCACGCAAAGTCCACGGAGTTTTAGTCCATGCGCCACACATATTACAGAGCTTTCTACAGAGTCCAAGCTGCTTTGGCAAATGTTTTGTATGTTGCAAGATGTCAGAATTGGTTTATTGAGCGCCAGGCTGTTGTTTGTTGCATTATTTCCTTGTCGTAGCGATCAAATTCTCTCTCGTTCGTTCTGGACGGGATACCTTTTATTATTGTTTGATCAAGCCAATACAATGGCCAAAACAGCAAAGACAATGATTGGACTCATTTCAAAAGGCCCATCTCCATAATCCATAATGAGCGGGTGTCCTTCTTTTAAATTCTTGGCGTAGATAAACCCCATGGCCACAATGGGCAATCGTACGAAAATGATATTGTAAAAGGCGTCCAAAGGATTGGCCTCTCCCAAGTAGGGGTCTCTCCACGGCCATGCCCCCGTGATAAAAGGCGGTACAAACTTTTTCACGCCCCTCCAAAACGTCAGCACTTCATTGTTTCGTTGGGTGACGGGATTTTCACTAAACAAAATGGAGTTTCGAGAGAAACTAACGGTAGGCGGCAGGATATCACTCAAGCGGGCATCGGCCTCGGATAATTCTTCTTCTTTTTCTTCTTCCTTGTTGGGCGATCCATTTTCCTGTGATGGGGTTGGGCATATAGGTGAACTGCTCTTTTTGCGGTAAGAGAGAAAGGATTATCTCTTACTACCACAAAAGCCTCAATTTGCAAGGCGCACAGCTGCAGCAGTGCCAACGTCAAACGCAACCAAGGAGCTTTCATCTCATCTAGTTCTCTTGCGAGTAGTATAACACAGGAATTCAACAAAGTGGCATGATGTAAACGCAAGACTATTATTCTGCTTCTGGCATGAGAATTTTTCCTCTTGATATCGGGCGTCATCGCATTTGTTTGTTTGTTGTTCCGACGCAAGGCCGTCGTCAACATCAAAAGATACGTATTTTTAAAAGGAGTATGTGTGCGACGCGCCAACATTTCTTCATCGATGTAGTGTGCGACTTTGTTCCTACTTTCTAGCAAGCTGGACCTGCTGTGTTAATTAAATTTTAAAAAAAGAAATCCGCACTTCACTTACGAGTAAAAGAGCAGACATGCACAACCAGTCTAGTGCGCGAGCCGAGTGCGTACTTGGGGTTTTTGAGTGCCGGTTACACGGGAATGTCTGCTGTGCAAACTAGCTAGTTAAACTGTCTAAAAGCCAATGTCGCATCGCATCCTTTTAAATGTAGCTGCTATTGCTATTAACAAAGCTACATTTAGAAGGATGCGATGGGACACTAGCTTTAGCGTACTCAAATTAGCGTCCTCCCTTGTTAAGACTTATGGTCTTTATCAACAGGTTATGAGGGTGAAATTTGTCAATCACGGCCGGGTGGACGCACATTCATGAGTCGATTAACCACTGTGGACTGTCAATCACGAGCAAAAATGACCTTTTTTGAAATTTCTTTAGGGTTCTCACGGTTGAAGACAGACTACATCAGCACTGGAGCTACGGAGCAATTTTATCTCACATTTCACACACAAACTTGAAAGAGAACGGAACAGAACAAACACAAATGTAGTTGCCTCCAACCGACAGCTAATCTCCTATGTAAAGTGACACATTACCCTGCATGCTTGCTATCTGAACGGTAAACCAATTAGTGTGTCGTGTCAATCAATCAGTCGCACTGCGGATCGATCTCATTAGCATGTCAAATAGAGTTGATTTGAAACAAAACGACGATGGTAAACGACGGCATGCAACCCGGTCATTGTCTTCGCTGCCCCCTCGACGCCTCACTGATGACAATGGCAACACTCCGGCACCAAAGCGGTCTCGAACAAGCCTTCGGAAGTTTACCAAAGAGATAAAATGTTGCACCGACTTAATTGGAATTGATCAATCCTTTTTGTGCGCCGGATGTGCAAGATGGGAGCAATCAAGAAAGTTAAAGCCGCGGGAAGAGATGTTGACACGCGAGTTGCAATGCCTTCAAGTTTGGAAGATGGAGAATGTTCCCAAGAGATGTGAAAAACATTACAACAATGTCACATCTTACATTGAAACTGCGTACGAAATTAATCGAACCATGTTGATTGAACAAGTCGCCGAAGAAACAACAACAACAACAACAACAGCGCCACCCCCAGAACCAGAACCAGCAACAGTCACTCCTCCGGAAACCGAAACACGCATGGCATTGAACAAGTTTAGAAGCTACGGCAAAGAACATGAATGTTGGATACCACACACACACAAGATTGTCCATTGCGATCACAACAAACGAATTGAAAATGACAGCGTGCTGCTTGCCAAAGTTGTCCACAAATTACAATCGTCATGCTTTTCGACGCAGTCGGTCTTCTTGCAGACTCTTTTTAGTCTGGCAATGGCATCTGCTCTGGCGCTTGCGCTATCCGCAGCTCAATGCTTTATACCATTGTGCTTCATGGCATTTATTTATGACACGGAACTATTTCATCGAATTGAAATCACCAAATTCGTTACATCCTTCCCATCCGATTGGTTATTGAGAAAGTACATCCATCACCAAGCAACTCGAGATACACTTTCCATGGGACGGAAGCTGCGTGGCAAGCGCATTTATTTATCCTGTGACAAAGGGAACAAGCGCGGCGTCAGTCATTTCATCAAACTGTTGTCTTCTTGGAATGCAATGGGACACGTTGACGTTCACGTGCTGGACATTGATGGCTCTGGAGGAACAACAAAGGCATGTGCTCTAGCAACACAAGCTTCTATCAATAAGTTAAAGGTCAACGATGACGACCAAACACATCTACTGGCTGGTCAGTCAACCGACTCCGGAGGAGGGGGTGTGCTAGAGAAGCTGCATGAAGAGATGCATGCTCTTGGTTTATGTTCGCTACACATCTACTTGATTGCCAACTGCTGTATCCATGCACTGCAATTGCAACTTAGCAATGGCATTCGAGAGGCCCTTGGCGAAGGAGGATTGGAGAATGTTAATGTTATGCAAATGCTTCATTCGGTGTACCGTCTTCAAGAGGCATTGGATTTGGATGAATGGCGACACACACTTTATCTCTCAAGTAAGTTCGTCGCTGCCTTTGATCCGGCTACAGTGCCGGATGTTGCTCCTACGCCCATTGTGGATGAATGCGAAGAGCCAACCGGCAGGTCTGAGAAGCCAAAGAAAAAGAAAGTACCAAGGGAAGTCAGGGAAGCAAACAACAAGGCTTTCTTCATGTGCGACATGAAACGAGTGTATGGCTATCAC
>ENA-ORBV01011811-ORBV01011811.1-microbial-mat-metagenome-genome-assembly--contig:-NODE-11811-length-13615-cov-14.251219_pt1 | contig 13615 bp, 10 predicted proteins | sample MGYA00237777_ERZ505514 | MGnify/ENA primary metagenome ERZ505514 (study PRJEB26160, sample SAMN06269048) | microbial mat metagenome | isolation source: Oligotrophic lake microbial mat | place...
GGCGAACGGGGCGTGCCGCCGCGCTGTGTTCGGTTGGCCGCCACGTGGGATCTCCGGGATAAACGAGCGTGAAGGTGGAGGACCGGAGCCTGTGTCCTTTGGCCGGCAGCTTCGTGGTGTGCATCTAGAGTTGGCAGCATCTCCTGCGAAAACCCGAGTTGTTCGATCCACTCGCTCTGCCCGCCTACTTCGGGGGAACAGCCTCGATCACGATGTCCTGCTCCCCCTTACTGAGCGCACCGGGGATTCGCTAGCCCTGTAACCGACCACTCAGCGTCTGCTGACCAATCTCGCGTAGGGTCTTCACCAACGCCCTGATCTCATCAGCACGTTCGATGCATTCGCAGTTGCGGTAGCTCGACTCAGCTTCCTCAAGCGCGTCGAGGATCGTCTCCCAAGCATCCGCCCTGAGCGACAGGATCATCGCGACACCGCCATCCAGCACACGAGGTGAATGTCATCGTTCTCGATCGGCGGCAGCGGTGCGGGCGCGTGATGCGGCTCGACGCCGATGCGCTCGACCTCGTCGATGAGGAAGCGCGCCTTCTCCGATCGGCTCAGGAACTCGCGCTCCCACGCGGCGCGTAGCTGCTTCTCCTCGCGCATAGACCACGGTGCTTCGACCGCGTCGAGCGCGCGATGCAATCGCACCGTGTCGACGTCGCTCGGCGGGTACATGCGCAGGAAGTCGGCGACCTCGCGACTCAACCGCCGCACCTTCGGTTGAAGGTTGGCCGGATCGGTCTCGAACGTCCACGCCGCCAGGATGTTCTCGCGGGCCACATCCCACGCGCCGTATGCGCCGACCATCATCGGTTCGGTGAGCACGCGCCGCGTCTGCTCCGTGCATTCGAGCAGCCGCAGGCACGTACCGATCTCGGTCACGACGGGCTGGTTCTCGTCGGTCGGCACGAACCGCAGGTACACGCGATCCGCAACGACCGCGCAGAACACGTATCCGTCGCGGTCGCCCTTCACCATGCCGGAGCCGACGCGCCACGGGAGCTTCTCGATCGCGTCGCCGTAGTGTTCGAGCGCGCGCCGCAGCTCTTGTCGGTACTCCTCGCCCGTCTGAGCCGCGCCTTCCGTCCCACCCCGCTCGTAAATCGACGAATCGCCACGGTGCAGCTTCTCGATCTCCTCGCGCGACTCCGCGAACGACTGATCGCCCGAAGCGCCGCCCTCGATCGGTGCATCTTCGACGCCGACCGATGCCGCCGCCATCGCGAGCTTCCTGCGCACGCGATCTTCGAGGTCGAGCAGGCCATCGAGCTGCGCGTCGGGGAAGAACGTGCGCAAGTACACCTCGCGGTGAACGCTGCCGATGCGATCGACTCGGCCATGTCTCTGCACGAGCCGCATCGGGTTCCACGGCAGGTCGTAGTTGATGATGTTCCGGCACTGCTGGAGGTTCATGCCTTCCGCCAGCACGTCGGTGCAGATGAGCACGTCGAACAGATCCACGTCACGCGGCGGGATCGCGCCGGTGGAGATCGGCGCAAACCCGTGGATCGCTCGATCGCGCGTAACCCCGCCTCGCGATTCGGCGCCGCTCACCGTCGCCATGCGTCCGCGATAGACCGCGAGCCTCGGGTCGCTGGCGATCACGGCACTCAGGCGCGGCTCGATCCAGTCGATCGTGTCCTCGTAATGCGAGAAGACGAGCACCTTGCGCTTCTGAGCCGCGTCCTCCGCGTCCAACGCTTCACGCTCGGCCTGAACCGCGATCTTCACCAACTCCTCGACAAGTGCGTCGAGCTTGGGATCGTCGTCGCGTCGGACGCGCTGCGCTTCGGCTTCGAGTTCGCGCAGGATGTCGAGGTCGCTCTGCACGGCCGCCCGAAGCGCCTTCACGTCGTAGAACGAGGCGTCTTCCGTCTCGTCCGAGTCGAGGATCAGTTCCTCGATGTCGTCGTCCCCGGCGGCGGACAGCTCGCGCAAGAACTCCTTGCGCACGACCCTGCCGAGCCCGAGCGCGACGAGAAACGCATCGTGCTCACGCGCCATGCGCGACACGGTGCGACCGAAGGCGTACGCCGACGACTCGAACCGCTTGAGCAGTGCGGAACGGAGCAGGCCGACGAGCGCCGTGTCCTGCTGCGCCTGGGATCCACCCGCAGGAAACCGCTCCGGCTGGTATCGCGCCATGACGAGCAACGCCGAACCCTGCGGCGGCGCGAGGACTTCCTCCAACCTCGCGAAGAAGCCCGGCAGAACTTCGTCCAGGTCGTATCCGATCGAAGATGCGATCGGCGTCGGGAACTGAATCGGAACCATGCGGCCGTCGGGGCCGCGGATCAGGTCGTTCTGGTAGTGCTTCTTGATGAACCGCCGCGTGCGCTTCACCGTTGTCGCGTCGATGATCGGATAGAGCAGGTCCGGGTTCAGGTTGAACGGGTCCGAGCGCATCGCGTGCTCGAACCGTTCGCGGATGGAGAGCACGCCCTTGTTCGACAACCGGGCGTCCTGCTTCATGAAGAAGCGGATCAGGTGGTACAGGTCCCAGAGCGAGTTGTTGACCGGCGTCGCCGACAGCAGCACGACATCGCGACGCTTGCCCGCGAGAAGCCTGCGCAGAACGGCCGCGCGCGTTGGCGCATCCGGGTTGCGATAGTTGTGCGCTTCGTCGAGCACGACGAGCGCGTAGTCGTCGAGCGGGTTCTGGAGGTGACGCTTCTCGCCACCGAGCTGGAGGTCGTTCGCGAGTTCCTCGTACGACACGCACTCGACGAGAAGCTGGAAGTCGTTCAGGAACTTCTTCCACGTCGTGTCGCGCAGCGACGCCGGGCAGACCAGCAGAACGCGCTGACGCCGCTCGCGATAGATGCGGATGATCTCGCCCGACGTGAACGTCTTGCCCAGGCCCACGCCATCCGCGATGACCACGCCGCCGTACGTCTCCAGGATCCGACGTGCCCGCCAGACGCCGTGCCGCTGGAAGCTCGTGATCGGGATCGTGCCGATCTCCTGCTCCTCCTCTGCGAGTTCGCCGTGGTACAGGTGCCAGAGCACCTTCAGGTAGATCATGTACGGCGGGTACTCGGCGAACAGCTCCTCGTACAGCGCGGCGAGGTCGAACGGAACGGCCTCGTCCCAGAGCTGATCGAACCACTGCTCGACGCGGCCGACGAGCGGATCGTCGTAGTGCCCGAGGTTGAGTTCGAGGTTGGTCGAGAGACCCGCGCGTGTCAGGTTCGACGAGCCGACGATCACGCCGCGATCGTCGCCACGGAGGATGAACGCCTTCGCGTGGAGGAAGTGGCGTTCGTAACGCCGCACCTCGACGCGGCCTGACTTCAGGAAGTCGAGCAGCGTGCGAACGGCGCGATCGTCGTCGGCGTGGAAGGGCAGGGTGTCGCGGTCATGCCGCAGCCCCTTCTCAAGTCGTGTGAGATCCTCGCGAACACGGCGTCGGGTGAACTCGGGTTCATTCGGATCGAACGGCCCGCGCCGAGCGCGGATCGACTCGGGCTGCGGCTCGACGCCGAGTAGCAGACGGATCTTGACGATGTACCGCGCCTCGTGCGCGATGAGTTCGAGCCCCTGCGGGTTGAAGTACGCGCTGGCGACGGACAACTCGCTGGGCACGCGACCCGCTTGCCGGAGTTGCGCCATGTGGCGCGAGATCGCGCGCGCGAGCGTGTTGCCCTCGCGGTTGTCAACGAACACCGGAGCTTCGGGGGAGCTGTCGGGCTCTCGGCTCAAGGGCGTGCCTCCAATACGAAGCGCGCACGCTCCTTGCGGAGCATCTCGAAGGGCGTCATGCACTTGATGCCCAGGCCGATGCAGGCGTCGGGGATCTTGATCTTGCGCGTGGACGCTGACGGAATCTCGTGCGTGACGACCACGTGTTGTCCGGCGCGTGCCTGTGCGACGAGGTAGTAGTCGGCCACCTGGAGAAATGTGTTCACGGCACCTTGCTCGTACCGCTGGCCAGTGGCCCAGGTGCTGACCTCCGCCAACGACGGGAACACTGTCGCATCCGGTGGGAGGAAGAACGCCGGCCCGCGAACGCCTGCCCAGGCCGACAGGTCGTCAGCCACCGCGAGCACCTCGTCGCCGACCTTCTCGATGCTGAACAGTCTGCCTGCCGCGTTCTCGTCGATGAGCCACGCCCAGAACGCCGGACAGAAGTCGAGACCGTAGTGGAGGTTTTTGGCGCGGATGAACACGTCCGCGTCGAGCAGGTAGGCCATTAGACGCCGACCCCCAGGCTGCTCCCGAGATCGTGGAAGGTCGTCATCTTCTTGAGGCCGAGCAACCGGAACGCCTCGGTGAAGGATGTCTGTCCTTCGAGCGTGCTCACCACCAACGCTCGGGCGAAGCGCTTGCTCACGCGTGCTCCGATCGTCAAGTAGAAGTCGCCGCCGCTCGTCCTCGGGATCGCGCGCAGGCGATCGACCTCTTCCTTGTACGCCTGCCAGAAGGCTTCGCGAGTGAGCCCGCCCGCGTCGTGGATTCGCCGCAGCACCACGAGCGAGCTGACCTTGAAGCGCTTCCCCAACCGACTGACCTCATCGCGTAGCCGCGCCGATCGCCGGTGTTCCGCGCGCACAACGTCGAGGGGTACGAGCAACTCGGCAGCGACGCGGTTGCACCACCGTTCCACTTGGTGATCGGGGATGCGCAGCGCCTGCGCGTCCGATACAGCCGACTGGCCGAGCCAGATGTGAGCCAGCTCGTGCGCGAGCGTGAACATCTGCGCCGCTTTCGTATCCGCACCGTTGATGAAGACGAGCGGAGCAAGCTCATCGGACAGCGCGAACCCACGGAACTCCTCGGGATCGAGGCGGCGTCGGTTGTTGTTCTGGACGACGCCGCTGCACATGACCATGACGCCGACCGCGTCTGCCTGCTCGATGAAACGGCGTAGCGCATCGGTCCAGGTCGGCATCGCGCGCCGCTCGTCGAGGTCGAAGTCGAGCGCGCTGCGGATGGTCGCCGCAGTCGCAACGATGTCGTCGGACACGCGGACGGAGCCGACGAACGGGCAGGGCGCGTCGCCCACCGAGCGGCAGAAGTCGCGATACCAGTGCTGGCGTTGCTGGCAGAGGTAGACGGTGTCGAGTAGATCGGGACTCGGCCGCCGCAGGCGTTCGTCGGCGATGGTGCGGAAGTCAGGGATGGGGACGGCTTCGACGGGTGGTGCGGCGAGGAAGAAGAACCCGATCGGCGCGTGGGTGGCCTTCGCGAACTCCTCGACCTGCTTGAGCGTCGGGCGCTGCTCGCCGCGTTCCCAAAGGTCAAACTTGGGGAACCGGCGCGCGAGGTCTCGGGGCGCGAGACCGGCGCGGTCGAGTGCCCAACGGAGAAGCTCAGGTCTGATCTCGACTCGGCTCATGTAGCCGGGGTCTCCTCGAAGCGCTTGTTGATGGCGGCGAAGAGCGCAAGGGCCTTCCCTCTCGTTTCCTGGGGCACCGTGCTTGGGTCCTTACCCCATGCGTCGATGAGCTTGAGCGCAGCGGCCGCCTTGTGGTCCTTCGTTAGCTTCCCGAGGCCAAGCCGCACGAACGCCTTCTCGACCGCCTCGATAGTCGTTGGTGCTTTCAGTTCTTCCGAACTGAGCTTGACGTTGTGACCGCACTCACCGAGAGCAGCGACGTAGGTGGACCGAGGAACTATGTCCTCAATCGTGGCGTGCTCCAGTCCGAGGGAAGGAGCAAGGAGCATCACGCGAGACTCGTCATCCGCGAAGAGTTCGCGTGTCACACGATGGGCGGCGTTACTCCCGGCCGCATCGCTGTCGAGGAGCACGAGCATCCTGCGCTCGCCGACTCCCGTCGTCGCGAGCATGATCGACGCGAGCGGCATGAGGCGGCTTGTGCCTCCGGTTGGAATGAGCACCGTGTCGGGGTGCAACCCGATCGCACCGCGACCGCTACCCACGGCAGCGTCGAGCGCCTTGATGATCCAGTAGTCGGTGATGCCTTCGACGATGACGGATCGCTTCCCGAGGAAAAGGGTCTGCGCAATCGAGTACCCGAGGGCAGCCTGGAGCGGGAAGAGCGTGTCCCGGTCTCCCGTTGGCCGGACATCGTTCGAGACCACGGTCTTCTGAGGGTTTGGTCCGGCCAAGTGGACGGTCCGCACTCGTTCGAGGTGTTCGCCATCGACCAGGAACGGAAGGTGTGTCGTGTAGAGGAGCTGGTTGGTCTCCGAGATCCGGTCGAAGAGTCGGATGAGCTTGTACTGGAGCGTGGGGTGCAAGTGAAGGCCCGGCTCGTCGAGCAGCAGGATGGCCCCCTTGTGTGCCTTCGCCGACTCAACCAGGAAAACGAGGTAGAAGGAGAAGAACCACTGGAAGCCGTGGCTCCGTTCCTCGAAGGGGATCGGAAACTCGTTGTGCTCGTCGGATACCTTGAGAACGAGGTCTTCTCCGTCGGCGTCGAAGTGAAGTCGGTGCCGCTTCTCATCCCACCACTCGACCCACTCTCCCGTGAGGCCGAAGGAGGCAGAATCCAAGAGCGCGCTTCGCTTGTCCTTGCGGCGGCGCACTTGCTCATCCGTTTCGCCACCGTCGCGCTGACGCCCCAGGTTGAGCACCTCTTGCGGATCTAGGTTGCTCTTCTCGAAGAGCGCGGTCTGAGTCCTGACCTTCTCGTCTTGGGTCGTTCGGCGACCCATGTACGCGGGCAGGTGAATCCGGGTCTCTAGCTGTCCGTAGTTGTCGAAGTAAATGAAGGCGGGCCGATTCTCCAACGCCCACGTCCGCGCCTTGCTCGATGGATCTCCCTGCTTCGCCAACTCGATCAGCTCGTCGAGCCGCTTCTTCTCGGGGAGGACGGTGTCACTGCGTGTCGCGTCCGCATTGACCCACTGGGCAAACGCGGTCTTCGCGGCGGTGAGTGACTGGCTCGCCTTCGCATCCCACAGTTGGGTGAGGGGGACGAGTTGCTGGCGGGCGGCGGCGAGGGCCTTCGCGGTGTCCTCGCTTCCCGAAACGAGGGCGACGGCGGACGCGATCTTCTCGATGACCGACCGAGCCTCATCGGTGCGGATCTGACAGTGCTCCTCAACGTCGGCCTCGAACGCGACCACGGTCTCGGTGTTCTCCTCGCCCTTGTAGCGCGTCGTGAACGTGAGCATCGTGGGCTTCACCGCGACGCTCACAGGAAACTGAGCCGCAAGCGCTTCGGTCTCCGTGGCGTTCAGCTCAAACTCAAGGAACGCAACGTCCTGCGTATCTTTCCGCTCCTTTGCGTAGCGGTCACGGGGATAGTCGAGCAGCTTGTCGAAGGTCTTCTCGACAACGTTCTTGCTCTTCCACAAGGACCGCAGGATGGAGGACTTGCCCGCCTCGTTCTTGCCGACAAACGCAGTGACGCGAGCATCTATCGGGACCCAATGGGTGTCGTCGATGATCTTGTAGTTGCAGATGCGGAAGCGTTTCAGGATCACGACACACCTCCCTTGCGGTGGTTGTTGTTTGCGATGGACCTGCGGAAGTGGGCGGCGGGGCGCTGCGCGTCGTTGTGAGGCACCTCGTCGGACTCGGAATCGGTGAACGATCGTGAGATGTGCATGTCAGGTCGCCTTGCGCTTCCACTCGCGGAAGTGATTGCGGGTCTCCTTCAAGCGGGGCTCGAAGTTCCAGCCTTCGTGGAAGGTCTCGAAAACGTGGGTGAGGTGCTTCTCGTCGAGGCCGTAGAGGTGCGCGACGACCGCGTCGAGTTCGTGGATCATGTCCTGCTTCACGTCGTCGCGGAGCGGGCCGCACTCGACGTCGACGGACTTCGCCCAGTCGGCGAAGCGGGCGTCCGGGCACGCAAGGCGGCCAGCGAGTGCGACAGCTCGACGATGCAGTGCAGACGATTGCGCAACGCGGGGAATCGGAAGCGGGTTGAGGACGAAGTAGCTGACATGCGTCTCGACGAAGCGTCGCGTGTACCAGTCCAACGGGATCGACGAGAGGACGGCTAGGAGGAAGGCTTCGTCTCGTCGGTCGCCTCGCGGCCACAAGAGAAAGGGCGCTTGATTCGCGATGAACACCTTCGGGGGAACCAATGCCACCCGCATGGTGCGTGTGTCTGTTGAGCGCGTAACGTCGCGGAACGCGATCCGAGGCCCGTGGCATGGGAGCGTCGTGGCATCGCCGCGCCATCGAGCATCATATTCGGAGAACGGGGAGCGTTTGTTTCGACCTGATCGCTGGCGACTGTCCTGGATCGCCGACAGAACCGTACCCGGATTGGCCCACGCATAGTACGTGGCCGTGTCGGGCGTCCAGATGTCAAAGGACTCGCCCTTGTAGACGGGCCAGTATCCGCTCGGCTGGTCCTCCGAGACCACGTCCATCAAGTGCTTGTCGTTCGTTGCGTCGAGTTCGCGGTACGGACGCACGCGCCACGACTTCCCGTCGTTCAGGTCCAGGCGCGGCGATGCGCGCAGGCGCGAGAAGACCTCGACCGAGTCATCGCTCGGGAGCAGCGGAAGCGACGCTGTGTCGTTCCAGCTCTTGATGTCGTCGCCGTAGAACACGGCGGGCTCGCGCACCATCCCAGCACCGTAGCGCTCGAAGTTCGGGTACGGACCGCGAAGCGAGACGGGAGTCCGATCCGCGCGACGCTTGAGGAGCACGACTAGCCCGATCGTGTAGCGGTGCTCGGCCTCATCGAATACCCAGCCTGCGGTGTTCAGCAACGTCGTGATGTTGACGTCACCCGCACTCACGAAGACCGCCTCGCGGAACAGTGCCGTGCCCTTGGCTGCGAGAGCAGATCGTGGAAGAACGACACCAACTCGACCGCCATCGTCGGCGACAAGATTCCAGAACCGCCAGCAAAACGCCTTGTAGAGGTCGGGGTCGCCTGTGCCCATGCCGGGGTACTGACCGGCGACGAGTGCGGCGCGAAGCGCGTTCGCGCTGCCGATCTCGCGCTCGTACGCGGCGACGAGATCGGGCCGCTCGCGACGGAGCTTGGACTTCGCCGCTTCCTGCTCACGCTGGGGCAGCGACCGCAGGCCGGGAGTGTGGCGCGCCCAGAACGCATCCTCCTCGACCGTCGCCTCCTGCCACGGAGGATTTCCGACGATCACGTCGAACCCAGGACGCAACCGTAGGAAGACCTCGGGGAACGCGATGGGGAAGTGGAATGGCTGGAGGTGCTCCAGGCTGCGCTTGGCGGCTGCCCATTCGAGCGATCCGAGGATCTCGGTCTTGATCTGCTCCCACCCGTCGAGCTTCGGCAGGCGCTTGTCTCCGGTGATGCGCGATGCGGTGACCAAGTCGCACAGCGCGGACGCGGGCGCGACAGCTTCGATCGCATCGGCGCGTGCCTTGCGTGCACGCGCGAGATCCGACGGCGTCGCGTCGGCGAGGCGCGCGAGTCTCTTCAACGGCTCGGACGCAGCACCGAGCAGGTAGGTGGCGTCGATCGGGAAGAGCGGCAGGCTCTCTTCCTCGATGGCGTTCTTCACTTCGTCGAGGCGACCGATCCCGACGAGCGAGTTGCCGGTGACGAGGCCGTGGTCGAGGAGCGATAGCGGAAGTCCCGGAACGAACGTGTGAACCCAGACGGCGAGGCGCGCGAGTTGGACCGACGTCGGGTTGACGTCGACGCCGTAGATGCAGCGACGCGCGATCAAGCGGCGCAGGAGCTGCGTGTCCTCGATCTCGACTTGTTCGGCGAGCGAACCGAGCGCGGTGACGGCCGCCGCGCGAAGCGTCGCGAGTTCCGCCATCACGATCGGCAGTTTGCGTCGCGCGAGGTAGCCCGAGAACGCCTTCTCGATGTGGTCGATCGCGGCGACGAGGAAGTGCCCCGAACCCATCGCGATGTCGGCAACGCGGAAGTCGAAGAAGAGGTCTCCGGCCTCATGATCGGACACGGCGTCGAGTCGCGCGAGGTGCTCGGCGAGCGCGGGTTCCAGCGCGCGTTCCAGGAGGTGCTCGACGGCGAACTGCTTCGTGAAGTACGCGCCGCTCGACTTGCGCGCGCCCGATGCGTTGTGGAGGTAGATGTCGCCCTTCGTGACGAGCGGCGTCTCGGCCTTCTTGCACGGGCGATAGACGCCCGCCTTGTCCACGCCGAGGTCGGTCTCGGCGACGGCCAATTCGCTTTCGAGCAGGCCCTCGTAGATCGTTCCGAACTCGCGCACGCCGAGACTGCGGAAGTCCACCGGCCCGAGCCCGTTCTCCGTGTTGACGAGCAAGAGGTCGCGCAGCGCCGGACCGAGGATCGTGTTCGGCAAGCGCAGCGGCGCGAGCAACGCACCGACGCGCGACACGTCCGGGTCTTCGGTGAACAGGCCACCGTTGTACGGCGGCACGCCCCACTCGCGGTTGCCGACATCGACGGCGCGGAAGAGTTGGTAGACCTCGTCCCACAGGTTCTCGCCCTCGTCGAATGTCTGCCCGGCGCGCGCGAGTTCGAGGATCTCCTGCGCCTTCGTCTTGAGCGAGCGGCGTTGATACAGGCCGTTCCAGCGATATGGCAGGAGGTCCTTGTCTTCGGCGTAGGCGATGAACAGCAAACGGAACAGCACAACGAGCGCCATCTCGTACGTGTCGTGAAGGTCCTGCGTCGTCGGCTTCTTGAGCTGGCGCGCGGCCACGAGACCCTGCGCGAGCTTTGGCACGACGGAGAGGTAGATGCGGTCACGAAGCTGGGCGGCGAGTTCTCCCGAGAACCGACTTGACGCGGCGAGCAGTTCTTCGAGACTTCCGCCCGGCGACAACGCCTCGGCCGAGCAGAGCAGCCAGAGCAGCGCGGCGTTCTCTTCGTTCAGGAGACCCGCGTGGCATTCGATGTACGTTTCGGTTCGCCCGCGCCGACCGACACCGACGCCGACGCGCGCTGGATACACGCGCACCTTCGCGCCGTGTTGGATCACGACGTACGGCAGGTTCTCGCGGTCGGCGACGGCGAGCGCGTAGCTCACGGGCGAGATGTCGGCGAAGCGACCGGCTTGCAGCTCGGGCGACTCGTCGCGGTTGAGCAGTACGGCGACGGCGACCTTGCGATCCTTCGAGCGCAGGATCGACGTGACGCGGTCGACGTTCTCGATGTGGAAGCCGAGGGCCTTGAGGAGGTCCGCGCCCTTGCGGTCGAGGATGCGCGTGGCCTTCGTCGATGCGTCGCGCCAGTCGGCTCGTTGACGCACCCCTGCTCGCAGTTCGTGCGTGGATAGGAATCCTTCGTTGCGCAGGCCGCCGAGGTCGGTGTCGAGCGCGGGCAAGCTGTCGCGCAGAGCGCGTAGCGCGGCGTGACGGTCAGCCTCGCCGAGGGCCTCCCGGCAGATACGCTCGACTTGGCGCGGATCGAGGTCGAGCCGCGTGGGCGGCTCATCTCCCGCCGGACCACACAACGCAGCCCGCTCTCCGTGGAGGACTACGAGGAGCAGGGGAGCGGGGCGTCCGCCGTGCCGGGCCTTCCATGCTGAACGGAGGTCGGCCGAGGCTGGGGTGCGGGAGTGCGTCGCAACCAGGACTTCGAGCGCGGACGATCCTTCACCGAGCGCCAAGCCTCTGGGCGCGTAGGGCCAGCGATCTGGGACCGACACGCGGCGGAGGGCGACTCCGTCGAGAAAGGGAACAGGCCCGTCAGGTTCGGGGGAACCGTGGTTGCGCGTCATGCGAGCGTGCGAGTGAGCATGGGAGCCCCGGAGGCTACCGGGCGCGGTGGCGGGCTGCTACCGCAGTGCCCCGCGAACCCGCTCCAGGTCGCTCGGCGGAAGGATGCGATCGACCCGCCGCTCCCGCCACGAGTTCGGATGGGGCAGGCAGAGGAAGAGGCGCGGGCGACCGCCCAGATCGATCGGTCAGTGGACCCTGATCGGACGTGCGCCGACCGCCTCGTTCGCGCGTCCTCCCAGTACGACGACCACCTTCGCCCCGGCCGCGTGGAGGATCCGCCCCAGGTGCCGCCGCGTGCATTCACCCAGCGCCGCGGGCACGCCTTGTTCCTTCTTCGACTTGCAATGCATTACCTCGGTAACGGCGTAGTCGATGCCGGGGATGGGCGGACGTTCGAGCAGACGCTCGGCGGTCTTCTTGCTCGAGGACAGAAACGGGTTCGCCTTGCCGCGAGTCCCGTCCTTGCGGAGACCCTTCGTCCCCTCGGCCATCCAGCGTCCGTAACGGTGCTCGAAGAAGTCCACGATCGCGTCGTCGCTCCACCGATCGGTCGGATAGTCCTCAACCTCGCTGATCGAAGGGTTCGAACTCACGAACAGAATCGGCGCGCGGGCGAGGTCGCCGTTCCACGGTTCGGGAACCTGGCGTTCCGCGAAGCCATCCTGCACCGCCGCGATCTTGGTGCACGCGCCGAGGCCGAGGTTCGGGCAGCGGGCGATCTGGAGGAGGAGGGCCGTGCTCGCCAAACCTCCAGTCACGTCGCGTGCCTCGGGTCGCCCTGTAGGCCGAGGACGGTGGCAAGGCTGGCAGCGTCTACGGAGATGCTCCAACCGTTATCCCCGTAGTTGCGGATCCAGAGGTAGACCTGCGATCCGCGCGGCTGAATCTCAAGCGGTCGGTCGGGAAAGCCTGGCAAGGACAGGAGGGTCGTCCCAAGGCGGGCGGCGACCGCGTTGCGGAGCATCTCCGTATCGACTTGGGTCCGAGGACCGGCTCCAGACTCAGGTGTGTGAAGGTGGACCTCCGTGCGTCCGGCACCGTGGTTCGTGATTGTCAGGTGTCGTCTGACACCCGTGTCAGTCATGCCGCCGATCCTTGTCATGCGAACTCCTCAGCGTTGTTGTCGGGGACGTGGATGTTTCCGCTATTGGATCTTGAGGTCCGTCACTACTCCACCGCCAGCGCGAAACTTGACGGTGTTATCGCCGCCCGCCGGTCGCAGCGTGGTCTCGCTGACGCGGCCGAGCTTCGCGAAGTGGCGCTCGATCACCGGGCTGACGGTATCGATACTCCATGTCTTATCCAGGGCGTTGAGTTCGTCGGCGAAGTTCACCTGGATCTTCTCGTAGACAACCGTGGTTCCGACCTCTGGGCCAGGCCTGGTTGCGATCTCGACGACGAACACCAGCGTGACTGCGACGAACGTCGCTCGGAGCAGACGATCAGCGGTGTGCCACCAGTTCTCTCCGCGCTTCTCGCGAAGACTGAGGATCGAGTACCAGGTGAGCGCGATGGCGACGAACGTGAAGGGGAGGACGATGCGCGAGGCTGTCTGGTCGAGGTGCGGCCATGCGACGGCGCTGATGGCGAGGGCGACGACGAGCGCGACAGCGGCCTTGGGAAGGGACATGGCGTCTCCGGCGATCAGGTTGGGATTCGGGCGGCGGTGATTCGTCGCTCCGGTCCCCCTTTGTAGCAAACCTGGCAGGGGGGCCGGTGGTTGCTATCCTTCGGCATCTCGCCCCGTGATGTAGCGTCCGCTCGCGAGCGCGGGCTGTTCCGGGAAGACACGGTGGCGGTCTCGGGCCGGTGGGGCGATCTGCCGGTTCCTCTGCTTGCTTGCCGTCAGACGCGATCAGATCTGGATGCTTCGATCGATCGACGTGCCGGTGCCGGATCAGCGGGCGAGATGATCGATCAGAGCGGAGCCGCGTCCAGCCGCTACGCCGCCTGCTTGATCTGTGCGGCGTGCCACTCTCCGTACGTCTGGCCATTGAGCGTGACCCACTTCTCCCGACCGTTGGTCTGAGCGCCCGTCAC
>ENA-ORBV01011812-ORBV01011812.1-microbial-mat-metagenome-genome-assembly--contig:-NODE-11812-length-13614-cov-5.584546_pt1 | contig 13614 bp, 17 predicted proteins | sample MGYA00237777_ERZ505514 | MGnify/ENA primary metagenome ERZ505514 (study PRJEB26160, sample SAMN06269048) | microbial mat metagenome | isolation source: Oligotrophic lake microbial mat | place...
TAGCTACCTAGCAATGAATCATCTTTATAAGCTCCATTGTTACACATGCTGCAGTTCTAGCATTCAAGTCAGTGAACATTATACAAAATTAGGGTCAAAACCTTTCCAGGGACTGATCAACTTCCTAGTAAGTCAGCTGTCAAATCCCAACAGAAACCTATCCACCCAACAACAACCACTGCTCTAGAAACATTTATGCTAACCTAGGGGGTCAAATTGACCCCTGCACAAGTGATCAAGATCCAGGAGCAACTCACAACGTGCTTGCGGCACTAGTGTCGACCTCTCCTACATTCAAAGCAACTGGAACGCGTTCTTTCTGTTTCTTCTTTTTAGAGCTTGGTGTCGTCTCGGCCACTTTCTTATTGGTTGCACTGTTACTTTTTTCGTCACATGGATCTTGCATCCACGAGGTGGCAAAAATCTCTTCCAAATACTCACGAGAGGACACCACCACATCGGGACTTGACAAAAAGTATTTGCGAATCCACTGCGATGCCACTCGGGATATGCGCACGAGTTCGCGACGAATCTCATCGTTTTCGGGTTGACACATGTCCAATTTGAGCGTTTCGTCAATCTGGCGATCCTTGCCAGGACGAACATGCAAGACGGGAGGCAATTCTTGTTGCAATCCCAAAAAGGCTTGCAAATCGCGTCGAAATTGTGCGGCTCGCGTGGCATTTTGAGTATCACTCATTTGGGTCGTTTCCAAAAAGAAAATTTGGTTGGGCAAGGGTTGGGGCCAATCCAAAAGTTCGTCTTGTCGTAAAAATCCTTTGAGCAAATCGAGTTCACCGTCGGACGTCATGTTGGTTTTTCCCAACAAACTTAAAATGGCATGAAATTCGCCCTTGCCGGTATGAGCATAGGCCGTGTTTTTATGAGGTCCTCCAATCAAGCTGGTATGGTGCAAATATTGTTTGGACCGGCCCATTTCATTCAGTAAAAAATTGTACAAACTCTTGAACCAATGGACGGGATGTCGAACCGTAATAATGAGCTTGGTGTGGGGCCAGTACTGTCGTAGATAGGCCATCGACTCGGGTCGTCGAATATCACTGGGATTTTTGAATCCTTGGATCCGGCCCTTCATGATGGACTTATCCTTGATCTGATTGTCTTTGTCCTTGATTTGCTGTTCATAATAATCCGCATAGCTATTGACTTTCATTTCATACAATTTTTGTACCATCAAGGCCGGTCGTTTTCGACTGAGGTGCAAGGCTTCCTTGGGAATGGTATTGATTTCGGGATGTCCATCCAACCAATCAATGAGGGCCGTGGTTCCACATTTACCAAATCCGACAATGGCAAAGTCGAGCAAGGACTGTACATTGCCCGTAATATTCTCATTCAAGTCGCCAATCAAAGTATCGAGGGGTGGTAAGTCCGCCACTTCTTGATCGTGTTGTACGTTTTTGTCGGTAGCAGATTGCTGTAACGACTCCAGTCGTTGGAGGGCTTTTTCGAGGGATGTGAGCCTTGGTTTGCGATTCTGTTGGCCTCGTCCTCCGTTTACTCGTTGTCGCTGCTGTTGTTCTTGTCGTTTTGGAGGATTTTCAGTAGCAGCAGATATTTTTTCAGCGACTTCGATCTTATTTTTGATTGCAGGAATAATATCAGTGCTCGTGATTTCCGTAGGGACGCTACTAAAATCGTCCTTCTTCTGGTTGTTGTTACGAGGTATTCGTAGTACTTTTGGTGATGTATGGACTGCTAATTTTCGTGGACGAGCGGATGATTGCTTGTAAAGAATAGCACAAACAAAGAGCAGTGCCATGCCCGATCGGAGAGTTGTTTTCATCCTAGCTACTTGCGACGGCGCTGTCATCTTGCTTGCTTTTCGATTCGTTATGGTAGACACCACAGGGCCGATTGGCTATGATTGCTATTATTGTTTTCAGCTGGCTGGTTCTGTACTTCTTAATTTTCTCACTACTAGTAGCTACTTGTGAGCGGGAACCTTAGAGCTTTGAAAGGTTTGAGGCTAAAGACAAGCCGACTGGGATTGGTACGACTTTCTACCGAATAAACCTAGTTTCGTACTGTGCAATACAAAAATGTCTCTGCATCAGTTTGGGGCAGCTTGTTTTAATTTTGGGACCAAAATAGAAAAAGGTTCAATTTAGTGAGAAAAAGATACGGCGCACCTCGTCTGCCGGCGTACATCGCGCACCTTGGGTATCCCGGCGATTTGGATCTTACAAAAAGATCCGTACCTCTACTCGCCCGGCGAAAAGATCGTTCACCAATGAACCGCATCCTGACACGACCCAGACGAGAACCCTATCGAAAATCCTGTGCTTTGAAAGCAGCTCGATAAGAGTGACTTCTTCGGCCATGACAACAACATGTTGTTGTTACTGTGTATGTTGTCTCGGACGACCAACACGAGTGAACACGGAAGCGAAGATGCCCAATAGATAGCTGTGCTGTTATTACTTAGTAAGAAAGTGGTTCTAATAGTACTTGATCCTATCAGCCATCTACAATAGAACTTTCTCAGACAGTACGAAAAAATCTCCTCACCCTTCTGTTCCACAAAGTTCTAAAAGCAAGAATCAATAGCAGCAACAAATTTAAAAAATAAAATAGAAACAACATGCCCGAAGCCTACGCTGTCGCCGAGCCAGTGAAGAATGGACAACCACTGGGAACTGCGACCCAACTCGTCCAAGTCGTAGCACCTGCTACTCTTAGTGCGGGTACGTGCTATCCATAATTACTTTGGTCCTGAAGACCTTCGTACATTCTCTCGCTCTGATTACGAACATTGTATATTTTTTCCACTCTCACATTTTTTTGCCATTGCAGGTTATACATTCCTGGCAACGGTCAATGGACGATCAATCTCGGTCATGGTGGTAAGTTGCCTATTTTTCCTGTTCTGCTGGTATGATTTTGTTGGGCGTTGTTTCTAATCCTGAAATTCTCTTTCTTATTTCACATTTTTGTAGCCCGAAGGTGGCGTCAAGGAAAGACAAACCTTTACCGTTCCCTTGGCCATGACATCGCTTCCAGAAGCCGTGGGCGAAGCTACACCCTTGACGGGCGTTGGCGTTACTCCCATAGATACAAGTCCGCGTGGAGTGTGGAAGGATGGTTTGTGTGATTGTTGTACCTTTGGTCCCTGCCATCCTTCTTTTTTGAATGCTTGGATATTTCCCCAAATTCTCATGGCCCAAGTATTGACCCGCATGCAAATGAATTGGCTGGGGCAAACGTCGGCGGAAGCACGAAACGATAGTCCCAATACCTTTCGCAAAGTCATCACTGTGTTGATTGTGTATTGGATTGCGTCTACTTTCTTGGCACCGCCACCACCAGACGTGGTGGAGCATGGAGACGATATCCAAGTCATTCCCAAAGATATTCCCTTCCTACAAGCCTTTTTGTATCAATTGGTCAATTTTTTATTTGGTCTCTATACGATTCTGGTACTATTGAATTTGTAAGTTTAAAAATCATGGAGTGCCAAGTTTTTGTAGCCTTCCAAAGAGAACCCGGGCTTCTCACTTTAGTGTCTTTTTCTCTTTCTCCTTTGCCAGACGACGAGCCGTTCGGGAACGATATTCCATTCCGACTTCGACCATGGATTGTGGTGGTGATGGTTTTTGTGAGGATTTATGTTGCTCTGCTTTTTGTGGCTGCTGCACTGTCGCCCAATTGGCTCGTCATACCGCCAACTATGAACAACGAAGGGCGGTCTGCTGCTCTCCTACAGGCTTGCCGCAGAACGACCCTACGGTTGTCATGGCGGTCTAACCCAAAAGGTTGAGAAAGGATACCCATATACACACAATGCCGAATTTAAAAAATGTCAAATTTAAAACTATTAGACAATTTCAGTACTATTCTCTTCCTAATAATAATGTGCAATCTAAATAATATAACAAGTCCTTTCGTCCAGCAGGGCACTGTACTGTGGCTTTAGTTTCCGTTCATGAGCTGCGCAAAAGTGGCGCTGTCAAAAGACTTGATGGTATGTTGTGTACCTCCGTCAAGTGCCGAGTCTTGTTCATACAAGGCCCTGCAACTGGGGATGGACCTGCAACTGCCGATGGACAAGTCGTCTAAATCTGGATAATCATGATCCTCACCATGATTCATCATCATGTGGGCCGAAATTTCCGTTTCAATGATGAGGCCATCGGTGGCGGAGCACCTGTCGCGAAACGATTCACTTAGCGACTCCAAGGTCTCCTGCAGGCCATCGAGGGTATTACTGCTGCCAGCGGAGAATGCTCGGGCATATTTGCTAAGGATAGGGTCGTCATCCAGGTCCATGTAAACGCTACTGCATCTGTATTGCAAGCGTCGGAGGGCGGCACAGCGTAAGGAATGCGCACTGCCGAACAGAACTAACGAGCTTCTTGCGGGGTATGTAACTTACGATACTGAGTGTTCACTTTCATTCAAGCCAAAGACTCTCTTTGGGATTGCGGCGGCACCCGAAGAAGTGGAACCCCATGATCTATATAGAAATAGCCGCGTGAACGCACAGCGTGAGTTACCTGCTCCAGCGCCCGGAAGATGGCACGAAATCTCGTGAAAACAGCTTCACTTACCGTTGTCGCTTCGAAGGAGAAATCTTACGTGGGCGGCAGGCCTCGCTTTCTGTTATAGCTTCATTCATTTCTGTTGACGAACGCGAATGGCGGCTCTCGGCGCCGAATGGACAGGCAACCACGTTTTTCATCCCATCTTTTTGCACTGGGTTGCCCTTGGCCCCAACCGGAGATGTTGCCGCATTGTCCGGCATTATGGAAATGTGGAGGACGGCTCCAAGCATGCCTTCCTTCTCACGCACCATGTTTCGCATAAAGGATCCAAGTGGGGAACGTTCTGCTGTTTGATCAGTTGGATACGGCTCGGGGTCTGCACTGCAGTTTGAGTAGGACCTGACTACAGGTCCACGACGCGACATTGTCGGAAGAGCGAGATCTTCTAGCTCACCGGCAAAGGTAGATTCCGAAAGCGATTCTTCGCCGTCAGAATCGTAATTATCCACACCGTAGATTTTCCTATCCATGACGTCCATGACAGAACAAGGAGAAGAACCTTGATACTCCTTGGGGGTCTTTTTCTGGGGAGGAGTGCTGTATCGAGTATTACCATCCATAAAGCCCGGGGGAGGTGGCGGGACCGCTTCCTCTTCCATCGGGTCCTTATCTTCTTCCCCTTCTTCTTCTTCTTCCTCCTCCTCCTCGCCCTTGCCTTCTCGCAAAAGCTGGCTACATTTGCTACGAGCTTTTTGGCCGACGTCATTCCATAGGCCCGAAGTCTTGTTTTGCTTCAAAAACCTTCCAGGCGGAGTTTGTTCCCTCCACTGTTTCACCAATGCCTCGGCCAAGGCCGTTTTCTCGCAACGGGAACACTTCTGGTAGTGCTTCTTGAACGTGTGAACAAGTGCACGAAATCGCTTGTTGCCTACACAATGGAAATGCATATTGTTTCGTGTTAGTGAATCCAGTTAACCTTTCCTGCGACAAATCTGTAGTTACACACACAGCTCGAGCACATCCCGCTCACCTTCGTGGTTGTTTGCCAAGCCCCCACGCCCATATACGACATCATTCTCAAGAGGATGGTCGATGGCAACAAGTGGCCAGTCGTTAGTTTCTTGTTGGCTCATTCTGTAGCGTTTTCGATTGTAATTGTGTTGAAATATGAGACGGTAGAGGTGTTAACCTAGTTAAATTAGTTAAATTAGAAGTATCAAAAGTTGCTTTCGTTAGTTTGTGAGATTAGGAGAACCGGGTACATGAATGAAGATAACATGATTGATTCGTGTCGATTTGTGAGGATTTGTACGTCTGAAACTATTTATTACTATTTTTGGATAGTACGTCAGAACTGAGCGCAAAGAGAACACGCTTTGTGTCTTGGCTTCAAACCTAGTATGCCGGAGACTCTAGCTATTCAATGACCGCAGTTGTAGGGCTTATTTGCAATGGCAAACTAGTCACAGACTGGATTAGATATCTAATTAGGGTTCGTTGTCACAGACACTACTTCACCTGGGATAGATAGTAAATGGTATCGGGTGCTGTATGCAGTACTCCAGTCATCGTTGGATGTGGGTTTAATACAGCACCATGTGGTCCAAATGTGCCCCTCCAAGCACTCTTCTGATAGCTAGCTTCTACAGTATTAGACTACTCTGGAGTAGTAGACAACCGGGATTTGATACCCCCTACCTAGCTACTCCAGTACGACGTACTAGGTTTACTAGTAGTGGAGTGTAGAAGGTAGAGGAAACCTGCACAGACCGGGTGCTGTTTGCCGAAAGCCCCCATTGCTGCTTATTAATTCAAAAGTTCAGCTAGCTAGTAGAGAAATCCTTTATCGCCAAGCTGGCATCATACAGTGTGCCAAATACCGACACTGACGTGGATCGTGTCTCGCTTTAGTTGCGCCTGGCAACTACAAGTCACAAGCCATACAATTTCTTGCTCTCCTCGAACTAGTTAGCTTCCATCTCATGCCTCCCGTGCCGAGGGCTTTGTTAGACTAGGTGCGAGGCATAATAAGAGAGATCCATAGCTGTGGCAGGGCACCTCTGACATCATACTCTGGCTTCGTGTATCATTTTTGACGATACTGGTATGATCCTTTATTTAAGCCCAAAAACCGAAACCTCCACTCATAATTCTCAAATGTCACATGATTTAATCAAGAAAATATGACTGTTATGCACGTCTGCCACGCGCGCTCTTGAGTTTTGGCCAAACGTGCAATACGAAGACGCAAAGCTCTAGCTAGTAGACTAGGTAGCTAGCTAGCCAAAAGGAAGCTTGTAGTTCTACAGTAGCTAGTAGTTTCTAGAAGACATCGGCATAGAGTTTATCAAGATGCTAGTGTTGTTATATAATTATACTATACTTATAGCCCGGGTCATCGGTGGGATTGGTGTCTGCCGATCTTGCCAAATATCCGTATTCAAAAATTCTCTGCCCTATCCCTGAACTCTAAATTCTCGCTCAAATCTCAAAGATATCCTCATCCATAAAAGCGTCTGTGATGTCTTCCCTCTGACGCCCTCGGCTATAGCTTTCTAGATCTGGAAGCGGCGGTAGCTCTACACCTGAAGCCCCAATGGCAACGAAACCGCAACCGCCACCAAAGTCCCCCAGATGATCGCTGTAAAACAGTATTGGTTTAGCTTAGCAACAATAAACTAGGATGTATGCTTACGATTGACTGACGAGATTAGCGTACCTGTCTTCCTCCATTGGCTGCTCTTCTTCATCTCTGATGTTGTTCCCGTTGCTTGTCAACGCCGAATGAATGAATGTAGCGTTAGTCTTGAACTTTTCGAAATTCCATACGAGCTTACACCAGTATGAGCTTACAGGGTTCATTGTACTTACCATTGGCCTGTTGAATTGGGTCTCCCCGGGCCGGGTTCTCCGGTTCCTTGCGTCCTGTCCTTTCGTCTCTTGGTGGACTTTTCTACTCGCTCCTTCTTGTAGTCACACGAAGAATGTTTTCGCCTTTTGGTTGCAGACGCTGCATCCAGCTCGCATGGCCTTTCGAAGGAGGAGAAGGAGAACGGTATTGTCGATTCGGAGTCCCAAACTGCTTCCAGCTGGTGATGGACTAGAGATTTGTTGGTCTGGACGAAGGCAGCGCCTGGGCACACTTTGCCAAATCCTTTCGAACCTTTTGGGTTGATGCTTGAGTGTTTACTATTTGCAGAACGGGCCTGCTTTTTAGAAGAGGACATAGCGGTTGTTTCTGATATACTAAGAGAAGCAGCAGGCGTAGATTTCAAGCTGGTCTCTGGCTTGAAATCATGAGGGATGCCGAAACTACCGTTGCTTCCGTCATAGAGCCAGTCCTTGCTCTCTTCTCCTTCGCTCTGGCCATCCTCATCTTCTAAGAACGCGGGGTTTGGATGTTCACGCAACAGCTGCGCCGTTTTCCGTCTTGCAATTCGGTCATCAATCTCATACCAGCATCCTGCTTCGTCTTTTTCCAAAAATCGCCCAGGCGGAATCTGTGACCTCCATTGGCTCACAAGTTCCCTTGAAATGGCCGTCTTTTTGGACCGTTTTGTACATTGCGCGTACTCCAACTTTCGTTTCTCTACCCTGTGTCTGTATTTTTTGTTTCTGCGGTATCAAAGAACAAGGTAAAACAAATTGAGTCTCATCCATTACTATCTCCATTGCATCCACCGGTTCTAGCCTCAGCTCACCCTGGAAAATTGTTCGCAAGACCCCCTCGCCCCTGCAAAACGTCGTGGGGGCCTGGCAGCTCGATTCTACCCCTCGCAACACCCCGGGCCTGTGGATCGTTCCTATGGTTGTTTATCTTGTTGTTACTGTTTGTATTTGACATTGTTCAATAGTGTTGAGCTTAGATCAATTAGAATGAGCCTCCCGATAAAATTTTATTAGAGGTGCTCAGTCGTGTCCTAATGCGTTTGGCTTGAATGAATCGTAACATGATGAGATGAGCTGTCCGTGAAAGGGAAGTGGAACGGGACACAATGATCGTGCCTAGTCCTATTCGCGACTGAGCCCCGACTGAATTAGAAGCTTTTTCTGTGTAACTCTAACCCTAGCCACCACTGTCTTGGCACCCAGCCAGCACCACAGAGAAGCTGCACAGAGAAGAGCTGGCACCACACTCTGCCAGTAATGAGGTGTCTACTTCAGGAAAGAAATGGAACAACACGTCCCAAGCCTGCCACTGGTGTCTCACATTCAACAACTACACTGATTCAGACCTCGTTAAGTTCAAACAAGCGTTTGAAACTCGTGAAGCAGACATGGTCCATGCTGCAACAGGCAAAGAGGCAGACGAAAGCGGGACTCGTCACCTGCAAGGCTACATTCATTTCAGAAAGCTTAAATGCCAATTGGCTGTCCATGCGTTCTTTGGATGCGACTCCCCGTGCATGCATTTGAGCGTCCAAGGAAAAGAAGGGGCCTCCAAAAAAAAATTCCACTTGCAGCCGGCATTCCGGCATTGCATGAAAGAAGATGACCATCATGCAGCAGGAAAGAATCTTGTTGAAATGGACATGTTAAAGGAACAAACCAAAGTGGGAACCGGGCGCTGTTCTGATGCCTGTGCTGAGACAACAAACGCCATCGAAAAAGGCGAAGTCAACGGCGTGGAAGGAATCCTGCAGATTGATGCTGAACAGCAGCAAGATCCGAAGAATGTTGGCGAGGGTTGATGGTTCCAAACACGAAAAAACCTCCAACAAAAGACAACCCCCTCCGTCGTTGGCAGGAGATGTTGTCAGAGAAACTTGAAGAACCACTTGGTGATCGTGAAGTCATCTTCGCAATGGACAAAATGGGCAATTGTGGAAAATCATGGTTCGCTGAGATGTGTGAAGAAAGACATGGAAAATGCCACACGGTTGGTGCAGATAAGTGTGATGACATGTCCTGCCAGTTGCCAAATCAAATCATTGAGAATGGACCCCCAAATGTCATCTTCATGGATGCCCCACACGCCCGTGCTGCTTGTGCGTTCTCTCCTTGGTTGGAAGAAATCAAAAATGCAAAAATCATCTTGGCAAAGAACAAAAGCAAGATGCTTCACCTCCCACATTGCCCCCACATGGCAGTGATGATGAATGAATTCCCAAGGAAACTTGAAGATCTCAATGAGAAATGCTTGTCGGATGATCGTTGCATCTGTCTCCTTGCACATGAAGACGGTTCGGGTGCTGAATGGTTGCAAGGTCACCGCTGTGACGAAGGTGGAGCGATGGCTCCTGGTTTCAAGCTGACATCATGCGACACCATCCAGACAACAGTCCAACAACGGTCCAATCAACACTTCCTGACAACCTGCCGACAGCCATCAACAAAGCGTTTGAGTCCCACTTGGATCAAAATGAGACTGATGGTCAACTGGCAAAAAGTGTCGCATCCGCGATTAAGACATGGAAACACAAGCGTGACTCCAATTGAGTCTTGTCAATCTTGGATTCAATGGATTCAGTCACGGGTTTGTTGCGATCAATGCCTTTGCCGTGTTCAAAGTCTTTTTTGTCGATGGAATCAAGCACGATCTTAATGACAAATCCTGGGTCTCTGGCAAATGATTAGAGTTTCTTAACCAAATTGCCACCATCTACCCGTGACAGTTGAATCCCTGTCAATGTGAACAAACCGACACAAACTAACCATGTCTCCGAAATGAGAAGGTTTGCACGAACAACACTTTCCCAAGAGTCTCTCAATGTGAACCTGAGTGCAAGGCAAGCTAAGATTCACGCACCCTCTGAGCATCAAGCACAAGCCATTCCTGTTCTCGTCCTTTGCAATGCATGAGTGTTGAGCCTTGTTCTCAAACAATCTTTTCAGACAAGTGAGTGCACCATCACGCTTCTCTTCTGCCCAAGCCTTTCCCCGATCCGCGTCACCATCCTTGAAGTTGAAGCACAAGTTGAAAACGCATTGCTTAGTCACCCCCATTGTGAAGTCAATCGGAAAAAATAAATTTTCGTTTTATGAGCAAAAATTAACATTCTAGTCATGACCGTTAGTCCCGATTTGCATCAAATTAATTTTAACGCAGCATTCTCCTGTCGAAGAGCAGCAATCTCCGCATGCAAAGAGTCAAGAACTCGGTCAAGAGTGCCAGGCATGATCGAATCCAATGGTCTAGATCCCTTCTAGTTGTGGCGCCGGCCTCCCCCTCCCCCTTTGCCTCCTCTGTGTCTGCCTCCTCTGTGTCTGCCTCTTCCACCTTCTCTGCCTCTTCCGCCTACTCTGCCTCTTCCACCTTCTCTGCCTCTTCCACCTTCTCTATCTTCGGTCCTGTTGGGTCTGGAAAGGTTTGTAGTCGTTGGGGCGCCTCTTCCACCTTCTCTGCCTCTTCCACCTTCTCTATCTTCGGTCCTGTTGGGTCTGGAAAGGTTTGTAGTCGCTTGGGGCCGGGATTGCTTCTTCTTTTTGTTTCTCTTGGGAGCTTTGGCGGCTGGTTTCGTTGCTTCTTCAGTATTTGCCCCTTGGGTGTTGTCAGGGATTTCTGTCCAGTGATCGAGGGTGGACATGCTGGATGTATTGATTGTACTGTTGTCGTCATGACGCTGATGGGCATCTACAAAGGATGCTTCTTCCCCTGTACTTGTCATCTCTTCGATTAACCGAGAAATTGGGTCCACCAGACCGGGATGTGTCCCAGGGGACTGGTCGTGCTCGGACGTGTGCGTGTCTGGGAACATCTGATCTCTGTGCGCTGTCAATGTCAGCTTTGCGTGCCACGAAAGGACACGGCGGTAAGGAAAGCAGTCAGGAGGACAGAGCAAGGGCTTTAAATGCACATCGGAAAATTTCGTTCCGTTCGTGGATCCTTGAATGATCTCATCACAGAGTGAACGATCTGCAACCCACAGAAAAAGCTTCTTTTCCAATGCATTGCACAGGAAACACATTTGCTGGTTGTGAAACGCACTCTCAATCCCTTTTGTGAGCAACAGTCCATTTCTTGCGCTGTTCGCGTGGCTTTGGTCCAGACAAAACGCTTCCAGTCCAAGTCCCAGTGTCGAAGCTTTCCAAACATGACCAGCAACAATTGTGTTTTTTGCGACGTCGATAGGAACCTCTTCATCCAAGATCTGGCATTTGACCTTTTCCCCAGTCGTCTCATCCCCAGTTTTTCGCTTGTAGAAATTTAAGACCTTTTTTCGAAAGTCGGGACTGCGTTGGCTGCCGGTTGTTCTGGCAGATTCTCTCTCCCAACAATTCAGTCGTTTCTGCCGTGATGTTGACACTTCCTTCAACAACTCTGGCAGAATCTGCTCCAGATCAACTCCAAATTGCCGCCCCCGAAGCGTATCTGGACTGCGTGCCACCACAATCAAGGGATTCTTGGAGGTAGTACCGGGTGGTACATCGTCGCCAGGATCAATAGCCTTGTCTTGCAGGAAAGGTGGTTTGGTGTCTGGGGGGTACACAAAGACCTCAGCCAACTCAGCTGGGTTAAGCTTTGGCAGGACGACTTCTTTCAAGTCAGCAATATCCTCAGGTGCTGGTTTAATTTTAACAGGTTGGCGCTTCGGTTCATCCTCTCCCTTGTAGTAGAGCTGAACCCAAACAGATTGAGTAGACATCACGGTAGGTCCAATCGGTAGGTCCAATCGGTAGGTCCAATCTTGCGGTTGTTGCTGTTGTCGTCGTCGCCGCTGTTTCTGCTGCTGCTCTTGCTGTTTGTTGGCACGGTAGTACTGTAGGTACATCCAATAATTCTAACACGTGCAGCAGCGTGCTGCTTCCTTTGTCGCACAGCATCATGTCACCACTAGCACTGCACTTTGGTCCCCCAGTCCCTCTGCTGTTTCTCCTGTGGTGCTGACATCATCTGCAGCAGTAGCTACAGTGGTTAACAAAAGGTGGACCTGTGACATTAAATTTTTTTCTTGGGTTTTTTAGGATGCACATGCAATTCAAATAAGTCTTGGGTCAACCACACACAATTCGAATCCTCAAATGCTTGGACGTCGAAGTGATGTTGTCCGCCGGGACCAATCTGCCGGTGCGAAAACACTCGAAGTTGAAAGTCCTTGCATTGCGCACTGTGGGCAACGCATTCGGGACCCAATTCGGATGCCACAGTGTGTTGCCGGTCAAACGAAGGTCACAAGAACAAGCCGACAATCTTGCATTTCAATCTCACATTTGGGTTGCAAGACACCAAAATTTGCAAATGGGATCTGTCGTTGCCAGGCATCTCCTCTCCTCTGGAATGTGAATGCGTTGCAGGCAACAACGGCTGTGATGGGTCAGAATCCTCACCATCCGGTGTTTCAGTTCCTCTGCCTCTGCTGTCTCCATTGTCGGCAACGCATTCATCAGCGCCGACGGAGTTGCAAAGCGACAACAGGCAGGGAATTCTGTCTGACATTGTCTGTGTTCATCAGATCAAGTTTGTCAATTCATGAGAGTCACAAAGCGACAATTGATTTCTTGGCATGGCGGGGGGGGGTTGAACGCTGCGACTGGACAGTTGGAATTCTCATGACACAGCTGTTTTTCATTTGCATGGATGGTGCATGGATGTCATTTGAAAACAGCGCAAAGTTGAATTGGCACAAAGTTGGCTGACTGATGCTGACACCACATTGCACTCAATCGGGACTCACAACAGACCACCATGGGCCACCATGGTGGACAGACGCTCATTTGCCGGGCTGACAGGGAATGAGTCAGGGGGATTCAGGGAACAGGAGCGCGAACTGGGGAACACGAACGGGGGAACGCAAAAAGCGTCACATTTGAAGAATGACAGAGTGACAATGACCGGAGTGACAGAGTGACAATGACCGGAGGCGCCAAAAAGTTGCAATGAGTCAGGGTTTTTTTGGGGAACAGGAGTGGGAGCGGGGGAGTGCAAATGGGGGAGCGCAAAAAGTGTCACATTTGAAGGGAACAGGAGCGGGAACAGGAGAACACGAACGGGGGAATGCAAAAAGTGTCACATTTGAAGAATGACAGAGTGACAATGACCGGAGTGACAGAGTGACAATGACCGGAGGCTCAAAAAAATTGTCACTCACACTTTTCGCGTGGAGATTGCACCAGCCTCCATGAGGAGTTGCAATTTGCCTGCAACAATGTCCCCCCCCCCCTCTTCGAG
>ENA-ORBV01011813-ORBV01011813.1-microbial-mat-metagenome-genome-assembly--contig:-NODE-11813-length-13611-cov-9.153022_pt1 | contig 13611 bp, 10 predicted proteins | sample MGYA00237777_ERZ505514 | MGnify/ENA primary metagenome ERZ505514 (study PRJEB26160, sample SAMN06269048) | microbial mat metagenome | isolation source: Oligotrophic lake microbial mat | place...
ATGATACGGCGACCACCGAGATCTACACCTCTCTATTCGTCGGCAGCGTCAGATGTGTATAAGAGACAGCTACACGCTAGCGACTTTTAGGCGCCTTTGTGTTTCTAGTGAGGCAGTGCTCCCGCCGGGATGTGGAAGGCTCACGAGTATGCTGCTCACCCGGCGCTGTGCCCCCAGCAGGTGCCGACGAGTTCGCAAGCGTCGCGAATGGTCGCAACGCTGTCTGTTTAAGGAGGTCTGAACGAAGATGGGTATTCTCTCCAAGCGCCCTCTCGCTGTCCTCGCCCTGCTGGCGATCATGGTGCCCGTGCTTGCGGCATGTGGTGGCCAGGCCCCAGTCGCGCCCGCCGAGCCGATCCGCGAGACTGTTGTTGTCGTACAAACTGCCGAGCCGATCCGCGAGACCGTGGTGGTCGCCGCGACGGCTGACCCGAGCGCGCCCACTGCCGAGGCGCCTGCCGCTGTGAGCGAGGCCTGGACAACGCCGCACCCGATCATCGGGGATCTGAAGGTGCGCCAGGCGATCGCCCACTGCACCAACCGGCCCGAGCTGATCGCGTCGGTCTACCCCTTCCTGGACGAGGCGCAGCAGGGCAAGCTGCTGATGGACAGCAACTTGCCCCAAGGCCACTGGGCGCTAGCGACTGAGGGCCTTACCACCTACCCCTTCGATGTAGAGAAGGGCGGTGCCCTACTCGAAGAGGCCGGCTGGAAGTTGGCCGAGGAAGAGACAGTGCGCGCCAACGCCGACGGCGACCCACTCTCGCTCAGCTTCACCACGACGAACGCTCAGTTCCGCCAGACGTGGGCGGCCGTGTTCAACCAGCAGATGGCTGCCTGCGGTATCCAGATCATCCCGACCTTCGCCCCCGGCTCCTACTGGTTTGGCAGCAGCACCGGCCTTTCGCGCCGTGAGTTCGAGCTCGGCGCCTTCGCATGGGTCGGCCAGACCGATCCGGGTGGCCAGACGCTCTACGCCTGCAACCAGATCCCGCTGCCCTCCAACAACTGGGAGGGTCAGAACTACATGGGCTGGTGCAACGATACGGCCAGCAAGGCTATCCTCGCCGCCAACAACACCCTGAACCGCGAGGAGCGCATCAAGCAGTTCGCGACCTTCCAGCAGGAGTTCACCAAGGATATGGTGAGCCTGCCGCTCTTCAACCGCACCGAGGCCGCCGCTGCGGCTAACCGCGTGACGGGCTTCACCCCTAACCCCACCGAGTACTACACCGCCAACATTGATGAGTGGACGGTGAGCGACGGCGACACGGTGGTTCTCGGCTTCACCCAGGAGCCAGCCAGCCTTTGGGGTCTGATCGAGACCGCGGCTGTGCAGCGCACTGCCGCCAATCTGCTTGGTGTTGCCGCCGCTACAACCTTCGACTACGATTACCAGGCGGAGGGTCTGACCGAGCTGCCCACGATCGAGAGCGGCGGCGCCACCAACGAGGACATTGAGGTGAGTCCGGGCGATATCGTCTGGAACACCGACGGCGAGGCCGTTGAGCTGGCCGCAGGCGTCGAGGTTGTGAACGCAGCCGGCGAGACCGTGACCTACGAGAGCGGCGCGCTAACGATGAAGCAGCTGGCCGTGACCTTCGAGTTCGTCGAGGGCATCAAGTGGGAGGACGGCGAGCCACTGAAGCAGGCCGACTTCGAGCTGGCAAACAAGATCAACTGCGACCCGGAGTCGGGCGCGACCTCGCTCACCACCTGTGAGTCGACGGCCAAGGTGGATTACATCAGCGACACCAGCTACACGCGCACCTTCCACCCTGGCGTGCAGTGGCCTGAGTACTTCGTGTACACGGTGGGCGCGTACCCCTCGCACCAGGTGCTGGCTGATGGCCGCAAGCTGGCCGATGTGCCTGCCGCCGAGTGGGGCACCCTGCCCGAGATCGTCGACGACCCGCTGAGCAATGGCCCCTACGTGCTGGATAGCTGGGAGAAGGGTCAGAGCATGACCTTCACGGCGAACCCGAACTACTACAAGGGCGAGCCGGCGATCAAGACGGTGATCATCAAGTTCATCGCCGATACCAACCAGGCCGTGGCCCAGTTGCTCACCGGCGAGGTAGACGTGCTTGGCACCGAGACCCTGGGCGCTGGCGCCGAGGTGCAGACGGTGCTCGATGCCGCGACAGCCGGCGATGTGCAGGCCTTCACCATCGCCAGCCCCACCTGGGAGCATATCGACTTCAACCTCTTTGTGAAGTAGGTTGAGGCGTCGACCGACGCAGCGCTGGGGGTGACGCGCCGGTCGGACGCGCGGCTGCAAGATCATATGATCTTGCAGCCGCGCTCTACATTTGCATGCTTGCCCAAGGGGCGCCAGCCAAGAGATCACGGAAAGCGAGCCGCTCATGGCTACATTTCTTATTCGCCGCCTGTTTCAGATGCTGATTGTGACGATCGTCGCCGCGATTATCTCGTATGGCCTGCTCTACTTGGTACCTGGCGGCCCGCTCGACGCGCTCCTGACCGAGCGCCAGAACTCGGGGGCGAACCGGATCGACGACGAAGACATCAAGCGTGTGCAGGCGCGCTTCGAGCTGGATCTGGCCTTGCCGGTGCGCTTCTCGCGCTGGCTGATCGGCTGGCCCAACGGCCCGCTCTTCGGCTCGCTTGGAGCCGATTGGGCGGTGGGCTGCGCCACCCCGCAGCAGGTGAAGCTTACCTACCCCGACGGGCGGGTGGAGTTTATTACCGAGGGCTGCGCCGATACGGTGACGCTGGCCGAGCTCGAGGGCCGCAAGGTGAGCCGGGGCGTCTTCTTCGGCGATTTCGGGGTAAGCCAGGTGATCCTGCGCGACCGCCCCGTGACCGACCTGATCATGACGCGGCTGCCCTACACACTCTACCTGATGGGCGCCTCGGTAGCCCTGGCTATTCTGATCGGCGTGCCGATCGGCGTCTACTCGGCGGTAAAACAGTACTCGCGCTTCGACTATATTATGACCACGGTGGCCTTTATCGGCTCCTCACTGCCAAGCTTTGTGTTTGCGATCTTCGCCATCCTGATCTTTTCTATCCTGGCGAAGCAGGCGGGCCTGCCCTACTTGCCATCGGGTGACGCCGTCGGCACGCGCGATATTGTGATCCCGCTGATTGGCCTTGTCGAGGTGGGGTCGTTTCTTGATCGCTTCCTGCGCTTCCTGATGCCCTGCACCGTGCTGACTTTTATTAGCCTGGCGGGCTGGAGCCGCTTTGTGCGCGGCAGCATGCTAGAGGTGCTGCAGCAAGATTATGTGCGCACCGCGCGAGCCAAGGGCGTGAGGGAGCAGATGGTGGTAATCAAGCACGCCCTGCGCAACTCGCTCATCCCATTTGTGACGCTGCTGGCAGGCGTGCTGGTGACGATCTTTGCCGGTGCCACGATCACTGAGACAGTCTTTAACTGGCCGGGGATTGGGCGGCTCTTTGTCGACGCACTGAACCGCAACGACTATAATGTGGTGATGGCGCTCGTGTTTGTGAATGTGGTGCTGCTGCTGGTCGGCATCCTGATCACCGATATTCTGTACACGCTGGTCGATCCGCGTATCAGGCTCAGCTAGGAGAAGCAGATGGCTACATCTACCACAGCCGTTCCGGTTGCCGATATAGCGGGCGGGCGATCCGAGAGCCAGTGGCAGATTGTGGTGCGCCGCTTCCGCAAACACAAGATCGCCGTCTTCTGCCTGTGGCTACTGGGCGCGATGCTGATCCTCTCAGCGCTGGCGCCCGTGCTCGCGCCCTTCCCGCGCGACGAGCCGAATTTGAAAACCCGCTTTGTGCCGCCCTTCACGACCGATGAGCAGGGGAACTTCCGCGTGCTTGGCACCGACCATCTGGGCCGCGACTTTTTTACCCGCCTGCTCTATGCCTCGCGCGTCTCGCTGGGCACGGCCCTGATCGCGACGATCATCTCATCGGTAATCGGCGTGGTGCTCGGCATGCTGGCAGGCTACTTCGGCGGCTGGGTGGACACGCTGATCAGCCGCATCCTGGAGGTGGTGGCCACATTCCCCATCTTTCTGCTGCTGCTGATCCTCTCGTCGATCCTGGTGCAGAATATCAACAGCGTGCCCCTCCCAGAGTTTTTCGTACGCTTTCTGGCCTGGATCTTTACAGTGAGCGAGCGAGAGGCGCGTGGTATCTTCGCCGTGATCCTGATTCTGGCGCTGTTCGGCTGGACGAGCACGGCCCGCCTGATGCGCGGCATGGTGCTCTCGGTGCGTGAGAATGTCTATATCGAATCGGCGCGCGCCCTTGGCGCCTCCAACACGCGCATTCTCAGCAAGCACATCTTCCCTAACTCGCTGCCGCCGATGATCGTGGATTTTACGCTGGGTGTGAACGGCACGCTGGTGGCCGAGTCAGGTCTGAGCTTCTTGGGCTACGGTATCCAGGACCCGACACCCACCTGGGGCAACATGCTCGCGTTTGCTCAGAGCTATATGTTCCAGCATCCCTGGATGCCGCTCATCCCCAGCCTGCCGATTCTGATCGCCTCGATCGCGATCAACTACATCGGCGACGGCCTGCGCGATGCGCTGGACCCACGCCAGCGGATTTAGGTAGGAGCGTGCTATGACCACAGCACCCACAACGAGAACAAGCGCCCAATCGCGCACGGTAAGCAGCGGCGCCCGCGAGCTCTTGCGCGTGGAAGGGCTCAAGACGCACTTCTTTACCGAGGACGGCGTGGTACAGGCGGTGGATGGGGTGGACTTCGTGCTGCGGCGTGGCGAGACGCTCGGGATTGTCGGCGAGTCTGGCTCGGGCAAGAGCGTCACCTCGCTCTCGATCTTGCGCCTGGTGAGCTACCCCGGCAAGATCGTGGAGGGCCGGGTGATCTTCGACGGCAAGGATCTCGCCCCGCTCAACGACGAGGAGATGCGCAAGATCCGCGGCGACAGAATCTCGATGATCTTCCAGCAGCCCACCACGGCGCTCAACCCGGTCTTCAAAGTGGGCGACCAGATCACGGAGACGCTGGAGATCCACCAGGGCATCAAGGGCGCCGAGGCCGAGCGGCGCTGCGTGGAGCTGCTGACGATGGTGGGCCTGGCCGACCCGCAGCGGCGCATGAGCCAGTACCCCCACGAGCTCTCTGGCGGGCAGTGCCAGCGCGTGATGATCGCGATGGCGCTGGCCTGCAACCCCGAGCTGCTGATCGCCGACGAGCCCACCACGGCGCTCGACGTGACGATCCAGGCCCAGATCCTCGACCTGATGCGCGATCTGCGCGAGAAGGTCGATATGGCGATCATCCTGATCACCCACGACATGGGCGTGGTGGCCGAGATGGCCGACAATGTGATCGTGATGTACGCGGGCCAGGTGGTGGAGTACGCCAGCGTCACGGCGCTCTTCGCCGACCCGAAGCACCCCTACACGGTGGGCCTGCTGAACTCCATGCCCGTGCTCGGCCAGGTGAAGCACGACCTGGAGGTGATCCCTGGCACGGTGCCCAGCCTGATGAACCCGCCGAAGGGCTGCCGCTTCGCCGCCCGCTGCAGCAAACGCTTCGACAAATGCGACCAGCCGCCGCCGCTCATCCCGCTCGACGACGGGCGCAAGGTGCGCTGCTGGCTGTATGAGTAAATGCAAAATGCAAAATGCAAAATGCAAAAGCCGGAACGCGGCCCTACAGCACGAGCATGGCCCGGCAGACAATGTGCTGTATAGCTGGTACATTTTGCATTTTGCATTTTGAATTGAGGACTTTTATGGCAGCCCCCAAGCTAAACACGGCGCCCAGCGTCGCACCCGATAGCGGCGCGCTCCTGGAGGTGACGAACCTCAAGAAGCATTTTCCGATCAAGGGCGGCATCCTGCGCCGCACCGTGGCAACGGTGAAGGCCGTAGACGGTGTGAGCTTCTCCGTGAAACACGGCGAGACCCTGGGCCTTGTGGGCGAGTCGGGCTGCGGCAAGACGACGACGGGCCGCACGGTGCTGCGGCTGGAGCAGGCCACGGCTGGCGAGGTGCTGTTCGAGGGCAAGGATGTGCTCAAGGCTGGCGGCAGGCAGATGAAGGCGCTGCGCCGCGATATGCAGATCGTCTTTCAGGACCCCTACGCCTCGCTCGACCCGCGCCTGACGGTGGGCGAGAGCATCGCGGAGGGCCTGGTGATCCACGGGATTGGCACGGTGAACGAGCGCCGCGAGCGCGTGCGCGAGGTGCTGGGCCGGGTGGGGCTCCACGCCAACCAGATGACCCGCTTTCCCCACGAGTTCTCGGGCGGGCAGCGGCAGCGCATCGGCATCGCCCGCGCCCTGATCATGGAGCCTAAGCTGATCGTCTGCGACGAGCCGGTGAGCGCCCTAGACGTGTCGATCCAGTCGCAGGTGCTGAACCTGCTCAAAAACTTGCAGCGTGAGTTCGGCCTCACCTACCTGTTTATCGCGCATAACCTGGCGGTGGTGGAGCATATCTCCGACCGGGTGGGCGTGATGTACCTGGGCAAGCTGGTGGAGCTCTCTAGCCGCGACGATCTGTTCCGCGAGCCGCTGCACCCCTACACCAAGGCGCTGATCTCGGCCATCCCCAACCCCGACCCGACGCAGCGCCGCGAGCGGATCGTGCTGCAGGGCGATGTGCCGAGCCCGATCAACCCGCCCAAAGGCTGTCGCTTCCACCCGCGCTGCTGGATCGCCCGCGAGATCTGCCGCGAGGAGGAGCCGGCGCTTGAGGAGAAGAAGAAGGGCCACTTCGCGGCGTGCCATTTTGCGGGGCAATTCTAGCGGCCCTCACCCCCCTGCCCCCTCTCCCGCGCGCGGGAGAGGGGGTGCCGCGCCAGCGGCGGGGGTGAGGGCTATCTGGTAACATTATGGCACTCTCCCTTGCCGAGATCCCAGCCTTCGCCGACACGGTGCGCCAGAATATTGCCCGCGTGATCGTGGGCAAGGCCGAGACGGTGGATCTGCTGCTGGTGGCGCTGCTCTGCGGCGGCCACGCCCTGATCGAAGATGTGCCCGGCGTCGGCAAGACCATGCTGGCCCGCGCGCTCGCCGTCTCGCTCGGCGTGCCGTTCCGCCGCCTGCAGTGTACGCCAGACCTGCTGCCCAACGATGTGACGGGCGTGAGCGTGTACCGCCAGGGCGAGGCGCGCTTTGTGTTCCAGCCCGGCCCGATCTTCAGCAGCGTGATCCTGGTTGATGAGATCAACCGGGCCACGCCGCGCACTCAGAGCGCGCTGCTAGAGGCGATGGGCGAGGGCCAGGTGAGCGTGGATGGCGAGACCCATGTCCTGCCTAAGCCTTTCCTGGTGCTCGCCACCCAGAACCCGGTGGAGTTCGAGGGCACCTTCCCGCTGCCAGAGGCGCAGCTTGATCGCTTCCTGCTCCAGGTGAGCATGGGCTACCCGACGCCCGCCGAGGAGCTGGCGATGCTCGACGCGCTGGCGGGCGCCCACCCGATCGACGCGCTGGGGCCGGTGGCCGAGGGCGCGCAGCTGCCAGAGCTCCAGCGAGCCGTGTGGGGCGTGCATGTGGCCGAGCCGCTGCGCGACTATCTCGTGCGGCTGGCCGGCGCCCTGCGCGCACACCCAGATCTGGCGCTCGGCGCAAGCCCACGGGCGACGCTGGCGCTCTTCCGCGCGAGCCAGGCCGCAGCTGCACTCGCCGGCCGCGACTACGCCATCCCCGACGACCTGAAGCGCCTGGCCACGCCGGTGCTGCGCCACCGCCTGCTGCTGCGCCCCGAGAGCGCGCTGCGCGGGCGCACCGCGGCGGGGGTGCTGGGGGGCGTGCTGGGCGAGGTGGCGATCCCGGTGGAGTAAGTATCCCGCCGCGACGGAGAGCTGTCCGCAGATTACGCAGATTACGCCGATTGAGGGCCGGTCGCGCTACATCTGCGCAATCTGCGTAATCTGCGGATAAGTTAGCCTACTGGTTGTGGATGGCGGTGAGCACGTTCTGCCAGGCGGCCTCGACCTGAGCGCGGGTGTGGGCCTGGCTGCCGCTGTTGTCGATCACCACGGTGGCCTGGGCCAGGCGTGAGGCCTGCGGGGCCTGGGCGGCGATGCGCTGGCGCGCGTCGGCCTCGCTCATACCGCGCGTGTGCATTAGTCGGTCGAGCTGCTGATCCTCGGGGCACGTCACGACCCAGACCTGATCACACTGCTTGGCCCAGCCAGACTCGAGCAGCTTGATGGCGTCGATCACGGCGATGGGGCGCTCGATGGGGCGCAGGCGCGTGCTGTAGCCGCCGGCCTTGGCGACCGCATCCAGGAAAGCGTTGATCTCGGCGCGCACAGCGGGGTGAACGATCTGCTCCAGCCGCCGCAGCAGCTGCGGGTCGCCGAAGACAAGCGCGCCGAGCTTGCGCCGGTCGATCGGGCCGCCGGGGCTGCTCAGGATGGCGGGGCCGAAGGCGGCCACGATCTGCTGGTAGGTGGGCGTGCCGGGCTGCTGCACGCGGTGGGTGGCCCGATCGGCGTCGATGCTGCGGGCGCCCAGGGCGGCCAGCATCGCCAGCACAGTGCTCTTGCCGCAGGCGATCCCACCGGTGAGGCCGATGAGAAAGATTGAGGGATGCTTCACAATATCTCCTATGAGGGGTGACCCGCCCTCGCTGCGCTCGGGCTGACTGGGTGACACGGTGACACCTCACGGTGCCGATAGGTGTCACCGTGTCACCCGGTCACCCGGTCACCCGGTCACCGTGTCACCCGGTCACTGTGTCACCCTGTCACCGTGTCACCCTGTCACCGTGTCACTCCATCTCCACATACTCCTGCTTCACCAGGGCGCTCTCGTCTACCCCGATGAGCGCGAGCAGCTCGCCGATCAGGCCGGCGCGCGTGGCGGCGTCGCGGCTGCTCCAGGTGCGGCTTTTGATCTCCAGGTAGGGGCCGGGGTCGCTGCCGAGCAGCGTGTCGAAGTTCACGGCGAAGTCGTGGTTTTTGTAGAGGATGCGCCAGCGCTTGCGGCGCTTCTCGCGCTCCGTCACCTTGTCGGGCTGGAAATACTCGCGGTAGAAGCGCACCGTGTGGTCGGCGGGGGCGGTGTAGCGGGCGCGTGAGAGCACAATGGCGTGGGGGTAGTCGCCGCGGCGCGCCTCGGCCATCAGCGTCACGGTGTACTTGGGCTCGGGGCGGGCGCCGGGGTCGGTGCGGTGATCCTCGCGGATGCGCAGCCGCTCGCGGTTCTTGAACAGGAAATAGGTGTCGTACTGAGTGCGGGCGCTCTGCTTGGTGATGCTCACGCTCGGGTCGGCCAGCAGCTGCGCGACCCTGCTCTCGCTGTTGGGGCCAAGGTGCGCCTTGACCTGGATCTCGAAGATCTCGGTCTGCTGTTGCACGCCGCCGAGGGCGATAATTTTCGCCAGGAGGTTCGTCTCCCGCGAGGCGAGGAACTCGTCGATGCGGGCGGAGATCACCTGGGCGCGCGCGATGATGTTCGGCTCGTCCAGGGTGAGCAGGGCGCGGTTATGCACGAGGAGGCGGCCATCTACCAGGACATCGCGCACATCGGCGGCGCGGGCGCCGTACACCAAGTGCGAGTAGATCGCGTCGGGGCTGTAGAGATAGCGAGGGGCGCTGTGCAGCTTGCCAAGCTCCACCACGGCGAGGTCGGCGCGCTTGCCGGGCTCCAGCGTGCCCACAAGATGATCCAGATGAACGGCCTTTGCGCCCCAGCAGGTGGCGAGGGCGAGCGCCTCGCGGGCGGGCACCGCCGTGGGGTCGCCGCTGATGCCCTTGGGGAGCAGAGCGGCGAGCTGGATCTCGGTAAACATATCCTGGTCGTCGTTCGAGGCGGGGCCATCGGTGCCGATCCCAATACGGACACCGGCGTCGATCAGGCGTTTGTAGGGGGCCACGCCGCTGGCGAGCTTGAGGTTGCTGGTGGGGCAGGGCACTGCGCCAGCGCCGGCCTCGCGCAGCAGGCGGATGTCGTCGTCGGTGGCGTGGGTGCAGTGGGCCGCAATGCAGGGCACGTCGAAGGCGCCCACGCGCTTGGCGTAGCGGATGGGCGTGACATCACGCTCCTTGAAGCTCTCCTCCACCTCGTGGGCCGTCTCGGAGAGATGGGTGACAAGCGGGACGCCGTGCTTGCGGCAGAGCGCCGAGGCCTCCTGGTAGATGCGGTCGGTGCAGGTGTAGGGGGCGTGTGGGGCGACGGTGGGCACGATACGCTCGTGGCCGATCCACTGCTCGATGAAGCGGCGGGCGCGCTCCAGACCCTCATCGAACGAGGGGGCGTCGGGGGTGGGCAGGCGCATCACCGTCTGGCCGCAGATCGCGCGCATACCGGCCTCGTCGGCGGCGCGGGCCACCTGCTCCTCAAAGAAATACATGTCGCAAAAAGTGGTCGTGCCGCCGCGCAGCATCTCGGCGCAGGAGAGCAGCGTGCCGACATAGCTGAACTCCTCGTTCACAAACTGGCTCTCCACGGGGAACATGTAGCCATAGAGCCAGACATCGAGCTGCTGGTCGGCGACCATGCCGCGCAGCAGGCTCATGGGCACGTGGGTGTGGCCGTTGATCAGGCCGGGGATAACGGCGCAGCCGGTGCAGTCGATACGCTCGCGGGGTGTATAGCGCTCGGCCAGCTGGGCGGCGGGGCCTACGGCGACGATCTGGCGCCCGCTTACGGCCACAGCCCCGTTGGGGATCACCGTCCAGCTCGCGTCCATCGTTAGCACAGTGCCGCCGGTAAGCAGTAGATCTACCGTCTCGGCCATAGGGGAGGCTCCTTGTCGCTTGGGGGGACGGCCAGCCCTATTGTACCAGCGCCCAAGCCCTCTGGACCACGAATGCCCGGGCCCTCTGGACCATGAACGGCGCGAAAGAGCACGAACCACCGCGAATCCGAGCACGGCCCGCTAGTTCGCGTTCTTCGCATCGCTTCGCGTCGTTCGTGGTCCTGCGGGTTCGCGTCGTTCGTGGTCTCGGGGCTCAGTGCGCACCATCACGTCCTTCAGCGTCCCAACAAGCTCGGCCACGATGCGCTCCAAGCTGATGGCGGCGGCGGCCCCGACGCTGCTGGCGTACTCCAGCTGTGGGATGCGGCGCACAACGCCGGAAGCCGCCGCGCGACGCCGCTGCTCGAAGCGCACAGGCCCCAGCCGGGCCAGGGCGGGCGCCACCAGGGCGCGCACGCGCTTGTTGATGGGCTCGGGCTGGAGGCCGAGGCGGGAGATTACCGAGCGTCAGCGTGTCGAGATGGAGCTGCGCAAGCTTACGCGAGCGGTCGAGCAGAGCTCGGCTTCGATTGTGATCACCACGCTGGATGGGACGATTGAATATGTGAATCCCCATTTTACCCAAGTCACTGGCTATGGGTTTGATGAATCTGTCGGAAAAAACCCGCGCATCCTAAAAACGGATCGCACGCCGCCAGAGACGCACCGCCAACTGTGGGTGGCCATTACGGCGGGGAAACATTGGTACGGTGAATTCGTGAATCGCAAGAAGGATGGCTCGCTCTATTACGAGTCGGCTATCATCTCACGAATCACCGACCAGCATGGAGTCCCCACGCATTATGTGGCCGTCAAGGAAGACATTACTGAACGAAAGCGCGCAGAGGCGGCGCTACTGCGTGCTAACGAGGAGTTACGCCTCCAAGTGGCGGAGATTGAACAGCTCCAGGCTGTGCTACGCGAACAGTCCCTGCGTGATCCGTTGACCGGCCTGTACAACCGCCGCTATTTGACCGAAACCCTGACGCGTGAGATCGCCCGCGCCGAGCGTGATCACGACCACCTGAGTGTGATCATCTCAGATATTGATTATTTCAAAAAGATCAACGACATGTACGGACATCAGGTTGGCGATAAGCTCCTGATAGAAGTCGCCAGCCTGATACGAAAGAATGCGCGCAGCTCGGAGATTGTCTGTCGGTATGGCGGTGAAGAATTTCTGCTGGTGATGCCCGGATCTCCCGTAAATACTGCCGCTAGACGTGCGGAGGAGATCAGGCAAATATGTGCTGATTTTGTCCTCCACCATGATGGGCAAGATCTGAAGATCACTATGTCCTTTGGCGTGGCAACCTACCCCACGCACGGGCATGAGGCAGAGGATGTGATCATTAAAGCTGATAAAGCCCTCTACCAATCTAAACACAGCGGGCGGAACCGCGTGACGATATGGGCCGAATGCCACTAACTCTACGTTGCCACTTGCTTGTCCGGCCGGTATGTGTCGAGTCGCCCGTCATGAATGAGCTCGTCAATGGCCAGGATGCGGAGCCAATCCAGCACCCCGCGATGGATAGCCGCCAGCGACTAGCGCCTCAGGTCCGGTCAAGGGGGGGAAGCGCGTCGCCCCGGGTTGCCCCGCTGCGCGTACCTGCTGCCATTCTTGCTCGACCAGAAATTGGAAGTTGCCACAGCGGGCACTGGCAGCGCGCACTGTTGGGGCCAGCAATAGGCCGGAAATCTGCGTCATCTGTGGACAAGACGCCCGGCGGGGGCCGTGCTACACTACGTGCATACCAACGACGCGGGGAGGCGAGCCGTGCAGGCGCTTGAGTTTTGGAAGGCGGTAACCATGGACAGCGGCAACGCGATCGAGCAGTTTCTCGCGCTGCTTGATACTGCCGGCGTGCGCTACTGCGCCATCGGCGGCCAGGCCGTAAATGCTTATGTTGAGCCACTTGTAAGCCTCGACCTTGGTCTTGTTGTTGCCGCAGACCAGGTCGATCAGATCGAGGCGATCCTGCCGCCCTCGTTCACGGTTCGGCGCTTCCCCCACAGCCTCAATGTTGCGATCCCAGGCTCTGACCTGCGTATCCAGTTTCAGACAGACCCGCGCTACTTCGACTTTGTTGACCGGGCGAGCCGCCGCGATGTGCTGGGCCTGAGCCTGCCCGTGGCTAGCCTCGACGATGTGCTGCGCGGCAAGCTCTGGGCGGCCCAGGATGCTACGCGCCGCAGCAGCAAGCGCCAGAAGGATCTGGCCGACATCGCGCGCATCATCGAGGCGTTCCCCGCGCTGCGCGCCCAGGTTCCCAACGCTGTGCTCAGCAAGCTGATCTAGGCTCAACCTCTCCCTGAGGGTTTAGTGTTCCCCCACAGCTGCCGAGACGCCCGAGCCCTTTGGAGCACGAAGGCGCGAAGGACAGCGAACCACCGCGAAACCGGCCACGCCCGTGGAGGTTCGCGTTTGCGCTGTTCGTGCTCCAATCGTCCGTTCGTGCGTTCGCGATCCAGACGGCGTGGGGCACGTCGCGCACCCCTCGGCCCGATGGGTACGATCACGCCCCGCCAGTGCGCGTGTATACTGTGCGAGTGTTGGTGCTGCCTGCCAAGGAGCGTGCTGGCGTGGATTGGTACGAGCAGGAGGTGCGCGCGATCGAGCGGGCGCACGCGCTAAGGCCGCCCCCGGCGGGCGGGACGCTGTTCTACGGTAGCTCGTCGCTGCGCCTGTGGGCAACCCTGGCGGACGATATGGCGCCGCACCCTGTGGTGAACCGCGCCTTCGGCGGCTCGACCATGGCTGCCTGCGCGCACTTCTTCGAGCGGTTGGTGCTGCCGTGTGCTCCAGGCGCCCTGGTGCTCTACGCCGGCGACAACGACCTTGGCGATGGGCGGCGGCCCGACGAGGTGATCCGGTCGCTCGACGCACTGGTTGAGCGCGCCGACAGGTGGATGGCGACGGTACCGCTGGCA
>ENA-ORBV01011816-ORBV01011816.1-microbial-mat-metagenome-genome-assembly--contig:-NODE-11816-length-13609-cov-5.585132_pt1 | contig 13609 bp, 8 predicted proteins | sample MGYA00237777_ERZ505514 | MGnify/ENA primary metagenome ERZ505514 (study PRJEB26160, sample SAMN06269048) | microbial mat metagenome | isolation source: Oligotrophic lake microbial mat | place...
GTCTCGTGGGCTCGGAGATGTGTATAAGAGACAGACTTTATCCCGAGGAATTGGCGGAGGCCGGCGGGCATGTGCTTGGTGAGGTAGTCGTCACCGTGGGTGATGACGCTGCCCTGGTGGCTGGTCCACCCCATGATCCCAAGGGTGGCGAAGAGCATCGGCATGTAGCCGAGGCGAACGATGAGCACGCTGTCGCCCGCGATGTAGCCGGGGCGAAGCCAAGTCAGCACAATGCAGGCGGCACTGAGGGCGACGCCGCCCCAAAGGTGGTTCATCACCGTCTCGCCCTCGTAGCCGCCGCTCCAGGCGAGCAACCAGCCGGCGAAGGTGGCGCCGAGCGCGCCGAGCGTGGCGAGCCCGAGGACAAAGCCGGCGGATTTCTGGAGATGTTTCCAAACGTGGAGCAGGCCCAGGATTTCCAAGATCGGCAGGAGCACGAGCAGGCCGATGGGCAGGTGGACGAGCACCGGGTGGAAACGGCCGGCGAACTGCGCCAGCGAGGCGCGCTCGCGGCCGTCGGGCGGCACCACGAACGGCAACGCGACCAGCACGGCGAGGATGAAGACCTGCGCGAAAAAAAGCGTGAGGCGGCGGGAACGGGTTTCGTCGGGCATGGAATAAAGAGGGCGGGTGAGCTTGGAGGTTGAAACGAATGCATTTTGTTCGCGCAATCCAGCCTCTTGTTATCACGCCTCCGTAGCTTTTGCACCAGACGGGTCGTCATTGCGCTGGCGGCGCTGACGCTCGGCCTCCGCGCGCAGACGTTGCCGACGATCCAGCCGCTCCGGCCGTTGTTGCCGCCGGTCGGCGCGCCCTCGGCCGACCAGCCGATCCAGCTGCGGGCGTTTCGGGTGGCGGGCGATTTCTTTGATGAAACGGTCGACCCGACGGGCATGGCCGGACCGGAGGTTGAGCGCACAGAGTCGCCGTTTTCCAACGATCTGATCATGGCCGAGACGGTCGACGAGAACGCGCTCGACGAGATCGGGACGGAACTCGCGGCGATCAACGCGGCGCCGCCGGTGGACAGCGCGGCGGGGGTGAATCGCGTCAACCTAAAGGGATTTCCCACGCCGCGGCAGCGCAACGGTTTCACCCAAGTCGGCCTGCCCGAGATCCTCAACCCCGGCGGCTCGGAGATGATTCTCGGCCCGCTTACCCCGGTGGTCGGTCGCGCCGCGCCGGGCGGCATCCAGAACTCGCTGACGACGCGTCCGCGCGGCCGGAAGGGATCGCGCTTTGAACTTGGAGCGACCAGCCGTCGCGAGCAGAGCGCGGGCTTCGAGGTCTCGGGGATCGCCGTGCCGAAGCGCGCGTGGCATCGGCTGGCGGCCGGGGTGGGGCAGCGCGCGGGGCCGGAGGCGTTCGCTTACAACCGGCGGCGTTTCGCCAGCGGCGCGGTGGTGTGGAAGTTGAACCGGGCGTGGAGCGCGATGGTGCAGCTCGATTACGACGAACGGGCCGCGAACCTCGCGCCCGGGCTGCCCGAATACCGGGCGACGGCGACCGGAAAAATCCTCGGACCGTATCGGCCGCTGGCGGATTTTAATCTCAACGGGCCGAACGACGGTTTCCGCAAACGCACGGCGAGCGCGATCCTCCAAGTCGAGGGCCAGATCGGCCGGCGCGTGAGCGTGCGGGGAAGCTTGCAGGGCTTCACGCGCGCGATCGACGAAGACCGCTGGACGACGGGGCCGCTGGTGCTCGACACGGGGAAATTCGGCGGCACGCGCGAGCCGCAGCACGTCGAGCAGCCGTTCTCGGCGGTGACCGGGCAGGTGGATGTGACGACGCGATTTTTCGCCGCGAAGGCCGATCACAAGATCACCGTCTCGATCGACAGCACCCGCACGCACTACGAGCGGGTCCAGCGCGCGCTCCCGACCGCCGACCGGAGCCTGCTGCCGGCCGACGTGCGCAGCTTCGACCCGGCGGCGCCGAATTTTTTCCGGCCCGCCTACGCGCCCGAACGGTTCACCCGGTTCATCACGAACCGCGAGGAAGTGAACGGATACACGGGAGTTTTCATCAGTGAGCGCGCGGCCTTCATGAAGGGCCGGCTCGTGGTCACGGCGGGCTTGCGCCGGGATTTCGTGACGATCGATGTGGCGGACCGGCGGGCGGTCACCCCGCAGGCGCGCGTAAGCGACCGGGTTTCCGAAACGACCGGACATCTCGGGGCCAACTACATTATTACGCCGGGGCGGCTGCTCGGATTCGTGAATACCAGCACGGCCTTCGAGCCCTCGTCGCGGGTAGATGCGCGCACCGGCCGGGTGCAGGGCAACGAAACGACGCTCGGCTACGAGGGCGGGGTAAAGGGGGTGTTCCTCGAGCGGCGGCTGGCGGTGATCGCGATGGGGTTCGCTTATTTCAACCAGAACATCTCGCGGCGGAATCCGCGCTACGACGACCCGGTCTTCGATGCGAACCAGACGCAACCGCAGTTGCTCGCGTCGGGCGAGGAGCGGTTCACGGGCGGTGCGCTCGAGGCGAAATTCAAGATCACGCCGGCGTGGTCGTTGAGCGGCAAGACGACCTACAACCGCGCGATCACGACGAAATCGCCGGATCTGCCGGAGGAGATCGGCCGGGTGTTGACGCGTTTCCCGCGGCTGACGGGCGGGTTGACGACGCGCTATGCGTTCGGCGACGAGGGGCGCAAAGCCGGGTTGAGCGTGGGGGCGGGCGCGACCTACTTGAGCAGCACGGTGTCGAGCTATGGAAACGCGACGCGGGCGTATTTGGAGTTTCCGGGCTACGTGTTGGTGAGCGTGAACGCCAGCTATCGGTGGAAGACGGGCAAGTATGGCCACGCGGTCGGCGCGAATCTGCGGAACGCGCTCGACCGCGACCTGCTCGCACAGGTGGCGCGGGCGCACGCGGGGCGGGAAATCGCGGCGAGCTACGGGTTGAGCTGGTGAGGGTCCGGCTCCGGGTGACGTTGGCGGGGCGCGGGGATGGAGGTGGAGAGCGGCGTCCGGCGACGCCGGGGGCCCGCGCGACGGGGTAAAGAAAACGGCGAGCTACCGTGGGTAGCCCGCCGAGGTGCCGACGATAGACCGTGGCAGTCGTTACGGGAGGAGGACGGCGTCGATGACATGCACGACACCGTTGGTGGCGCGCACATCGGCGGCGACGACGTTGGACTGATCGATCCTTACCCCGCCGGTAAGGTTAACGACCAGCGGCCGGGCACCGGCGCGGAGGGTGGCGACGTTCTGGCCGTTGGTGAGCTGGCTGGAGAGCACCTGGCCGGAGACGACGTGGAACAGGAGCACCTGCGCGAGCGCGGCGGGATCGGCGAGGAGCGCGTTGAGGGTGGCGGGCGGCAGGGCCGCGAACGCGGCGTTGGTGGGCGCGAATACCGTGAACGGACCGCCGGCGGCGAGCGTGGCGTCGAGGCCGGTGATGCGCAGCGCGGTGGCGAGCGTGCTCAGGTTGGGATTGGAGGCGGCGAGCCCGCTGACGGTCTGGCTGGTGGTGCCGCCGGCGACGGCGCCGAACTCATAGATTTCCATCAGGCCGGGGCGGAGGTCGGCCGCGCCGTTGCCGCTGAGCTGCACGGTGTAGGCGCCGGCGGGCACGCCGACGAGGAGCGCGGCTTCGTTGGCGTTGGCCAGCGGGAAGGCGCCCACGGCGGAGGCCACGGTGTTCAGCAGCACGAGGTTGGGCGCGGTGGCGACGTTGTCGTTGGCGGCGATGATCGTGCCGGTCGAGCTGCGGAGCTGCACCACGGGATCGGCCAAGGGTGTGGGCACGCCGAAGGAGGCGAGGGTCGGTCCGACGCCACGCACGAGGACCCAGCGGAGTTGGCCGGCGGGGGCGTTGACGACGAATCCGCCGATATGCGATTGGTTGCCCGAGCCGACGGCGGCGCGGGAGGACTGGTTGACAAGGCTGCTGGTCTGGGCGGACGCCACAGCGACGAACAGGCTGAGGGAAGCGGCGACTAATACGGGGATCTTTTTCATTTTTGTTTTGGAGCTGTCGTTGGTTTTTTCGGACGGTGGAACGTCCGCGTTTCGGAAGCATGGAACGGATGAACCTCAAGGCCGGATGCACGGCGTAAATTTTTGCCGATAAAAGCGCGGGCACCGGACGGGAGCGTTTTGAGCGACGCCGTAGCGGCGGACGAAAATATCACGCATGAATATCGCGGTGATCTCGCCCGGCATGCCGACACCTTGCCGCACGTCCCCGTGCGCACCCGGTTCAACACGGGTCGCTGCAACCGTGTCTGACTTCGAGCGCGGCAATGCGCTCGATCGCGCCCTCCGGACACTGAATTTTCGGCTGGCCGTCGGGGCCTGGCGGCGGGAATCCGCGCGCCCCCGTCACCGTCCGAACTGCGGGAAGAAGGCGGAAAGCGCGAGGAGTTGCAGCAGGCCGGTGAAGGCGACGACGAAAATCGCGGGCGTCCAGGTGCGGAGCGTCTGGCCCTCGGTCATGCCGCTCATGCGACTGAAGATCCAGAAGCCGCTGTCGTTCATCCAAGAGATGGAGAGTCCGCCGTAACCGCAGGCGGCGAAGATGTAGAGCGGGTTGACCGAGAAGCCCTCGGGTTCGGCAAGGGAGAACATGATGCCGGCGGAGGTGATCATCGCGACGGTGGTCGAGCCCTGCGCGACGCGGAGCACGGCGGCGAGCAACCACGCGAGCAGCACGGGGTGGACGGCGTGGTCGCCGGTGAGCGCGCGCACGGAGTCGCCGACACCGGCGAGCTTGATCATCGCGCCGAACGCGCCGCCGGCGGCGGTGATGAGGATGATGGTGCCGGCGGTCTCGAGCGGCGGGCCGATGACCGGGCCGGCGTCGCGCCAGCCGAGGGATTTTTGGCGGATGTAGACGCCGATCGCGATCACGGCGCCGAGGAAGAGCGCGGTGTTTTTGTTGCCGAGGAAGGCGAAGGCGCCGGCGACATCGGGCGAGAGCGAGTCCTTCATGCCGGCGGCAATGGAGGCGGCGCCGATCAGGAGCAGCGGCAGCACGACCGGGGCGATCGAGGCGAAGAAACCGGGGAGCGCGGACTCGGGCAACTCGGGCGGGAGGACGGTGCCGGGCGGGAGCGAGGCGGCGACGGGAAAGGGCATGCGCCGGTTGCACCATCCGGCGAAGAGCAGGCCGGCGACGGCGGGCACGATCCCGATGCCGAGGCCGAAGAGGATGGAGGCGCCGATGTCGATCTTGAGCAACTCGGCGACGGCGAGCGGGCCGGGCGTGGGCGGCACGGTGGCGTGGGTGACGACGCCACCGACGCTGATCGCGAGCAGGTAAAGCGTGAAATCACGGCCGGTGCGGAGCGCGAGCGAGCGGGCGAGCGGGACGAGGAGGAAAAAAATCGTGTCGAAGAAAACGGGGATCCCGAGGACGAAGCTGCACGCCATGAGCGCGAGCGGGGCGCGGGCCTCGCCGAGGACGGCGATGAAGCGACGCACGATTTTTTCGGCGGCGCCGCTTTCCATGAGCGCGGCGCCGATCACGGAGGCGATGGCGATGGTGAAGGCGAGCTTGCCGGTGGCGTTGCCCAGCTCGGTCATCACGGCGTCGAGCGACTGGATCAAGGTGGGCCCGCCGGCGGTGAGCAGGGAATTCAGGATGCCGACGAGAATCGCGGCGAAGATGAGGGCGAAGAACGCGTGCAACCGCAGCGCGACGATGGCCGCGATGATGAACACGACGCTGACGAGCAGAATTACGAGAGGAGTGAAGCCGGTGGCGGCGATGAGCAGGGGCATTTTTTAGGAGGAGTAAGAGGGGTAAGCGGTCAGAAGAGTAAGGTCGAAAATCAGGAGGCCGGGCGGGGAAGGGCGCGGGTGTCGTTGACGGAGATGCCGCCGTCGACGAGGAGCGTCTGCCCGGTGACGTAGGCGCTGGCGTCGCCGGCGAGGAAGAGCAGCGCGCCGGTGAGGTCGTCGATGGCACCGGGGCGGCGGAGGGGGATTTTGGCGCTCAGGTAGTCGACCCATTCGGCGTTCTCATACATGACGGCGTTTTGCGAGGTCTTGAACCAGCCGGGGGCGAGGCAATTGACCGTGAGGCCGCGCGGACCCCAATCGGCGGCGAGGCTCATGGTCATTTGTTTGATGCCGCCACGACTGGCGCCGTAGGGCGCGAGCCCGGCGTAACCGGCGACGCAGGTGACGGAGCCGATGTTGATGATCCGGCCGCGGCCGGCGGGAATCATGAAACGGGCGGCCGCTTGCGCGACGAAGAACGGGCCACGGAGATTGGTGTCGAGGACGGTGTTCCAATCCTCCCAGGTGATGTCGGCGGCGGGCTTGCGGACGTTGCAGCCGGCGTTGTTGACGAGAATGTCGATGCGGCCGAGGGCGGCGTGGGCGGCGTCGACAGCGGCGGTGATGGAAGCATGCTCGCGCACGTCGAGCGCGAGCGGCACGGCGCGGCGGCCGAGCGCGGTGATGGCGGCATCGGTGTCGCCGAGCGCATCAACCGAGCGCGCGGTGATGGCGACGTCGACGCCGGCGCGGGCGAGCTCAAGGGCGAAATGCCGGCCGAGTCCGCGGCTGGCGCCGGTGACGAGGGCGGTTTTGCCGGTGAGGTCGAAGGTCACGGGGAGGTTCATGGGATCGGGGCGGAAAGTGGAAAGCTGAGAGCTGAGAGCTAAGAGCTGAGAGTTGAGAATTAAGAGTTATAGGGGTTGAAGCGGCGTGGGTGGACGGGTCTGCGTTCAAAGGCTTGGGCTCTCAGCTCTAGACTCTCAGCTCTCGGCTTCATGCTTCGGCGGAGGGCTTGAGAATGACCTTCATGAACTTCGCGCCGTCCTTGGCGGAGAGCTTTTCAAACCAGGCAGCCCCTTCGGCGAGCGGTGCGACGGCGCTGATCATGGGCTCCACGCGAATCACGCCGCGCGAGATAAGGTCGAGGCAGAGCGGATATTCGCCGGCGGAACCGCAGGTGCCGTAAAGCGTGAGCTCGCGGGTGACGACGGCTTGTAGCGGGAAATCGGTTTTCGGCGCGAGGTTGCCGACAAGGACGACGGAACCTCCACGGCGAACCGAAGCGATGGCGAGATTGAGCGTGGCGGAGACGCCGACGACCTCGAGGGCGACATCGGCCCCGCAGCCGCCCGTGAGCTTGGCCACCTCGGCGGGGACATCGCAGAGATCGGAGCGCAGGATGTCGGTGGCACCGAGCTCGCGGGCGAGGGCGAGGCGGTTGTCGGCGAGGTCGGCGGCGATGATGCGGGTCGCGCCGGCCCAGCGGAGCGCTTGGATCACGAAGAGCCCGATCATGCCCGCGCCGACGACGACGGCGGTGGTATTGGGCGCGAGGCGCACGCGTTGGACGGCGTGGATCGCGATGGAGACCGGCTCGATCATGGCGGCCTGCTCGAAGGTGAGGTTATCGGGCAGGCGGTAGAGAATGCGCGCGGGCAGGGCGAGGAGTTCGGCGAAGGCGCCGTGCTGGCGATACTCGGCGGGAGCGACGCCGACGACGCGGCGGCTGTCGCAAAGATTGACCTCGCCGGATTGGCAATAGGCGCAGGTGCCGCAGGAGATCGTCGAGTCGAAGGTCACGCGGTCGCCGACGCGCCAGCGTTCGACGCGCGGGCCGACGGCGACGATCTCTCCGGAGGCCTCATGGCCCATGATGAGGGGCGGGCGGCGGCGGCCGGTGGAGCCGTCCCAGCCGTGGATATCGCTGCCGCAGATGCCGCAGGCGCGGATGCGGAGCAGGACCTCGTCGTCGGCGGGGACGGGTTCGGGGAAGGCGGTATACTCGAGGCGGGAAGGGGCGGTGAGGACGAGGGCTTGCACGAGCGTGGAGTTTTTTGGGGTGGGCTCTGTGTAGAGGTGGTGCGCGCGACGCGCGGGCGCGAGACTTTCGTCGGTAAAAGCGCGTCATGACCGTGCCGCAATGCGGTCAACAAGCGCATCATCCGGCGGGGGCCGGGCCGGAGTGCGCCCACAGCCTAATCTCCCGGGAACGGGCCACAGGCAAAAACTCGGATCCGAAAAGTGTCACGTATTACGTGACACTTTCCGTTTAGAAAAACCGCGGGTTTTTTCCGGTTTCCTGCGGAAATTTCAGGCGGGATCGAGGCCTCGGCGGCGCGCGTGAAGCCAAGTGAGCAACAGAAGTGTGCGCTCGGCATCGGGCATGTGGCTCCGGGAGTTGAGGAGCTCGTAAATGCGTTGGCGCGGCAGGCCGAGTAGGCGGCCCAACTTGGCTTTCTCGCCGTAGTGTTTGAGCTGTTTCTCGACGGCGGCGGACAATTCGTTCCAGAGGGGCGTATCGATGCCCGGGTGCAGGGTTTGGCCCCGGGAAGCGCGTTTGGCGCGGAGCAGGGTCTTGGCTTTTTGGCGAGCGGTGTTCACGGCCATTTCGGCCAAAGAAACTGCGAGGTCGGCGGGTCTTTCCAGGCTGACGGGTAAGAATCGTTCCATGATGTCTCTCTAGCAGGTTCAAAAAAAGTGTCACGTATTACGTGACACTTGGTTTTTGGCGTTTGCGGAAAAATCGAGGCGGTCGGGGGTTCGGAGGCGAGAGGTGTGTGGGGGTGCGGTCACGGTTCTCCGGTTTGATTTCACAAACGGGTCTTCCGTAGGCCGGCGCCGTTGCGCGCGTCAAACCGCGCCCGCAAGCGGGCTTGCCTACTCTTACAAAGCCAAACCGGAAAACCGGGGGTGCGGTGCAGCCGTGAGAGTGTGGGGCTTGCCAGAGCGGCAGAGCGGCGCACGGTGGGCGGCGATGAACTCCAGAATCTTCGGGACGACCGGCCGCGCGGTCGGCGAGATCGGTCTCGGCACGTGGCAACTCGGCGCAAGTTGGGGCGACGTCTCCGACGAGACGGCGATGGCGACCCTGCGCGCGGCGTATGACGCGGGCACGACGTTCTTCGACACGGCAGACGTTTACGGCATGGGGCGCAGCGAGACGTTCATCGGGCAGTTTCTGAAGGAGCTCGGCGCCGAGAGCGGGAAGGTCTTCGTGGCGACGAAGCTCGGGCGTTTCAGTCCGCCGGGCTGGCCGGAAAATTTCTCTCGCACGGGCATCCGGCTGCACACCGAGGCCTCGCTGAAACGGCTGGGCGTCGAGCGGATCGATCTTACGCAGCTCCACTGCGTGCCGGGCGAGGTGATGGCGCGGGGCGAGATTTTCGAGGCGTTGCGCGAGCTGCAGCGCGAGGGGAAAATCGGCGCGTTTGGTGCGAGCGTGGAGTCGATGGACGAGGCGCTCACGTGCCTCCGACAGCCCGACCTCGCGGCGCTCCAGATCATCTTCAATATTTTCCGTCAGAAGCCGATCGCCACGCTGTTCGAGGCGACGAAAAAGCAAAACGTCGCGCTCATCGTGCGCCTCCCGCTCGCGAGCGGATTGCTCGGCGGTAAGATGACGGCTGCGACGACGTTTGCGGCAAACGACCATCGGAATTTCAACGCCGACGGGCAGAAGTTCAACGTGGGCGAAACTTTCGCCGGCCTGCCCTTCGCTAAGGGCGTCGCACTCGCCGACGCGCTAAAACCGCTGGTGCCCGCCGGGATGACGCTGCCGGAGATGGCGCTGCGCTGGTGCCTCGATTTCGACGCCGTCTCGGTGCTGATTCCGGGCGCGAAGAACCCGGATCAAGCCCGCGCCAACACGCGCGCGGCGGCGTTGCCGAAGTTGGGCGCCGAGCTGCACGCGCAGTTGGCGGAGTTCTACGCGCGCGAGGTCGGGGCGCACATCCGCGGGCCGTATTGAGCGGGGCGAGGATTTCGGTGAATTCAATAGCTACGAGCCCACGGGCGGGACGCTCGAGCCGGCTGACGCGGTGGGCGCGGGGGATGGGGCGGTGCCGAAATCCAACTTCATCTTACCGGTCGCGGCTTCGAGGATGATTTTTGCGGTGTAGGGTTTGCCGGATTTGGCGGAGACGAGGGCGGTCACGTCGATGGGTTTGGCGTCTTTCCAGCCTTGGAGGATCGCGACATAATCCTCGGCGGTGAAGGTTTTGCCGAAAGCGGTTTTCCAGAGTTTCACGGCGGGCCAGCCGGCGGCTTCGAAGGCGTTTCCGTGGTCGATGAGGAGTTTGCCTGACTTCGGGCATTTTACGCCTTTCACCTTCGTAGGGTCGGGCGTGTGGATGACGATTTTCTTGAGCGCGGCGTCGAGGACGAGGTCGGCTGCGTAGGCGCGGTTACCGTTGGCGGATTTCAGATTCGCGGCGTGGTAGGGTTTGCCGGCGAGGTGGCTTTCGAGGAGCGCGACGAATTCGGGCGCGTCCCACGGGCGACCGAAGGCGGATTTCCAGAGGCGGAGGCCGGGAAAACCGGGCGCTTCGAAAAAGGGGCCGCGGTCGAGGAGGGCTTCGTTGGACTTGGGGCAGACGGCGCCTTCGACGGGTGTGCCGGCGGTGACGGGGATGACGGGATCGTTGAGGCCGGCGCGGGCGCTGCCGGTGATGAACGAGGTCTTCATGCTCACGACGCTCGCGAGGAGCGCGTCGAGGAACTCGGGGCGCGTCATCGGCGTGGTGTTGCGCTCCATCTTTTTCAAAATCAGCTCCCACTCGCCGGTGAGCTTGGCGGAGAGGAGGGCGGGAGCGCGGGTCGCGAGTTCGCGGCAGAGGAGGCGGCCGTTTTCGGCGGAGAGGATTTTGGATTTTTCCCGGGTGACGAAACCGCGCAGGAGAATTTTCTCGATGATGTTGGCGCGCGTGGCGGCGGTGCCGATGCCTTTGTCTTTCATGATCTCGACCATCGCTTCGCGCTGCTCCTCGGGCGTGTCGTCGTCGAAGGTCTCGCCGGCATACTTCATGGCGTCGAGGAGCGTGGCGTCGGTGAAATGCTCGGGCGGCTTGGTGGTGAGTTCCTTCAACGTGACGGCGTCGAGGGTCTGCGTCGCGCGGAGCGGCGGGAGACCGGTGACGGTGCGGGCGTCGCGTTTCACCCAGCGGTTGAAGCCGGCGAATTCCGCCTGCTCGCGGGTGGCGCGGAAGATCGCGGGCGTATACGGGCCGGAGCCGTCGGCCTGCGTGTAGCGGCGGAGGACGACGCGGTATTTCGCGGCCTCATCGAGCGCCATGAGCGTGGTCTGCACGACGGTGAGGAAGGCGAAGAGCTCGTTGCCGGTGAGCGTGGTGATGCCGTTGGTTTCCCCGGTGGGCACGAGGCCGTAGTGACCCTCGACGCGTTTGTCGTCGAAGGCGCGGGCGGCGAAGGCGACTTTTTTGGGCATCAACTCCTGCTGAGAAAGATGGAGGGCGGGCCGCAGCGCGCGCAGGTGGGCGTGCACATCGATGAGCGAAGCGTAGAGTTTTTCCTTCATGTCCTCGCGCAGGTAACGGCAATCGGTGCGCGGGTAGCTGATGAGCTTGGCGTCGTAGAGTTTTTGGAGAATCGCGAGCGTGTCGGTGGCGGTGAGGCCGAACTTCTTCGACATGAGCTTCTGCATTTCCTGCAGGTCGAAGGGCAGGGGCGGCTTTTCGGTGCGCGTGGTTTTCTTCTCGGTGGCGCGATAGGCGGGCGGCGCTTTGGCGGAGGTGGCGAAGGCCTCGGACTTGGTTTTGTCCCAGAAAACTTTCTTGTCGCGCTCGCTGCTCACGGCGGGCGCGCCGAGGAGTTTTATGCGGTCGGTCGAGGCGGCGTAGGCGTCGAGTTCGGCCTTGGCCTCGACGGCGCCGAAGGTGCCGTGGGCTTCCCAGAATTTTTGCGGCACGAAATTTTCGATCAACAGATCGCGCGCGACGACGAGGGCGAGGGTGGGCGTCTGCACGCGGCCGACGGACCAGACCTTCCAATCGCCGCGGCCGCGCGGGAGCGTCTTGGTGGCGAGCACGGTGATGTTCATGCCGACGAGCCAGTCGGCTTGGTCGCGCGTGAAGCCGGCCTGCGCGAGGCCGTTGTAGTCCTTGAGCGGGAGGCGGGCGGCGAAGGCTTCCTGCAGACCGGAGACGGTCATGGTCTGGGCCCACATGCGCGAATACGCGGTGCCGGCGGGGGCATTTACGCCGCGCAGGGCTTTGCGGAAAATGACCTCGCCCTCGCGCTCGGCGTCGCAGCCGTTGACGATTTCGCAGCCGGCGTGGGCGGCGGCTTCCTGGCGGAGGACGGCGAGGAGGTGTTCGGCGTCGGCGCGCGGCTCCTCGATGAAATCCCAGAGTTTTTTCGGCACGATGGGGAGATCGTGGACGTTCCACGCGCCGAATTTCGGGTCGTAGGTCTCGGGCTTCGCGAGTTCGAAGAGATGGCCGCGGGCGGAGACAACGGTGAGCGCGGAGCCGTCGGGGAGCGCACCGCGATGGGGGCCCTGGCCGGTGAAATGCCCGCCCGTGAGCGCCGCGGCGAAGTCCCGCGCGGCGGCGGGCTTTTCGGCGACGAGGAGGATTTTGGGCATTCGGTGATTATTGCGCGACAGGCGCCGGGTGGGCCGCGAGCCAGATTTGCCCGGCTGCTGTCGTGACGTAGCGCTGCGTGGGGCTACGTGGGGATAGTGGCTGGGTTCGCGTCAACCAGCCCTGTTCGATCAAAGGATTGAGGTAGCCGTAGATGAGAACCACCCGGTCATTGAGGCCGAGCAGCTCTTGAATTGCCGCCGGGCGCTGCGGCTCTTGGCAGGCCGTTAATAGGGCTCGGATCGTGGAGACCGTAGCGCGGCCAACGACTCTTGTTTCTACTTTTTGTCCTACTTTTGGCGCTCCAAGAGTAACGTCCAATTCCGTTGATCCTTGGATAGTTGCGGAGATTTCTACTTTTGGAGCCGGGCGTAAGGGTAAACGCACCAGCAGGGACGCCCGGGCGGAGTCGGTCTCGAAAGCGGGCTTACTGGAACCGTTAGCTTCCATGGATTCCAGGATCTTCGGAATACCCGTGCCCCGGCCCTCGCTCAGTTCGAGTTCTTTCAAGAATTCCCCGATGCGCCGATTGCGGTAGCGGCGAGCCACGGCGCGCCCGGTCCTCAGGTCTTCCAAGCTTATCGTGATGTCCGGGCCTGGAAAACTGAGGAGGGTTATTTCTTCGAAGGTAATCTGCACCTCGATCGGTTCGCGCTCTTCGTAGCTCCGGTGGTAAACGGCGTTGACGAGAGCCTCCTCCAGCGCCGCATACGGCACGTTCCAATAACGCTCCGCTTCCGCTTTATCGGGCAGCTTGCGGATGAACTGCACGACGACGTTGTTGCGGAGATAGCCAAGCGCGTCCCGCAGCATGGTGCCCAACGGCCCCTTGAAGGTTCTTTCTATGATTTGGTCGCCTCCGCGTCCTTGCGGGAAATGCACCACGTCGATCTGCGTCTGCGGAAACCACCGGGTGGGATCGTGCGTGAAAAAAAGCAGGCCCACGTTCAGTGGTCTCGGGGCTTCCGGCATGCCCCGCACAATCTGCATGCGCCGGCCCAATTCATCGACCGACAGACGCGCTACGTCGGCCGAAAGATCGCTTTTCACCTCGGTGAGGAAACTCTGGATGAGCGCGGGCTGAAGCTCGGTCACATCGGCCGTGCTGTGTTGGCGGTCATCGAACGGCACGCGGTTAGCGAGGCTGTAGAGTTCCCGCTCAAGCTCGCCTTTGGCCTCCACGGTATTTGCGTGCAGCCGGATGAAAGGAACCATCTGCCGGTTCTCCTTGGCCAACGAGGCCGGAGCTTTGTAGGGACGCATTTCGCC
>ENA-ORBV01011817-ORBV01011817.1-microbial-mat-metagenome-genome-assembly--contig:-NODE-11817-length-13609-cov-4.975318_pt1 | contig 13609 bp, 3 predicted proteins | sample MGYA00237777_ERZ505514 | MGnify/ENA primary metagenome ERZ505514 (study PRJEB26160, sample SAMN06269048) | microbial mat metagenome | isolation source: Oligotrophic lake microbial mat | place...
GGTTCAAGTAGTCCTTCTCTGGTAGCAGGCTCTGGCTACTAGCCAGTGTGAAAGTCAGATGTTCTCACGATTCTTCACCTCACAAATCAATCTGCTACACACAACAAACTGCATCAGCAATCACTTCAACAATTTGACAAATTGCCACACCATGAGTGAAGAACTGAACAATGACAACATCTGCGATCGGCTTCTCGTGATCGGGGCGACGATGTCAAAGTTCGCTAACACCATGACACAGGTCGTCAAAGTCATCGCAACCGCCGTCAACTGCCACAGGATCAGATCAAATCGCTGAATCAGTCTGCCACTCAGAAAGATGTCACCATTGCAACCAAGGACAAGGCGTTTGCTGAAAAAAAGGTAACCATTCGCTACCTCAACGAACGAGTAGATGCGTGGTCAGATCCCAATGACAGTCTGACCACGCAACTTGCAGCCGCGCGCAGGAAGATCCACAACGCTCAGAGCCAGACTAGCTGTCAGAAACGCAAGACCTTGGCCAAGATCAAAGACAAAGCAGACATCAAACGGGCATGCATCATGCAAGACAAGGCATTTGGGAAGATCATGGCTCTGATCGCAAAACTCGACTCCAGACCACTCACTCGATGATCCCGGCTCCTGCAGTGAACGACAGCAACAGCAAAGGCGACAACAACATCTTCAAACTCCATGCATTTGTCAAAGATGTCTTCTGCCCCAGGAGCACTCGCCATGCTTTCACACTGCCCAGATCGGAGATCAACAAAGACATCCATGTGGGCAAATTGTTGGACAATGTCAACCTGTTCAATGAATTCTTGCGTCAGAACAACTGCAACCAAGACAGGTTCAACAGTTCCACTGCGGCAGTCGGGATGATGTTCGGAATCTTTGCTGAATGCTGGATTGCCCTTCATTGGTTTCATTGCATTGCGATCCTTCCAAACGAGGAAGACGACTGCCATTTTATCAGAATCGAATCTGTCTTTGAGATGTGGGTGCACTGCTTGTTGGAACCATTCTGCAATTTTGAAACTGATGAAGTGCAAAGAATCAGATGCAATGAAACCATTGGTGCCTTCGAACAGGATGAACTGACCGAGTGCAATCAGCTCAAGTCCAAACACCTCAAGCACCATGACAGTGATTTTGTGGGCTGGTGTGTCAATGGCATTGCTCCCAAAGCGTGTGACGAGGGACTGCAGTGGCAAGACGCCATCACTTCTTGTTGACAGCGAACAAAAACACGCTCGTCTTCATTGATTGTTGCTTTGCAGGTGCACATCGGACTGATGCATGAGCTTGTGGTGTCAAACAACAGCCGTTGCACAACCTCACATCTGATCTGTCTTTTTCTGTTGTTCCAGATCTCGCTGGTAGCAATGAGCATTGGCAGAATCAAATTTTGATTTCTTTGAAAACATGAGCAAATTAAAAATGTCGGTGCATTGATGACCAATGCGAAGTTGATGACATTCAGACAAAAGTCACGAAACACAAGACTTTGACTGTGCAACAACAGAATGCCATGATCCTGGCCCATTCCATTTTGGGAATTGTGTGGTCATGATTGCACACTGTAATTTTATGCTCCAAGAAGACATTCAGCGTGTGTGATGACTGTCTTTTGTTGCTTTCCAGATTTGTTGAGGTGTGCGGATCGATTGTGCAAAGCACAAAGTTGCCAGTCTTGGGGCTGAGTTTTGGCACCAACAGACGGCTGCTGCTGCAGCACAGTTGCTAGCTTTCCGCAGTGACTCAAGCAGTTCTTCTCTGAGCTACTAGCAGCTAGCTAGCCAGACTGCTAGCTAGCAGTGGAAGAGTTAGCAAATGATGCAGATGGCCTACAGATTCTTGAAGATGGCTGATGTCATGAAACTGAATCAAATGGGGAGGCTGTGATTCAATTTGATTTCAATCTGACGCATTCACGGTTTCGTCATCATGGAAAAGTTGAAGTTTTATCGGCTGGATTTGATGGCATGAATGATCGAATGATGATGCCGTGACGAATCACTATTCCAGCGGAAGAAAGAGCGAAGGTCAATCATGGTGTGACATGGTATGTGAGAAGCAGGCCATTTGATTGGTTTTAAATTTGCGAAGGTGAAACCTGCGCAGAAATCGAGAACACGTAAGAGTGATACGTACTACTTAACTGACAACCGTCGCCAACAAACAACCCCGGATAAATAATAAACCAAATTCAAATGGAAAAATAACCAAATGCTGGAAATTGTGTGGTTGAGAGGATGGGATTCGCATCCAATAAGATCTTCTCTCGTATAACATGTACGAAGACCTACGGAGGTATGTTCGTCAGTCCTACACACCCATCCACCCATCAACCAAACCTCAAACATCCCAGCGCCGCAGCTAACTAATACACCAACGCGAAGCTCTTGCGCCAATTCAAACCAGTTAGTAGTATCTTCTTCTCTCTTGTTGGTTGCCATTCATTCATTGCAATTCTTCATCTTGCGCATCGCATTGGAGTTCGATTTCGAATAATAAGCTTTTACATTCAATTTCGAGCGAGTTCCAGTTTGTTTTTGTTCTCAAAAAACATTTCTCTTCCACTTCACTTCACCACTCTGCTTCTGCTCTCTTCTCTAGAGTACCGCTAGCTAGAGAGAGATTGTTTTGATTTTGAATTGAATTAAGAAGCAACAACAACAAACACAACAAACGAAGTTTCTTTCGTCGGATTTGAAAATTCTCAAGCAAGCAAGTAATTAATTGATTCATTTAAAGCATCATGAAGATTCCATCTCTGGCTGTGACGGCCCTCTTTTTGGCTTCGGCCGCGACAACCACTTCGGCCTTTGTGGTACAACCCGCTCTGCAAACAGCGAATGCCGGTACGTCTTCTGCTTTGTGGAGTACGACGGTCAAGAATACCAATGTCAACATTAGCCCTGCCAATGGCGCCGATGTTTCCGCGGCACAGCTTTCCAAGAATGTCCGGACGACCACCATTGAAGCGGGAGACATTCAAGCCGCCCAGGTGGAAGCGAAAAACAAGGCCATGGACTTTTTAAAACAATATCAAGGTCAATCGGGTGCGGCCATTGTCTACTCGAAACTCGTCGAACACGGCGTGTCCGTCGTGAATGGCTACAGTGGTGGCGCGGTCTTGCCCTTGTTGGATCAATTTCATCGGAGCCATCCCCGGCATGCCGACGGGAAACCCGCCAGTATTAAATGGATTACCAATAGCAACGAAGGAAATTCTGGGTATATTGGAGAAGGCTACGCGAAAGCCTTGCCCATTCAGGATGGAGACAAGCACAAACCCGTCGGTGTCGTCGTGGCGACCAGTGGTCCGGGAGTCACCAATTTGATTACCCCTCTTCAGGATGGACTCTGCGATGGTGTGCCCATGGTGGTCTTGTGTGGACAAGCGGCGACCGTCGCACCGGAAGATGCCTTTCAAAGTGCGCCCGCCGTGGCTTTGACGGAACCCTGTACCAAGTGGTCGTATCAAATTAAATCGGCCGCCGAGTTGCCCTACGTGATGGATTATGCCTTTTACATGGCCCGCAACGGACGACCCGGACCCGTCTTTGTCGATTTGCCCAAGGATTTGCAAAATCAAGTCTTGGACGAAGCCCTCATGAAGGATTTTGCCGAAAAGAATCTTCATTTCAATGCCCCCCACGAACATCAATTTGTTCGTTTGGAGCCAAGATACCGAGCCGATGGAAGTTACTTTCAATCCATCTTTTTGGGAGCGGAAAAAGGAGGTTCCACGACCAAGCCCAAACGAGGACTGGCCTTTGAGGTCCTGCCCAATACGGATGCCGAGGACGATTGGGAGTTCAAGTTGGAAGCCGTGGCCGCAGCGCAATCGGCAGATCCGGCGTTGGACACCTACCATGCGGACCATCATCCCACTGGGAAAATCATTTACACCGGACGGGATGGACAAAATCCCGAAATTGTCACCAAAGAAGGAGACTTGTCCGATGGAGCGCTCTTGGATCAGTTGGTCTCGATGCTTTCCAGAGCCAAGAAACCCATCATTATTGCGGGACAAGGATGTAACGATGCCCCCAAGGAATTGAAAGCCATCGCCGAGGCCTTTCAGATCCCCGTCACGACTACCTTGCACGCTTTGGGTTGCTTTGACGAACGACATCCCCTGGCGCTCAACATGATGGGCATGCACGGACATCCCACACCGAATTACATGGTGCAAGATGCCGACCTTATCTTGTGCATTGGATCCCGCTTTGACGATCGAATTACGGGACGCATGGCTGATTTTGCACCCGTCGCCGTGGCGGCCGCCGCCGAGGGACGCGGAGGAATCATTCACGTCGATATCCGATACACGGAAAAGGGAAAACAGGTCAAACCGACTTACTTTATTCATTCCACGGGCAAACAATTCTTGCAGACCTTGCAAGAACAGATTGCCGGCAAAAAGATTACACCCGTCACAAAGGCTTGGATTCAACGAAAGAATGAGTTGCAACGGGATTTCCCCGTCAAGATCCCTGATTTCCCAGTCGTCCAAGTCAAGGATGAGAAGACGGGAGAAGTCGTCACGAAAACACCCATGTCGGCGCAATCCGTCATTGCCGAAATGGACAAACAGTTGTTGGAAGTCGAGGGAGAAATGGACAATTCTATTTTTACCACCGGAGTCGGTATCCATCAGATGGTAGCCGCGCAGTTGATCACTTGGACACAACCGAGACAAATGATCTCCTCGGGAAGTTTGGGAACCATGGGTGTCTCCTTGGGATACTCGATTGGGGCCAAGCTGGCGAATTGGCTCAAACGCGTGGTTTCCGTCGATGGGGATGGATCCTTCAACATGTCCTTTACCGAACTCAAAACGGTCGCCGAACAAAAAATTCCCGTCAAGTTGCTCATTCTGGATAACGAATCACAAATGATGGTCGAGTATTGGCAAAAGCTCTTCCAAGGAGGTCGTTTGCTGGCGGTCCGAAACTCGGTCAATCCGAATTATTCCATGCTCGCTGGATCCTTTGGCATCAAGTCGATTTATTGCGACTCCCAAGACGATTTGCCAGCCAAGATGAAGGAATTCTTGTACGATGATGTCGATGAACCCGTCCTCTTCCATGTCAAGATTGAACGAACGCCATGTCTGCCCTTGGTCGCACCAGGACAGCCTTTGGATGATATGATCTTGGAAGATCAATATCGAGAGTTTGATGCATCCGCCGCACCAAGTTAAGAGAGGTCGTCAGTGGGAATCTTTTAGTGGAGAAACTGTTGGCAAAAGAAAGAAAGAAAGAAAGAAAGTGATTCTTAGCTGTGGACCTTTTTACATAACAACACGCATCGTCAAGATACATCATCACCCGTGTTCTTGAGCCTGGAATTAGAATTAGATGGCGAACCACGATTTCATCATCATCCATACATCATTAATTTTACAATTTTTATTTTGAAATAACGAATTGCTGCAATCATTCACTCACGTTTCTTGGTATCAACGTAGATATGAGTTAATAGACTTTGATCTCGGGTACTAGTATGCCAAAATAATTTTCATTGATTGGAGACAGCGAGCTCCGGAGTACCTATCCCTTCATACAATCAATGCCCGCGTCGCCGGAATTTGGAAACACGATTCTTCGTGACTCTGCCGCACTTCCTAGATGGCATTTTGTTGGCAACTACGAAGAGCGTTGACTGCAAGGGACGTTGTTGGCTAGCTGGCAGCTTTCGTGCACCAACAAAAACAACTACTCAACTGGCTACTAGAGTAGTAACATAATTTTACTATACATAATTTTTAGAAACTTAATATATACAACTTTATTGGTGGCACTGCATGTGGCCAAACCGCACGTCAGCTCACAGGGTGTAAATCCCTCTAGCCTCCTTGGCACTTTTCATTCTATTTGGCACTTCGTTGTCACCCACCAGGTTGCAATCCCGCCAACCTGGCAATTTAGTCTTCTTCCTCTTCGGAATCTCCGACATCAAGTTTAATAGATCTAGCCCTTTTTTCAAGTGTTTTGATTCGATCGAGCAATTCTTCTTTTTCATCTTTCCATTGGGAAGCATCGTCGTCCGGTTGGGAGTCCCGGGAAGTCTGGCGTTGCACTGATCGACGGCGATTTCTCCTCTGTTGAAGGCTCATATCTGTGCTCGTCCTAGCTAACGGCGGCCCAGCAGATGGACTCCGTGTTGATGCCAACCCCGCCGAGCCTGCAACACTATTTTCACCAAAAGAGATAGAACGCTTTGCCCCAGAGCGATTGGATATTGCTCTTCTTGCACGAGCCTGTTGGGTGCGAGATCTAGACCGCTGCCCTGGTTGGTTTTCCGAAGCTTCCTCGTCCGCTCCTTCTTGAGTATTTCCTTCCGACTCTCCTGCCGGGGCGTCCGTTGATTTGTCAGTTTCTCCTTTCTTCTTGGATGACCCAAACCATGATGAATATTTCTTGGATTCATCTACCATCGGCTCTGAGGCTTTATCAACTGAAGTCGCTCCGTCTTGGCCATTCCCTTCGGATTCTCCTTCGGTTGCATCTTTCTCTTTCTTCTTTGATGTAAACCACGATGATGAATAGCCCCTTGATGATTCATCTTTCATCTCATTGCGCTTCTTTGATTCATCCATCATGTCAATCATGGCTTGTTCTGTTTCCCTCAGTTGTGCCTCTTCTTCTTGCGTCAAAGGCCGCTGTTGCGCAAGCTTGAAAAGTTCCTCCTCCTTTTCAGTTAGAATGTCTAGCCGTGTAGCTGTTGGAGTGAACAGGGCTTTCTTTTTTCTTCCGTACCAGGTCCTTCTTTTCCAGCTTTTCCCCGTGTTGTCTGTCTCGAGACTCTGCACCGAACTATTGAGAATGTGCTCGGGTACTGACTCATCTAACTCATCTGCCCTTCCTGCCTTTTGCACTTCTTCGACGAGGAGAGGTACAACAGCTAGTGCCGGTTTTGCCTTTTTCGCTCCTGAAGATCTTGCACTTCTCTTTTGCGGTGTGGGTGGCACTTCAGGTCGCTCTTCAGGGGGCTCCCCATTTTGTGGAGTGGCATTTTCTTCAGACACACTTTCAGCTCCGTCATTTGGCCCGTTGCCCCCTTTTTTGTTCCTCCTAAACCAAGATGATTTCTTCTTTGAATCATCTTGCATCTCTTTGCCCTGTGAAGTAGCCACCGATGTCCCGTCATCCCCTCCTAGAGTCACTTCCGATACTTCCTCGCGAGACTTTGCTGACTCGTCAATCCTTTCGTTTTCTGTGGCCACAGGCACGCTTACCCCGTGCTCTTCTGCCATGGCAGCTGCATGGGCTTCGACTTCGCGTCTTGCAGTTTCCATTACTTGAACTGCTTGTATCCTACCCACTCTGTAATTTGTCCGGCGAAGTTGCCCCTGGCTAATTCTAGTGACCGTTTTAAACGGCTTACTACTAGAGGTCACAGAAGAATCGGACTCTCTTGGTTGAGCCTTTGTATCCTGGCCCTGCTCAAGGGGCGATATTCGGCTTTTAGCTCTGCCCTGAGGTGGTTTGCTAGATTTTCTTCGTTGCTTACCCGACTTGCTCCGTTCCGCGCTGGCTGACGGCTTTCGCTTCTTGCCCGATTTGGACGACCTGGTAGGCTTCCGGCTGCGTTGTGGTGCTCTCTTTTCTTGCGCCGTTGAATTGTTAGTCTTTTCAGGACCTCCTGCATTTTTTCCTACAGAGTCAGTCTTTTCAGGATCGCCTGCTTTTCTTTCCGCAGAGTCGGCCTGTTCGGGATCGTCTGCACTTTTTTCTGCGGAGTCTGTTGATGCTCCTCTTGCGAGCCTGCCTGGGTTGAACCATTTTGGCCCTTCAGTACTCGCTGCTGGTGGCGTACTACTACTCACTGAGTCCGCTGACTTGGAACGCTTTACTCGTGCATGGATACTGTTGCGCTCCCTCCTCACCCTCTCGCGTACGGAAGAGTCAATTGACGTAGAACGCCGGGCGCTTGGTTTGGCGTTACGGGTTGTACCCTCCGTGCTGCTTTTGACTGCTGACGCCATGTCCTCCAGACTGCCTGGTGACGAACTGCTTCGCCGCAACCTTGTCTTTTGTTTTTTCCCGCTTGGCCCCGTTGAGCTTGACCGTTTGACCTTTTTATCCGCTGTGGACTCGACGATGTCTTCTGGTGCTCGCGCAGAGGCTTCAGCAGTTGCTTTCTCCAGATCGTTGTCTGTCGCTTGCGCTCCGGTGTTCTTTGAGGCATCTTTTTCCACCTCTACATCCAACTCGTGGTTTTTGGCTCCTTGCTCAGCGCTCGCATCTTTTGAGCTCGAGCCTAAAAGTATGCCCTTTAGTGCCCCGTCAGTACTACTGACAGATGGCCTTTTCGCCTTCAAAGACTTCTTCTGGACTCCTCGATCGCTCCCCTTCTTCTTCTTCTCTGTTTTCAATGTACTAGACCGCCTTGCCCTGTTTCCCGTGTCCCGTTTCGATTCTTTTTCTTTTTCTCTCGTAGTTTGCGCCACTTTCGTACCACTATATGCGTTCTCTTTTGGGGGAGTTGTTGCCGGAGATGACTCTTCTTTTGATGACTCTGTATCTTTTCGAAGTTCGTTCTCCCAGGCTGCTTCCAGCAGCAGCGCTTCCTCTTCTGATACTTCGGCCGCACTCACTCCGCCAGAGGAAGTCGCAACTTGTTCCATATCATTTTCCGACGGCTTGAACTCTTCAGAGCCGCTTTTACCAAAGGAAGTTGCAAGTTTTCCAGTGCTCTTTTCTTTCTCGACTGTTGCAGGTCCTGACTTGGCCTCTTCGTTTCCCGGCCCGACAGTTGAAAGCGCTGCCTTGTCCTCAGGATGATGTTTACCAGAGCTACTCGTGGTTTTTGATTGGTGTGATTCCTCCCTTTTATGAGGTCCATTTGATTCGTTCTGTAAGCGCAAAAACTCTGCCTTAGCGTCTTTCCAGAAACCTTCATAGAGCTTCTTTGCGGTTATAGCGGCCTCACGTTGACGGTTTGCCTGTTCAAAATTAGCTTCTAGTTCTTTGATCCTATGGAGCAATGCACCCTTTTCTTGCTCCCAGGATGAGCTCTTGCCTCCTGCCTGAAACTCGTTGGGTGCAATGGCTTTTCCAACGCCTGGAGTAGGAATGGCAATGGTTGCAACACTGGGCTCCATGCCCGAATCAGGGTCGTTGCTGGTTGGGGTCGGATTTTCCACTTTCTCTCTGTCCGACGGCAACTGTTCGAGGGTAGCATTGTTCAACCCGCCTTCTTCTTTTCCAATCTCAGCAATGGTGGTTTCGAGAGCAGATTTTTGCGTTTTGAGAGCTTTCAATTTCTGCTTCGCCTTTTCAATGAGTTTGTTTCTGGAATCGACCGATGATTCAAGCTTGGAAAGCTTTATCTGAGCGTCCTTCAATTTCTGTTGTTGCGAGTTTGACGAAGATCTTGCTTCTTCAAGTGCCTTGGCTAACGCTGCCTTTTGTTCTACTTGCTTCTTTCGGTCGGCTTTATATCGCGCAAGAAGGGATTTTGCATCTTGAACGGTCTTGAAATTTTTCTCAGCAACTTTTTTGAAACTTGACACCTTTCCAGCTAGCTCAGCTTTTTCCGCCTTGAGGGCTCGCATTTTCTCGTCTTCAACCAACATCGCTGCCGCGTAAGATTGAACCCTGAACTCGGCTTTGGCCAATGAAGTTTCCAACGTCTTTCGGTCGAGCATGCTATTCTGGAATTGGGTGGACGCTACGGTGCGCGAGTCGGCTACTATTCTATCATGTGCAACCCTTTGCAGGTCTTCGATGTTCTGTTCGAGCCTTGCGACCATCTGGGACAAAACTCCGTTTTCAGCCGTCAGCGCTGCAACAATATCGTGAGGGTCTTGTGCGCCTGCCCCACGCGTAGGACCATTTTGTTCCGTAGGTGGCAAACCATTTGGAGCGGCCACCCCTTCCATGGTGTCCCCTTCTGATCCCATTTCAATACCTTGGGCGTGTCGTTCCTCTCCCATCTCGACCGCTCCATCTCTGGATCCTTCTTCTGTATTCAGTTGGCGGTATTGCCTCTCCATTTCAGACATTTTCTTGTTCGCCCTCTCAAGGTCCCTCTTAAACGAAAGAACATCTGCTTTCGAGTCTATTACAGATTCCTCTAGTCGATTCTTTGCGTCCGACAATTCCATGAGCTGCCGAGCACTCACTGCGAATTCTACTTCAAGGGCCTTTCTCTCTTCCATAAGACGATCCATTTTCTTACTAGCCGTATCTAACAAGCTCTCTTTTGCGGCAACGCTCTCCTCGAGAGAGGACACTTGCGCAGCCAAAGACGCACTGTACTTTTCCATTAGCTGTTTCTCTTCAATGGCTTTCTTGAGCAGCGCGGCTTGGTCTAAAAGAGTCTTGCTATCCAGAATGAAGGCCCCTTCCCCTTCCGCCCTCAGCACTACCTCCTTCGCATTCTCTTGCTCGCAGCTCGCACTAATTCTCGATGTTATTCGCGAAAGTTCCATTCTCTCCGCCTCTGAATTAGCCAGCGACAATCTCAAAGATTCCGATTGTAACGACATCTTTCGTGCTTCTTCCAATTCAGCTGGGGGCGACTTCAGCTCGGCTTGCAGTTGCGTGCCTGTCTGTATTTCTGCCTTGGTAATGCTTTCCATTGACGCAGTGGATTTCAAATTGGTGTTAGAAGGAGGCAAATCAACTTTCGCAAATGGGTCAAGGCCAACCATGCCTGTAGGAGCTTGAAGAATTGCGCCAGCGATTTTCTCTTCTGGTAAACCATATGTTCCAACTGCAAGACCCACTGTGGCAAGCTCTTCTGGCAGCTTAGCATCTACATCTTCATGCCATAGTGCACTAGATTTCAAATTGGCGTTTGCAACTGTGGCAAAGCCACCAACTGTTGTGCCTGTGGGAGCAGGAAGATTTGAGGCAGACACTTGCTCTTCGGACAAACGACTTTTTTCAACTACAAGGCCCACTGTGGCATACACATCCTTTTTGTTTCTGGCTTCTTCTGACAGCTGAGCATCTAAGTTCTCATGTCTTATTGAAATTTTGTCATTTTCCTGCTGCAGATCCGCTCTGCGACCGGGGCCCTTGGAATTGTCCGGGTGAAGTGGTTTAAGGTCCACCGGGACCCCAGTAGGCAGCTGAGCTCTACTAGCGATACGAACCGCATAGCTAGTGTCTTCTTCAGGAGAAACATGTTCTTGAACAGGAAGCAACAAACCGCCCGCACTCCCGCCCCCTTCAGTGGCAACGCGGTTCTCCAGGCCGGTCTCTCTTTCGAAAGCAAATTCTTCGTCGCCTCCTCTGTTGGTAACTGCGGCATTCGTCTGGTTGTGCTCGAGACGAGCTTCGTCAACAAGAAGTTTCCCAAATTCAATTCCGCCTCGTTTTGACGCGAAATGAACTCCACCGTGGGCAGCCTGCAGCAATAACCCGCATGTGCATTCGAATGACCCCATCGGAGTATGCTTTCCTCCATTCTTCCAACTGAAGAGGGAAAATCGAATGGGCTTGTCCAGATCTCCACCGCAAAGAACTTCTAAGTCTAGTTGAGCTGCCTTCCATTCTGGATTCAAGTTATCCTCGATGTACTCCGATGTATAAACACTTTGCCAGAGACAAGAACCATCAGGATCGATCGAGGAATCGACAACAAAAAATGGATCCGTCGGCCCAAACCAACCGCCAAAATCTGACAGGTTCCGACCCGAGATCTTGATATGAAGTCTTGGGCTCTCGCCAATGCCCGTGAACCCAAGCACCTCCGGCTCCAAGGCGAAGGAATCATCCATATCAGCTGGTTCTGCTGGCTCAGGCTGAGTTCTCTCGCTAGGCCCCGACTTAGTCACTTCTTCAACAAGAGGTGCAGACCCAGTATATCGCGCAGCGTCGCATGTGCTGCTTTCCCCCATGCCGACATCCCTGCCGCTCGGCTTCCGGTCGTCTTCTCGGGACAACAAACCAAAATCGAAAACTGATGGCTCAGATTCTTCTGAAAACTGCTGTGAAAACTGAGGATTCTGAGCCTCGTCGTGCTTGTCGCTGAAGCTGGAATCACTGGAACTGGAATCGTCCAGTGAATCCGCATCAGTCCGGAGCCAACGGCTAGAAGCCCCCCGATAGTCTAAATCGTCGCTGGGTCCAACGGGCACAATGCCATCGAGCTCGTGAAGGCTCCTGGACGATCTGTCGTCTCCACCGCGAATATCAGGAGAATATCTGTGGTCTGCTCCACTCTTGGCTTTATCTGATTCTTGGCTTTTACCGATATTGTTAAAATCACCCACCATCAAAAAGACATCTTTATTGCTTGCGGCTCCACTGGACAAAGTGCTGTGGTCCTCCGAATCACTAATTTCCGAATCACTAATTTCCGGGATGCTACTTAGTGGCGACTTGCTGGACCTGGAGCTGCCACTTTGTTGACTTTGGGTTTCGCCCTGATCAGAAGCATCCAATAAGTCTGCCTCCGCAACATTGTCTTGGGGTACTTTGCTTCCAGCGTTACCTATAACTGGTTGGTGTGCCCACAAAGGGTATTGAAGAGATGCAATCCCCGAATTTGGTAATTCATTAGCATCTTCCTTCATGTCACTGCCATTCCGGTCAGCCATGGGCTCCTGTGATTTTGTTGGCTGTTGTCCCATAACAAAGCTTTGAAGCCATCCCATGGCGGAACTTGGTATATCCTTGGTATCTTCACTCATATCAGCATCTGATTGCCCTTTGGCATCCAAGCCCTGCACATCTGCTTGTGCTTTCTCGTGTTGCTTTTCTCTGATAAGGCTTTGCAAAGATGCCATTCCCGATGTTGGCAATTCATTCGTATCTTCGAATGTGTCAACATCTGACTGCTCTTTAAGATCCAATTCTGCAAGTGATTCTTCAGGTTGCTGCGCCCTAATAAGGCCTTCTAGAGACACCACACCCTGACTAGGCAATTCATTGGTACTAGTATCTTTGCTCGTGCTTTCAACATCCAAGTCTTTCTCAGGTTCCTTTGCCCTGATAAGGCTTTGTAAGGACACCATTCCCGTCATTGGTAGTTCATTGCTATCACTTGACAAGCTCGCAGCGGGAACACTAGATACATTTTTGTGTCGCTGAGCTGAAAAGGCTTCTGCATACCTGCGTGCTTCTGCTGCCTTTCGAGCCTCTTCTTCCGACAGTCTTTGTTGTTCGGCTCTCTCAAATGCTGCTTTCTCAGAAGCGGCCCTTGCTGCCTTTGCAACATTTTCAGCTTGCAATAGTCTCTCCGCTTGGATTTTAGCTTGCTCTGCTGCTATCTCTTCCTCCAACCGCTGTCTCTCCTCCTGTTCAAGTCTAGTTTTCTCGGCCGCAGCTTGCTGGGCAGATTTGAAGGCCGCTTCTGTTTCTAATCTCTTCTGCTCTTCCACCCTAGCCTGCTCGGCGGCCTTTATTCCAGCTTCGTATTCCAGTCGTTGCTTTTCCTCTCTGGCCAACCTTGCTTGCTCAGCAGCACGGGCCTCTGCAGCTTTCTGTTTTTCTTGCTCGGCAGCAAGACGTTCTGTCTCTACTCTCTTCCCTGCTTCAACAGCAGCCAGTCGCTCCTTCTCGAGGCGTTCAGCCTCTGCTTTCTTGGCAGCCTCGGCCATTATTTGCTGCTGCTTCAATCGTTGTGCCTCAGCAGCCTTCTGTTTCTCTTCAGC
>ENA-ORBV01011819-ORBV01011819.1-microbial-mat-metagenome-genome-assembly--contig:-NODE-11819-length-13609-cov-3.994827_pt1 | contig 13609 bp, 11 predicted proteins | sample MGYA00237777_ERZ505514 | MGnify/ENA primary metagenome ERZ505514 (study PRJEB26160, sample SAMN06269048) | microbial mat metagenome | isolation source: Oligotrophic lake microbial mat | place...
CCATTGTCGCCCGGGGTCGTCAAGGACGGCTGCATCGAGTGCCCGTATCACGGCTGGCAGTTCGACGGCGACGGTCGCTGCGTCGTCGTGCCGTCTTCGGGTGAGGGCACCCCGGTTCCACCCCGTGCCCGCCTCACCGCCTTGTCGACCGCGGACCGGTACGGCCTCGTGTGGTTGTGCCCCGGACAACCCCAGGGCGACATCCCCAAGATCGTCGAGGATGACGATCCGGCCTATCGCCGCATCAACACCCCTGTCGACGTCTGGCAGACATCGGCCGGTCGGATGGTCGACAACTTCCTCGACTTCTCGCACTTCCCCTTCGTGCACACCGGCACGTTCGGCCGGGCCCAGGACACGCTGATCCCCCATCTCGAACTCGAGCCGCTGGACGACGACTTCCACGGCTATCGCTACGAGGTCGACGCCGCCAACAAGTCCCTCGGGTCCGTGGTCACGGGCCAGACCGGTTCGGTGGTCCACCGGCGCATGACCACTGGGTTCAACCTTCCCTTCGTCGTGCGCAGCACGATCCACTACCACACCGGCCTGAACCACATCTTGTTGCTGCTCAGCACTCCGATCGACGACGAGACCTCCTACTTCACGTTCGTCGTGTGGCGCAACGACGAGTTCGCGGTGTCCGCCGAGGAGATCATCCGCTTCGATCTGGCCATCGGCGCCGAGGACAAGCGGATGTTGGAGCGCCTGAGTGGTGCTCTACCGTTGGATCAGACCACCCTCGTCAGCGTGCAGGCGGACAAGTGCTCGGTCGAATGGCGCCGCCGTCTACGCGGCCTTCTCGAAGGAGACACCGAATGACCCATGGACCGACCACAACCACAGAGGAAGTCCTCGAGGGGCGCGATCTCACGGGTCAGGTCGTCGTGGTCACCGGGGCCTCCGGTGGGCTCGGGTGGGAAACGTCGAGGGCCCTCGCCGCCCACGGCGCCCATGTCGTGATGGCCGCCCGTGATGTCGGCAAGAACACGGCCGCCGTCGAGCGGATCACGGCCCTTCATCCCGCCGCCGATCTCACCCCATTGACGGTCGACCTGGCTTCGCTGGCGAGCGTGCGGGCCTTCGCCGACGAGTTCCTCAATCGATACGACCAGGCGCAGGTGCTCATCAACAATGCCGGCGTGATGTGCACCCCGTTCGGCCACACCGCCGACGGGTTCGAGCAGCAGTTCGGCACGAATCACCTCGGGCACTTCCTGCTCACGAACCTGCTCGTTCCTGCGCTCGTCGCCGGCGCACCGGCCCGAGTGGTGAGCGTGTCGTCGGCTGGCCACCAGATGGGCAGCGTCGATTTCGGATTTGCTTACGGGGAGGCGTCGCGATTCCGCGTGAATGTCTTCCGCCAAAAAGGTAATCTGAGTCTCGTACTCCGCCAGATTCCGACAAAATTCCTCGACATGGATATGATCGGCCTGCCGCCTCAGATCAAAAACCTCCTTTTTACCCCGCGCGGACTTATCCTCGTCACTGGCCCGACGGGTTCAGGAAAGTCAACGACTCTGGCGAGCATGATTAATTATATTAATGAAAATGTGCGCGGCCATATCCTGACTATTGAAGACCCGATCGAGTACTTTCATCCCCATAAACAATCGATCGTTAACCAGCGGGAAATCGGCGTGGATTGCCCGAGCTTTTCCGAAGGCCTCCGCCGGGCGCTCCGCGAAGATCCCGACGTGATCCTCGTAGGGGAAATGCGCGACTTAGAGACGATGGAGGCTGCCATTAATGCCGCCGAGACTGGCCACCTCGTTTTTGCCACACTCCACACCACGGGAGCTTCCCGCACTGTGGACAGGATCGTCGGGGCATTCCCGACCGACCAGCAAGATCAAATCCGCATCCAGCTCTCGGGAAATCTTAAAGCCGTTATTTCCCAAGTCCTCCTGCGCCGCCAAGACGGCAAAGGCCGCATCGCCGGACTAGAAATCATGGTGCAAACCGATGCGATCGCGAATAAAATCCGGGATAATAAAACATTCGCGCTCTATTCAGATTTGCAAACCGGGAGCAAGCTCGGCATGTGGACACTGGATTCACACTTAGTTCATTTACTCCGCCAAGGCATTATCGATATGAATACGGTCATGACCATGAGCCAAAGACCCGAGGACTTGAAGCAACTCCTCAAGGAATAGGATACACCCATGTTCGAAGCTCATAACGATACAATCATTTCGATCCTGCAAACCAACCATTTGCTTAATGCCGATCAACTCTCGGAAATGAATGACGAGATCCCCCGCTCGGGTAAGTCCGCCACACAAATCGCCTTAGATTACGGGATCGTTGATGAGCCCACCCTCTTAGAATTAATCGCCGTTTATCTCGGTTATGAATATCTCCCGATGGAAACCATGGAGGTGCCCCCTTCAGTCATCGAGATGCTCGACGCGCATACCGTCCGGATGAATTCCTCAATTCCCGTCTCATGGGACGGAATGACACTGACGGTGGCCTTGGCCGACCCTTTTGCCCTCCAAGTCCTCGACGACTTGCGTTTCACGACAGGCAAGGATATCTCGATGGTTGTCGCTTCCCCTTCCAAGGTGGAGGATGCCATCCGAAAATATTACGGTGAAGACAGCAGCATGCTCGATGTCCTCGGTGCACAAATCCTCGAGGAGGAAGCCGAAAGGATCGGGGCCTATGGACTACGCGATGCAAAGGATATTGAAGCCGAGGCTAATACCACGCCTGTCGTCAAATATGTAAATCTGGTCCTCTACCGCGCCATCCAAGCCCACGCCAGTGACATCCACTTTGAACCCTTTCAAGATATCTTCCGTATTCGTTACCGTGTCGATGGTGGCCTGCTCGAAATGGCACCACCCCCACGGCAAATGGCCCTTCCTGTCATCTCCCGTATCAAAGTCATGGCGGCCATGAATATTGCCGAACGCCGCCTGCCCCAGGACGGCCGTATCCAGCTCAATGTCGCCAACCGCCCGGTCGACCTCCGTGTCTCCACACTACCCACCCAATATGGCGAAAGCGTCGTGCTCCGTGTCCTAGATAAATCCACGGTCAAAATGGAACTCGACGGTCTGGGCATGCCCGAAGGCATTTTTGGATACATAAATGAAGTCATCCGCAAACCCAATGGCATTTTTGTCGTCACCGGCCCGACTGGCTCAGGGAAAACAACAACCCTCTACGCCTGCTTAAATAAGATCAACGACATCGAAATCAAAATCCTCACCGCAGAGGATCCGGTGGAGTACGAGGTGGAGGGTATCCAACAAGTACCGGTCAATGATAATATCGGATTAACCTTTGCGAAAATCCTCCGCGCTTTCTTGCGTCAAGATCCTGATGTCATCCTCATCGGTGAAACACGCGATCTAGAAACAGCCCAAATCGCTATTCAAGCCTCCCTCACGGGTCACTTGGTCTTGAGCACCCTCCATACAAATGATGCGCCCGGTGCCGTCACCCGTTTGATCGATATGGGCGTGGAGCCCTTCCTGATTTCTTCTTCACTCGAAGGGGTGCTTGCACAACGTTTGGTCAGGACCATTTGCAAAAGCTGCAAAACCTCTTATGAACCCAATGACACGGCCTTGGACTCGATCGGCCTGAGCGCACATGAGATGGGGGATAAAATGTTTTTCACTGGTGCCGGATGCCCCGATTGTAATATGACAGGATACCGCGGACGGAAAGGTATTTATGAACTCCTCGATGTTACCGAACCCATCCGCGACATGATCAACCAACGCGCCCCGTCGGTGGTCATCCGCCAAAAAGCCATTGAACTGGGTATGAGCACATTGCGTGATGATGGTTTGCGCTCGATCTTCGACGGCGCGACGACCATTGAAGAAGTCATCAAATATACGTAGTTCTCCAAAAAAAACGGCCTCCCGCAAAAAAATGCTGAGGCCGTCTGAAAAGATAAAATGTAAACCGAGGGATTAGACCGCTTTCTCGCCTTTTTCACCGGTGCGGATCCTGATGACTTCCTCGACAGGTATGACAAAGACTTTGCCATCACCGATCTTGCCAGTATGGGCGGATTTAATAATCGTTTCTACCGTTTTATCGACGATGTCGTCGGTAATCACGATTTCGACTTTAATCTTCGGCAGGAAATCCACGGTATATTCACTCCCGCGATAGATTTCTGTATGTCCTTTTTGGCGGCCAAAACCTTTGACTTCCGTGACCGTCATACCCTCGACCCCGATATCAGACAGTGCGGATTTAACTTCATCGAGTTTGAACGGTTTGATGATCGCTTCTATTTTTTTCATAATTTTTTATGGGTTCAAGTTTTCCTCATCCCTTAATAGAAGGAACGATTCGTTCTGCCTTTTAAAATGATCCAAACTTCCACCCAATAATGGTGAAACCCTGCCCATCCATAATCGCGCGAGTATAATCAGACTTGTCCCAAGGGCAAATCTATATCTCCATTTTCTTTTTGTCCGGACACATCCCCTTTGGATGGTTAGGACCGGGTTATTCGATATTCTGGATTTGCTCGCGGACTTTCTCGAGTTCCGCCTTCATTTCGACGACCCTTTGGGAAATCTCCACATTATTGGCCTTTGAACCAATGGTATTGACCTCACGATTTAACTCCTGGATCAGGAAGTCGAGTGTGCGTCCGACGGGATCTTTACTATTCAGTGCTTCCTGCATCTGGGCGAAATGGCTTTTTAACCGGGTCAACTCCTCGGTAATATCTGAGCGGTCGGCAAAAAAGACGATTTCTTTAATCAACCTTTCATCATCAAGATCAATTTGCACGCCCGCAGCCTTAATCCGTTCATGCAGAGACTTCCTATGTTTTTGGACCACCAAAGGGGACAAGGCTGCAATTTGCGCGTGCAATTTGCGTAAGTTTTTGAGCCTTTCCATGAGTTCTTTCTTCAAAAATGCCCCTTCCTTCAAACGCATCTTTAGCAAGGCACCAAGAGCATTTTGCAAGGACTTCTGCACGGTCGGCCAAGCGGAATCCGCATTGAGAGTGGGCGTGGGGGCATTTAAAATCCCGGGGATCCGTAGCAGGGTCTCGATCCTGACCTCACCGGACAAACCCAAATCTTTTTGTAATTTGCGCAGGCCCTTGAGTGCATGGCGGGCCACATCTTCATTCAGGAGCGAGACATTTTGCTCGTTCCCATCACCGGACTGCATGGTTATCGACACACTGAGTTTACCTCGGACGACCTTGTGGGAAATCTCCTCGCGGATGCGCGGCTCCAGATTTTCGATCTCCCTGGGGAAACGCACGAATATATCCCGCGCCTTTTGGTTTACCGAGCTGATTTCACAGACAATCGCCAGATTTTTGGAACGTGATTCACCGCGGCCGTAGCCAGTCATTGATTTCATCATTTTGTGTCGTGGACATTACGCCCTTCCGCGACTCTTGTCATGGCTTAAGTCACAAAAAATCATTGCCCGTAAAGATTGGTTTATTTTGCGCGCCAGATTTGGCCTCCCCTTCCTCAAGGCTTCTTCGACTCACCGGCACAGGAGGGGTCGTACACACCTAAAAGCTCTTCATAGACTTCTATGAGGATGATTTTATAAATCAGGTAAACGGGTATCACCATGATGACTCCCATGATCCCGAAGGCTGTCCCCCCCATAATAATCAGGACAACTGTCAGGAGTGGGTCGATACTGACCCGGTCGGATAACATAAAAGGAATCAGATAAAAATTATCGATAGCCTGAGCAATCACGACGGTGATCACCACTCCACCTACTGCGATGTAATCCTGCAAAAGCAGGGATACCACAAGGGGGGCGATGATTCCTAATACCGGCCCGATAAAATCAATCACATTCAACGCCCCGGCCAACACCCCGAAAATCAACCATCCCTTCACCCCGGCCACATAAAAGCCTAGGCAACAAATCCCACCCACCAAGATACTCTCCACCACACGCGCCGCGAGGTAATCGCGTAACATGCTATTAATATTGCCCGTCGCACGGCTATAACGGTAGGCGATTTTTGCCGGGAGGTGACTGATAATGCCACGGCGCATATCCTCGCGCTTACGGAAATAATAATAAAACATCAAAGGAATCAGAAGAGACCCATATATCATCACATAGGTCGTGGCAATAAACCCGTCACTCATTTGACGTTCAAACACTTGTACCATATTGACAAAATTATCCTTTGTCAGGATCTCCTCACGGAACCAGACAGGCAAAATGCCATGGACACTTTTTTCATAGAAGACCGCGGCATCCTGTCCCTTGTGCGCAAATTGCTCTAAGGCCCGGCTCACTTGGTTGAGTGAATCCCCCATCAAATAAATAATCGCCACCACCCAGAGTAAACTCAAGCTGACGGCATTCACCACCTTCGTCAGGGGCGACATCTTATTCGAGATCATCCGTGACCGGTAATCATTCACGAGTTTTTCCGCCATGACCAAAAGACATACACCCGTCAGGAACGTCAAAAAAAGGTATTCAAAATACAGGCACAAAGCCAAGGCGGCCGTGAGAAGAATAATCATCACGACCATCCTGGACCAGATTTCAGGTTTCAGGCTCAGCTTCATACCGGGGGACAAAGCTCCCGTTTAGGTGATAAAAATGCCAGACGGTATAGGGCGCAAAGAACCATACATGCCATCATCCCGATAATTGTTTCCACGAGGATCTGCCCCCAAAGGGAGGGATTCTTCAGTTCCGCCATGGTCATGATCCCCGCCAGATAAAATGACGTTAAATTCAGGATATGTCCCACGAGAAGCGAACTAAACGCGATCAGGTCGGAATATTTGCGTGATAATACCCCGGCCAAAAAACCCATGATCGCATGGGGGATAGCCGCCAGGATATCTATCCCGTCGATTTGAGTGCCCATGGCGAAAAACTCCGGCAATAATCCATTCACCACCGCGGCAAAAAATCCCACGACAAAACCCATCCATCTCCCGAAAAGCACTCCGGCGAGAACCGGAATGACCATATTCACCGCAATCGTCCCACCGGTGACAAAGGGATTTGGTTGAATCGAACGCGCGTTCCCAATCAGCAGGTACAGGGAAATAAAGACCAAAGCTGTGATGCCAAATTTCCGCCCGCAGGATTTAATCTGTTTTTCGAATTGGTCGAGGTGCTTGCTGATTTCCATAGAGGTAAAGTTTGTGACGGATATAAAACAATGCCTGATTGCCCCCAGAAATCCAACCATAACGAAGATAATATTCCTGCTCGGGTACAGTCCCCCCAGAGTCCTGAAATTTATAGTCGAGAAACTAAAATGACGCGCGTATATCTGGTGCTCTAATGAATTTCCCATTACCCAGCCGCCAAATCCATTTAGACTTCCACACTTCCGAATACATCAAAGGAATCGGCCATAAATTCAACCGCGCCGGGTTCCAAAAAGCCTTAAAAACCGGGCACGTGAATTCTGTCACCCTTTTTGCGAAGTGCCACCATAGCCTTTGTTATTACCCGACTGACATCGGCATCCGGCATCCCCATTTAAAATTCGACCTGCTGGGCGAGCAAATTGCTCGTCCTGGGTGGGAGTCTCCTGGAAAAGGTTTTCGGCAAAGTCATTCTCGATGCCGACGTCAAATACATCGGCCCCGCTAAATTCGACTGCGACTACCTGAAAGTCGGAAAGGAACTCTCTCGGAATATGGTCACGTCCCCTCTCCTGAATTATACCCCCGCCCCGCGTTACACAGCGACCAAGGCCACCGTACTGGCGGAAATTTATGAACCATTCTTCTCGCGCACTTACGGCAAATTCTGTTCACCCCAAAATACCGCTAACCAGGAAAAACCTGCCCGGCACAGCGGCGCATTCCGCCACGGTAATATCATTTTCCTGCCACATGCCCTCGGCGCCATTTACCAGCCTCATGGCGCACGACTACACCGGGATTTATTCCTCAATGCATTAGGGCTCCTCTACAAAAAGCCCGTCGTGGAAATCCGTCTCCCCAGCGAAGGCCGGATCAACCTCTGGCACCAACCCCAAAACCGCCGTTACGTCCTCCACCTGCTCTACGCCAGCCCGATCCAACGCGGACGCTGCTCGATCATCGAAGATATCGTCACGCTGCATGACATCAAGGTCAGCTTACGTGTTCCCCAGAAAATCAAACGTGTCAAAGTCCCCCTAGAAAAAGCCGCACTACCAGTCAAAAACTCCCGCGGCCAAGCAACCGTGACCGTCCCCAGTCTCACCATGCACCAAGTCGTTGTTTCCGAGTATTAACACCGAGCAGAAAGATCCTCTAGCAGGCAGGGCCGCTCCCCCTCACGGATTAAGCGGAAAAAACTTTGCGTTCCTTTCCAAACTTTACGTGAAACCCCCGCTTTTGAAACTTCTTCCTTCGTGATCTTCGTGGTGAAATCTCCCCCCCTTTGGCGGACTGGTGCCGTGAAACTTCGTTTTAGACTAAACCTTTTGCTGCGATATCCCGGCGGCAGAAGGCACCGGAAAAATGAATTTGATCAACGGCAGCATAAGCTCTTTGGCGTGCGGCCGGGAGGGAATCCTCCAAGGCAGTGACCCCGAGCACACGCCCACCGGAATTTATCACTGCACCGTCTTTAAGGGATGTCCCAGCATGGAATACCACGACACCGGGCATTTCGGAGGCGTGATCCAGTCCGGTAATAGGACTATTCTTTTGGTAATTACCGGGATACCCGCCCGAAGCGACGACCACACAAATAGCAGTTTGTGTATTCCACCGGATTTCCTGACCGGCGAGTGTCCCATCGACACAGGCATGGCAAACCTCCACGAGATCACTCTCCATCCGCCGCATGTAGCTCTGTGTCTCCGGATCACCAAACCGGGCATTAAACTCCAGGACTTTCGGCCCGTCTGTGGTCAGGATCAATCCAGGAAAGAGGATCCCCCGGTAATCGATATTTTCTTTCCGGCAACCTTCCATAAAACGTTCAAATACCTCTTCAGCAATTTGCGCGATATCTGCGTCACTGGCGAAAGGAACAGGGCTAAAGGTTCCCATCCCCCCTGTATTTAAACCGGTATCGCCTTCCCCTACCCGTTTATGGTCCTGGGCGATCGGCATCATCGCAAAGGTCTTGCCGTCGACGAATGCATGGGCACTGATCTCCGGCCCGGTCAAGAACTCCTCGATGAGGATTTTTTCACCGGCCGCACCAAAAACTTTTTTCACTAACATATCATCAATAGCCGCCTCCGCCTCTGCCGCATTTTGCGCGATAATCACGCCTTTACCGAGGGCGAGTCCGTCGGCTTTGATCACTTGGGGAAAGGGCCAATCCCGGGAACATGCCAGTGCCTTTGTCACATCTGTAAACTGCTCACTGCGGGCGGTGGGGATATGATGCCTGAGACAGAATTCCTTCGTAAAAACCTTGCTCGCCTCAAATTGCGCGGCTTTCTGATTCGGACCAAATGTTTTGAATCCGTTAGCCGTAAACAGGTCCACGATCCCGAGGGCCAAGGGGTTATCCGGGCCGACAATCGTTAGATCAGGCTGGAATTCACGCGCAAGCTCCAGCAGGGCCGAAAGGTCTTCCGGTGAAACAGCCCGCGTCTGCGCAATTTGCGCAATCCCGGGATTTCCGGGGGCACAAAGGATCGAACCCACTAACGGACTGCGGGCGATTTTCCAGCACAGCGCGTGTTCGCGGCCACCACCACCGATGACAAAAATTTTCTGAGACATGATAAAAAGAAAATAACCATGAAGCACTAGACGGGGAAAGAGAAAAATCCTCAGGCGGGCCGGATAGCCGTGGCGAGAATGGTTTGGAAGTGGGGGGCCTGGTCTTCGCGGGAAACGATATCCACACGGATTTTTTCAAACCCAGCCTCTTCGATCCATTTACGAAGATCACCCTGTGAAAAGCCCAGCCAGTGATCCCCATACATTTGACGGGCCTGGTCGAAGTTATGTTCGTTCAAATCCAAAATCACGAGTTTACCGCTCGGGCGGAGCAATTTGCGCGCAGCGGCCAAGGCACGGCGGGGGTTGGCCGCGTGGTGGAGGGCTTGACTGAGTAAGACAATATCCACGGACTCCTCGTCCAAGGGCGGTTCTTCGATATCCCCTTGGCGGAATTCCAAATTCTTTAGCCCGTTCTTTTTGGCTTGTTCACGCCCGAACTGAACCATTTTTTCTGAATGATCCACGGCGATCACCTTTTTTGCCGACCGCGCCAATAACTGGGAAACAAGCCCCTCACCGGCCCCGAGATCGGCGATCACGAGATTCTCCGGCAAAAGCGGAAGGAGCATTTGGGCGAATGCCTGCCATGACCGGCCCGGCCCGTAGTTTTTACCGAATCGCCCGGCGACTTGGTTAAAATAAAGGCGCGCTGTTTCCTTCCTTTTATGCAGGACAAGGTTTAATCCGGCCTGATCTTTGGCGGATTCAGGTAATTCACTGGCGGCTTGCAGGGCGACCTGGGCAATTTGTTTAGACTCAGGGACCGGGGTTAATGCGTAATAGGTGCGTTTGCCTTCCCTTTTTGCTGAAAGCAGCTCAGCTTTAGTGAGCTGTGAAAGGTGTGTAGATATCCTGGACTGCCCCATGGAAAGGATTTCTTGGAGCTCAGAAACGGTGAGAGCCTCCTTCTCCATCAGGCGCAAAATGCGCAGGCGAGTCGGGTCTGTTAAAATTTTCCACACTTTCAGGGTTGACGACATGGCAAAGTTATATCAACATATCATGATACGTCAATATGAAGTTGGCGACATCAACAACAAACCATTGGGAGTTATGAGTTCAGAAAATTATATTTTTTCATCAGAGTCAGTCGGCGAAGGTCACCCCGACAAAGTGTGTGATACAATCTCCGATGCCATTTTGGATGCTTGCTTGGCTCAGGATAAAACCTCACGTGTAGCTTGCGAGACCCTCGTCAAGAGTAACCTCGTCGTCGTCGCCGGGGAAATCACCACCCGCGCCCAGTTCGACTACAATAAAGTCATCCGCGCCGCTATCCGCGAAATCGGTTATATTAATGATGATGACGTTTTCCACGCGGACAAGGTTCATATCATGAATGCCTTGACCCGCCAAAGCCCCGACATTTCCCAAGGGGTGGATGCCAAAAAAGCTTCCGGTAAAAAAACCGCTGAACAAGGTGCTGGCGACCAAGGCCTGATGTTCGGTTATGCTTGCGATGAAACTACCGAGCTCATGCCTGCCCCGGTTATGTTCGCCCACCGTTTAGGCAAAAAGCTGACCCAGATCCGCAAGAGCGGTAAAGTCAACTGGCTGCGTCCCGACGCAAAAAGTCAGGTCTCGGTCCAATACATCGACGGGAAACCCACCCGTATCACAGCTGTAGTCGTCTCCACTCAGCACACCGCTGACGTCAGCCACAAGACGATTGAAAAATTCATCATCGACGAGGTCGTCCGCAAGGTCCTCCCTGCCCGCCTGCTCGACAATAAAACAGAATTCCTGATCAACCCGACCGGACGTTTCGTCGTCGGCGGACCCGAAGGCGACAGTGGGTTAACCGGACGCAAAATCATCGTGGATACCTACGGTGGCATGGGCCGTCACGGTGGTGGGGCTTTCTCCGGAAAAGATCCTTCCAAAGTCGATCGTAGCGCCGCTTATATGGCCCGTTACGTCGCTAAAAATATCGTGGCTGCCGGACTGGCTACCCGTGCCGAAGTGCAATTTGCCTACGCGATCGGTTACCCAAACCCCGTTTCCGTGTATGTGAATACTTTCGGGACCGGTGTGATCTCCGATGTGAAAATCACGAAGGCTGTCGAAAAAGTCTTCAGCTTTAAACCCGCCGAAATCGTCAAGCAGCTTAACTTACTGCGCCCGATCTACTCAAAGACAACTAACTACGGTCACTTTGGTAAAACCAATGACCTCAATTCCATCACTTGGGAAAAGACCGACAAAGTCGCCGCCCTCAAGCAAGTGGCCAAATAACCCTCTCTACACTATTAAAATAAGGAACCCTATGAGCACATTAGTAGCCGCAACAAACGACTTCAAAGTCAAGGACATGAGCCTTGCTGAATGGGGTCGTAAAGAAATCGAAATCGCCGAGCATGAAATGCCCGGTCTGATGGCCGTCCGCGCCAAATACGGTAAGACCAAACCCTTGAACGGGGTCCGGATCACCGGCTCCCTCCACATGACGATCCAGACAGCTGTCTTGATCGAAACACTCACAGCCCTCGGGGCTTCCGTGCGTTGGGCAAGCTGTAATATCTTCTCGACACAGGATCACGCTGCTTCGGCCATTGCCGCTGCCGGTATCCCTGTTTTCGCCTGGAAAGGCGAGTCGTTGGAAGAGTACTGGTGGTGTACGTACAAGGCCATTGACTTCCCCGGAGCCAGTGGGCCTCAGCTCATCGTCGATGACGGTGGTGACGCGACCCTCCTGATCCACAAGGGATATGAACTCGAAAATGGTAGTGATTGGGTGAATACCGCCTCCGGCAACCATGAAGAGCAAGTCATTAAAGACCTCCTCAAGGAAATCCACCGCGAGAATCCCCTGCGCTGGCACGAGCTCGTCAAGGAATGGAAAGGTGTCTCCGAAGAAACAACCACGGGTGTCCATCGCCTCTACAAGATGCTCGAAGAGGGCAAATTACTCATTCCCACCATCAATGTGAATGACTCTGTGACCAAATCAAAATTCGATAACCTCTACGGTTGCCGCGAATCCCTCGCTGACGGTCTCAAACGTGCCACCGACGTGATGATCGCTGGTAAGGTCGCCGTTGTCTGCGGATACGGTGATGTCGGTAAAGGATGCGCCCACTCCATGCGTGGATTTGGTGCCCGTGTCATTGTCACCGAGATCGATCCGATCAATGCACTCCAAGCAGCCATGGAAGGTTTCGAAGTTAATACCGTCGAAAGCACCCTCGGCGTCGGCGACATTTATGTCACCACGACAGGTAACCTCGGCGTGATTACCCTCGATCACATGGAAAAGATGAAAGACCAAGCCATTGTTTGTAATATCGGCCACTTCGACAACGAAATCGAAGTCGACCGCCTCAATGAGCGTAATGACGTCACCCGTTTGAATATCAAGCCCCAGTACGACAAATACACTTTCCCCAAAGGAAATTGTATTTACATGCTTGCGGAAGGACGTCTGGTCAACCTCGGTTGCGCCACCGGCCACCCGAGCTTTGTCATGAGTAATAGCTTCACGAACCAAGCCCTGGCTCAAATCGACCTCTGGGAAAACCGTGACAGCTACAAAGTCGGCGTTTACCGCCTGCCTAAAAAGCTCGACGAAGAAGTCGCCCGCCTCCACCTTGAGAAAATCGGCGTCATCTTGACCCGGCTCTCTAAGCAGCAGGCCGAGTACATCGGGGTGAATCCCGACGGTCCTTATAAACCGGAACATTACCGCTACTAAACAAGCGAAAATCTTCCGTTTGATTTCGACCCCTGTGCAGGGCCACTTGCACAGGGGTTTTTTATTGCAAACCCCCTCTCATGGGAGCACAGACCGGGGAAATAAGATTGATCGCGGCAAAAAGCGTATTTCGATATTGCATAAAAGGCTGGGAGCTCATACAAAGGCGTGGCTTTGTACAAAATAATGTGTATTATTTTCCCCATTGAAATGGGTGATACTGCAC
>ENA-ORBV01011820-ORBV01011820.1-microbial-mat-metagenome-genome-assembly--contig:-NODE-11820-length-13607-cov-12.444863_pt1 | contig 13607 bp, 14 predicted proteins | sample MGYA00237777_ERZ505514 | MGnify/ENA primary metagenome ERZ505514 (study PRJEB26160, sample SAMN06269048) | microbial mat metagenome | isolation source: Oligotrophic lake microbial mat | place...
CTTGCATAGAGAAGTTTGCCTGTTTGACGTAGCCAAGCTTACCTGCTTCACGCAAAGGAGGCATTTTCTAGCGAAGTATCAAATATTCTAGACAAGGAGGTTACATCTCCTACATGTCGTAGGTAAATTGCACATCGTTATGTACTTTAATTACCTAATGCTAATCATCAGCACCACTGCTGCTGCCACTGTCAGGTCCAGCGCATAACCGTGGATCTCGTCCTCGCACTTCCAGTGTGTGCAAGCACTTGGCTGTCCTAAATTCTTGGTAGACCTTGTCCCTGAAAGTTTTAAGCGGAAACACTTCATAGCATTCTGCTTTAGACATCCAAAGTTTATACTTCTTGGTCTCCATTGTCACGTCCCCCTTCTCTATGGCTGCCAATAAAATTTTTTGTGCGTCGGAACCTTGCCACTCCTCATATCCATGATGTGAAAAGAATGACCGATTTGGATGATTCTCAAGAAAGTTATCAAATGCTTCTTGGTCTGCTTTCATGCGTTCGTCACAATTGTTTACTGTTTTGCGGAGAGATGCCAAACGAGAAGAAAATCGTTTGTAATCATACTCTTGGTATTCGGGACGCAGGTTGTAGATGTCCTTCAGCTTCATAGTCGACTTCTTCGTTTCTGGATCTTTGGCGACCCTTGGGACTCTGCCCTCCTTTAGGTCCTCTCGCAATAGCTCCTTTGCTTTGCTATCTTCCCATCGCATTTCTGGTTCACCCTCGTTTGTGTTCTTCTTCTTCTTCCTCCTCCCCATGTTGAAAATCAAATGATTGCGTTGCCGAGTGAAAAACTGAGAAAAGCACATGCAATCAGATAGGGTTCGAATCAGCTCCTTACCACTTACTACACCTTAGCATTGCCGTTGTGTTTGGGCTGTCTGCATCTGCTTTGATTGCTGCAGAATGTTGCTGAGAAGAGTCATTCGCAAAAGATCTTTTTGCGCGTAACTGCAACCGCGCCAAGAAAGGGGTAAGCTAATCATGCAAGGCGGAGGCAGCGCTCACAAATGCTTGGCTGGAGGTCGGCAATGGTAGACACCCGTTCTAAACCAACTCGTCAACCAAAAAGTCAAGAGGCAGCCAGCCCTTCTCCATCTAAGCGTCCTAAGGCAGCAGGTAGGACACCCAGCTCTGCTAGTAGAAAGAACAAGGTGGTACCCACAAAGCCGATCAAGAGTCCTGAACTGAAGTTACCGGGAGTTTCAGACGGTCAGACATTTGACGACTCGTCTGTTCTGAGCATAGCATCAAGCACTGCTAGTCGCCCTGGCCTGGCTTTTCACATTCAGAAGCAACTGGCGGCAGATGTTGAATCCAACGGAGGCATTGGAGTGTTTCGCAAACAGAAGGTAAGTCAAGCTGTGAGCAAATTCTTAGATAAGCAAGACAATCCTATCTACGGAGCACGTGGCGACCCACTCAGGAGTCAACTACAGCAGCACATCAAGAGGTGGAAAAAGTTGGACCGTGAAGGCACTTACGCAGAAAGAGTGTTGAATAGGTTTACTATCCAGTCCGCTGCCAATCAACGGGCAGCTCAACGTGATAAGACGACGAAACAAAGCAAAGGTAGTAGTTCATCCTCATCGGGTGACGACGACAGTGGAAGTGAGTCATCCTCTTCGATTTCATCGAAAAGCGAGTCCAAGCCTACAAAGAGAAAGTTCAATGCGGCAGAACCTGTTGCGAAAGTAGCGACGAAGCCAACGCCAAAGCCAAAGCCAACGCCAAAGCCAAAGCCAGTGCCAAAGCCAGCACAGTCGATCAGTTTCAAACCCGCAGAGAAAGAAGTCATCATGCCCAGTTCGCCCCCCAAGATGCCACACTCCCTCGAGACAGGTAAGTTGCCCCACTGAAGCTCATGTTGTTGCGCTCCTTGCATCAAGTGTGTTACCTCTCTTGTGTGGAAGAGGCAAGATATCTCATTCTATCTTTTCATCCCTTTTCTCCACAAAGAGGTTATCCACGTGAATCTTGAAAACCCTGAGAAAAACCGTGAAGTCATGGTTTTTTCGTGCAACGACATCCAGAGTGTGCTCGAGACTACTGACTTGCTTGAGGGGTTTTTCATTACCATGAAAATGGATGTCCGTCATTACTGGGATGACCCTGAAGTGGAGCACTACACCGCTCGTCTCTTTTCGTCAAACCAGGTTTTGATTACGTACCCAAGCTTCGATTACACCCTTTTGAATTGTCGCGACTACATGAACGTCAACGCCGTTGTGATGGATGCGGTTGACAATGGGCGCAATTGCTACAATGACCAAAAGAAGACCGGCAGACGTGCTTGGAAGAACCTGTTGTTGGATTTCAGCGGTTGCGTTCTCTCGTCCAAAGACATCTATCTTGCTGCCGGGGACGACGAAGAATTGGCAATGGAGATCATCCCCATTGCGTGGACACATCCGAAGATGCCAACCGACGGCAAGAATTTCCCCATCCCTCACACTGATCACTGGGTTGGATGGATGGTTGCACGCATGGATGTCAAGCCTCGGAAAGTTGGCGCAGGTAAAGTTTCCCCTACCAAGAAAGTTAGCAAAGGAGCGGCGTTTCTCCAACAGCTGTATGGTGGCTCTGGTGGCACTGGTGGCACTGGTGGCAAAGGGGATCAGAATGTGCCTGACCAGCAGAAGAGTGCGTAGGTTTTCTACGGGTTTAAGCATGATTGTCTTGCTCTTTGGTAGTTTCTAACAAAAAATAATGAAACTGTCATTGTGTAATCTTGTAGAAGCAGCGCCAGCCAAAAGTGATTCGGGCATTGATAGCATAGAACAGTTGATGAAGGATGTTGAGAAAGACGGGGAAAACGCGTTACTCGAGCACTGCAGTGTGACCGGAAAGAACGTAGACGATGTACGAAAGGAGATAGAGGAAGAGAATGACAAAATAATGAATGACCCTACAAACCACAATAAGAGAGGTGCCACTGATGCCGGCTTCTAGATAAGAACACCTGTCATACATTGACGAGATAAGATGGTATGCATTGAACTGTTTACATGTTAATTATTAAAAAGATTACCGACTAAAATATCAAACAGTGGTTCTTCATTTTCGACCATGTACTGGCATAAAACACACACGGCTTCAAAACAGTCAGCAAATCTTGCCACACTGTGTCGGAACCTAACACTGAGACATTCAAAACGCTTGGTCATCCCGTTGAATGCTTCGTGCCGTTTCAAGGCCCTAGATTTGAATACTCTTACCATCTTGGAGTCATCAGGATTGGGCGTGCTCAGCTCGGGGTGTCCAGTGTAGCCGCCGTCGGCAATACCTCTTTGCTTGGCCGCCTTCAGCTTTGCTTTGAGCCCATCCTTCTTGAATATCTTCTTGTCTGATCGTCCGGCCTTGAAAGGTCCGTTCATCCAAACAAGTTTTCCATCCGAGAGAGAAATGCCAAGCTCGTAGCGGAGCCCAGCCTTCTTAAATTTGTGTGAAAAGTGTTTTCGATCCTGGGACCACTCTTGATGCTTCGGCTCGTGAAACCAACAATCGGTACCATCCACAGAGATAACCCATGTTAGATTTCCAAAGTCGGGCCACACAATCTTTTCAGCTTTAAGTGCCCTGATCTTTTCCACGAAGCACCATACCCAATCTCTACCCAATTGTTCGTCAACATCAAAGATTGGCTCCCTCTCTAGTTCAGTTGGGTACTTTTTCAAATGGTGAAGTGCCATGAGAAAATGGTCTATGTTGCGGTTAGCAGCTTCAACAAAAGCTTCTGGTGTTGTTGTGGTTTGCAGATCCTCCCAAACTTGAGCAGCAACCGTGGGAGGGACGCCAAAATGACCAACAAACCGACGAACATTTCTTTTTCTTCTAGCTCTCTTGATTCGTTTACGTTTGTAGTTGACTCTTTTCAAACCAATCTTCATTATTTCATCTGCGGTGCATGTGGTGCTGACATCTTGCGATTCCTCATCGTCAAAGTCCATGTTGCATTAGTGAAGCAGAGAGGGAAAGCGTGGCAATGTGTTGGCCGGGCATGTTAGAACATGCTAGGTGCGTTGCACTAGCTATCTTAACCACTGCACATGATGGAGGCAAAGCGTTGCCCGAGGGACAGGTAAATTGGTCTTAAGCAGAGAGGTAAACCAGTCTCATTTTCAAACTCAGTCTAGAAAACCGGTCTTGAACAAACCGGTCGTGGAAAACCAGTCTTAACTGCAGAGATCCGGCACTAATGTTCGTAGATAGTTTTGAAACCGGTCTTAAGTGAAAATATCTGACGTCACTGGTAGTCGTGACACGACTGGAAATTTTTGACACGACTGGAAAATTTCGCACGGTCCTGAAAATCTCAAGTCAGTTGGGGGAACGATCGTGAACAGGTTGCAGATTTAAAAAGGACATAGGGATAGGGTTTAGTTTGCTTCTTTTAGTGTTCGCACACGGGGATCTCAATCAAAGATACACTCTTCGTCAAACAAACATGACATTTCGATGAAGGCGAAGTTGGTGGCGGGGATCACCCAACTGGAATTATTCCTATCTCGGGATTTCACATGTCCGAAGGCGGCAGGGTAGATTATTATCCATACAACCAAACTTGATAACTAACTAAGGATAACTCACGATGCCGACCTGTTGTGACTGCAAGGAAGACCTTCCTCGGGCGAAGTTTGCATCCTCACAGTTCAAAAAGCCTGCTTCGGACCGTCGCTGCAAGCCATGCGCAAAGGCACGTGAACCCGCACAGGAAGATTCCACCGCTCTAGTAGCAACACCCGCAAGCACCACCACCGTTATTACGAACAATGCTCCACCTCCTGCCATTGACTTGAAAAGCCTCATCGCAACTATTATCAGTGCCTATTGCTACAAAAGAAAAGGGGGCGTCATTGTCGTAAACAGCTCAAGTCAAAGTGCGTTGGCGATTGAGTTCAATGGAGGCAACCAGAGCAAAATTCTATTGTATTTTGTGGAAAGCCCAAACTTGATACGTGCAAAGATATTTCTCAAAGGCGAAACCTTTGACACCCTATCCGTCCCAACTCAAGTCTATGGTGGGCTCCTAAAATCCCTGATGAAGACATGCCGACCGAAAGGTGTGACAGATTTTGCGTCCAACTTAGCCATGCATGAAGGCCATCTCCCGTAAGATCCTTTTCCAGTTCAACAGCGAGACAGCCAAGGTCTCGCAACAAATTTCTTCGTTTTAAGAGTTTTTCTTGCAGCTTGTCAAGGTTGAAAGAAACTCAAATTTTAGTGGAGTTTGGAACTCGCCTGGCAACGCCTCTCTTCCTATCCACAGCACCGGTGCGACGCATTATATACATTATTGGTAGCCAGCCTAAAATAACAAGCACTCACAATACACCATCCAGCCATGCGGGGTCTTTGAAAAAGTATACAGCACATCCTACTTCAGAGAGCCTTCATGAGGAGAAGGACTTGGAGGATTGGCAAGATTATCGGGCGAGTCATTTTCCACAGCTGATAATTATGAAACAGAGATGAAGAGCAGCAAGCATGGATGCTGATGGAAATAGCTACACATGCCAAGTATTCACCATTCAGGCTACTGCCGAGTGCGGAAGGCGGTGAGGAGTGCGGAAGGAGGGGTAGAGGGCTTTGTAGAAGGAGCCCCTGCTATGTGAACCTAACCGGCCCCTGTCATTTCAGCTAAAAGCTATTAATCCAGAGGAATTTAACCTTCCGAGCAGAAAGGAAAGAAGAGAGAGAGAGAGAGGCGGCTCAAAACAGCAGATGCTATAGTTTCTTTTTGGAGCTCTCTGTCTCTTTGATTTTTGGTGTTGGGCTTCATTCCAATTACAACACAAGTCGGCCGTCACAGACATCACGTTTGTTGTCTTTACTTTTCAAGGGCCGGCCTCTGTTCACAAAAAAAGTCCGAATAATTGCTTGGCCGCTAGCAAAAAAAGAGTCATATTCGGAATTGCCACAGTGGAGCAATTTCAAACATTCACCTTGGTGACACTGTCTTTTTTCATTTTCGCCTCAACATCTGTAACTTCTCTGGGTTTTCCTCAGCGAGTAACCCATGCCGCGGATCATATTGGGGAGTGGAAGTTGGACTCATGGCAAAGTTAGAAACTCCTTGCGAAGGCTATGCTGTTTGGATTGCTGACGAGTCTGAAAGAACTGACCCCTCCATTCTGCCCCCCTGGACCCCCATTGCTTTTTGGGGCATTTCAACTTGAATGGTAGCTTTGGTCTTCCGGTTGCTATTCCCGATAATCTTTGTGAAGAAAAATGAGTGGAGTTTGATTGTCTAAATGTGCTCTGCGGCTGGTGTTGTGCTGGCGGTAGCCAACAACCACATCACCACCTTCTGGCGCGCCAAATCTGGAACGCCGGCAGTTGCTTCTGCAAACGCACTCACATTGAAAGCATCCACTGCTGGCATTAGCTGCTCTTTGGAATGTGAAGACTTCACATTTCCAGCAGAGGACGTAACGACATCACCTAATGATGGGTCCCTTCTACTAGGTAGTTTCTAAAATCAAAATCTTATCCAGACCCGCACCCCTGATGTTTTGCCCCGGGCGATTGATTTGAAGGGAACACATCAAACACACACTGCAACTTCTATTCTCCATAACGCTTGCCAGTCTACTAGCTACCAGCAGTACCGGTAGGAGAATCTTCGGCGTTGATGAGCACGAACTAATAGGGATTCTTTCCGCTTCCGTAACACAACGAACGAAAGTGCAGCACTAACTACTCGTAGTACTATAGCTAGTCTACTACTACATGTAGTGAGCTAGTAGCTAACTGGCTACTGTAGGCTTTGTTCAATTGATCTATTCATTCGTTTCATTTCTTCATTCGTATGTTTAAGGATCCATTTGGTTCGTTCTTTGGCGACTGGCATCGAAATCTCTCCTTTTGTCGGAGACAACGTTTAGGTTACTGACAAACACGGGCGGAAAGGTGATGTTAGGTAGTTCGCCTATATGCTTAAAAGAGAACCCGAACCTTGATCCAGTGCGTTCCTTCAATCGTACCGATTTTGTACCAATTTCTACGTGTGCGTAGGGTTTTGTACCAAACATTCACGACTCCTCCTTTGCTACAGGTAATTTCACAAGATTGATGGTGCACGTCTGGATCGATCTAATTGGGTCGACGAAGACGGACTTGAAGGCAAGAAGAGTGACAGATGACCGAAGCTTTCTATCTTTCTCATAAAAAGAGAAAAAGGCGCAACAAATTACCATAAAAACACCCCTAACAACAAAGAAGAAAACCTTGTAACGATGATGAAAGAAGATACCGCTGCCGAATCCCCAACAGAAGTCCCCGAGGCTTCGCCTGACGCCAATGAAGGAGGAGAGGGTAGCAAGCCGTCGTTGTCTGCTTCTGATGCTTCTCGTCGTCGTTCTGTCTTGTTAGCTGGAGGAGTCTTGCTGATTATCGCAGCTGTCTTGTGCATTACATTGCCATTGACGGTTGGAAAAGATACCAGCAGCGATTCAAGCATGAATACGAATACGGCGGATGACATGATGCCCATTGGTGCCGATCCTCAACGTCAAGAAGCCTTTAATCAAATGTTGCCCCTTTTTGGAGAAGACATCATTGATGGATATCAGAGCCAAGAAGAATTGGAAGCGGCACTGGCGGTTGCCTTTGAACGCGAAGCATCGGCCTATATTGCCCAAGAGAATCATAACTTTTTGAATTATAATAACAATCAAGGAGGACACGGGATGTTTGACGACGGTGGCGCGATGCCAATGGCAATGGCGGAACCCATGGCGGCCGCGGGCGATGTGGCTGCAGAGTCTGCTGGCGGTGCAAGTCGGCCGGCTAGTACGGCAGATGTTACAGACTTTCAGACAAACAATCAAGAAGAGAATGTTGACGAAGCTGATTCGTAAGTAATCACAGATTGGCGCAATGCATTGCTGTTACGTGCATAATAACATACTAACTTCCACTTCTCTTATCCCATTAAACCCTCCCACGAACAATGTCTCTCGCCACAGCATCAAAGCTGACGAAAACTTTGTATATGCATCCTATGGCGATCACATCTTGATATGGGACTTGGAAGGCAACCAAGTGGGACAGGTCACCATGCCGCCTATCGATTTGCCTGACAATTGGGGTCAACCTCCTTCCACGGCTACCAGATCGTCCATTGTCGCACCGGACTATTCTTGGACTCCCAAGCCCTACATTCAATCCATGCTCTTGACAGACAATCATTTGATTGCTCTCGTGTCGGGTTATGGTGACGATTACAGATGGTACATGGCCGAGGCAGACCAGCAGCATGAAGTTCGGGCCCTTTCCCAGTACAAGGCGTCGCAGATTCGACTCTACGAAAAGACCGATACCGGGGCTCTCAACTTTGTTGGGAGGAAGGATGTCAATGGAAACTTTATCGATGCTCGTTCGATTGGAAATGTCGTCCATCTTGCCACAGCATCTTCCGTCAATACTTGGGAGAATCTCTGGAATCCTCTCAATCGGTACAATTTCGACAAGAACATGACGGAAGAAGAATATGTGAAAGAAGCCATGACGTTGGCGTCCGACAAGCTCATTCCCACATTGACGCGCAAGTTGGCAGATGAACTGCAATTGGACAATGGCGAGCTTCCCACCATGATGCAAATCAATCAATGGATGACCGCCACGGATGATGCGGATACACCCGGTTTCAGCATTCCCTTTGGACAGTACGACGTCGTCAGCAACGTTGCTCAAGTTACATCCTTTAATGTGACGGCGCCTCTGGCCAATGATGAGGAATTGGATACCTCCGAGTCATCCTTCATGGCTCCGGCATGGTTTAATACTCTATACGGCACAGAAAATCATTTGGTTCTCGCCACGTCCGGTTGGGATTGGGATGCGACCCAGGGAGAGTCAACACAAAAGACATATTTGGTGGCACTGGAAATCGATGGAGCCTCTACCAAGTTCTTGTCGGTTGGAACATTGAATGGGCATTTGCTCAACTCGTACGCGCTCGATATTTTGGGCGGTGAGCTTCGTGCCGCAACCACCGTCGAACGCAATAGGTGGTGGTGGGGACGTCCCATGATGATGGATGACGTTGCCATGGATGTCGCAATGATGGCTACTCCTGCCCAAGCAGAGACCATTGAAGTCTCGGAAGTACTGACAGCCGATGTAGATCCTGAAGGCCGTTGTCCGTTGCCCGAAGATGATGAGTGCGTCAACGACAACAACTACCAAGAGTGTCTAGCTTTGGTCCGCGACGGCTGCGTTGCCGTGGAAATCATGGAATCGTGCCCCTTGCAATTCAGCTGTAGCGTATTCGAGCTCGTGGAAGGAGATGAACTTCCTATTGTGCAAACGCGGCCTCCTGCACCCGAAGAAGAAGAATCACGAACCGAGAACTACATGACCGTCCTCAACCTTGTCAGCGACACGAAAGGAATGATGTCGGAAAAGGGACGGGTCCAGATTGGTCTCGAGAATGAACGTATCACCTCAGTTCGATTCTTTGACAATGTTGCCTATGCCGTAACATTTGAACGTACAGATCCTTTTTACGTATTGGACATGTCGGTTCCCAAAGTATTGGGCGAATTGAAACTCCCTGGATTCTCCAGTTACTTGCATTCTATGAATGCAGACAATTCCCAAATTTTGGCAGTCGGCCAGAATGCCACGGACGATGGGCGTGTGACAGGATTGATGGTGACAGTCTTTGACGCGAGCGATCCTGCGGATCCCAAAGTGTTGCAGAGTCATACGTTCGAGAACAGCGAAAACGCTTACTCTAGCAGCAACGTGGAATGGGATTACAAGGCATTTCGTTACGTCGCGGGCAAGCTTATTATTCCCATGAACATCTGGTACTCTCAAACATGGAATGAAGTCACACAACAGATGGACCCCTTGCCTGAAGGAGTGGAAAACTTTAATGGTTTTTCTGTTTTGGATGTCAATGCCAATGAAATCACGGAACAATTCCGCATCTCTCATGCCAAGGAACAGGGATCATGCTCTTGTGGTGGATACTTGCCAACTCGTAGCTTTTTGTACAGTGGCGATTTGATGACAGTACAAGACGCTGTTGTTGTCAGTACAAATTTGGATACTGGAGTGGAAGTCTGGCGATTGCCTATTGCCGTGGAAGGAGACGAAAACAATAACTGTTGCTGGTAGATGGTGGTTGACGTGATTTGCATATCGGTGATTATATTTCTCGAGGCTCGCGGTGTTACCTTTTTTACCAGCTCTGTACTCTTCCTATGCGTCTTCCGCGGAAGAGATTAATCTTTTCATTTCCATCCATATTCTATAAACTTGGTTGCATAATACTTGTGCCTTTGTCTGAAGTACAACTAGTCTAGTAGCTGGCTTGCCTTCAATACAGTAATAGCTAGCCTCCTCGTAATCCCGACCCCATGGCACCGGGGTTGCTTTGATATTTGCCTCCACGAATTGGTGGCCGATGTGCTTCGTCTTTTGGTGAAACCTTCGGTTGTTGTCCGCGTTATTTGCATTTCGATTGGGTGCTTTGTCGACAACACATTATGTTCACGGTGCATGCTGTAGCTGGCTCTTATTGTTGTTATTGTTGCATCTTCGACGACATGCGAGGAAAAATTCCGAGGTTGCAGTTGTTGTTTGTCATTCTCATTGTTTAATTTTGGGTGGACGTTTGTTCGAAGACATATGTCGTCCAAACAGCTACACATGCGCCTTGTAGGAGCACTCTATTAATATTCTTGCTGTTTGTGTTCCTCTTTATGGGCAACGCCGAGTTTGCACCGCCTCCTAATGGTGTTGTTCGGCATTCGCCCACTATAGCACTCTGTTGGTGCACTTTTGTTGCGTAAAAAGAATTTCCTAAATCAACATTCTATCTTGCAGTAGCAAGTAGTAGAGTTCTACTATTGACAAGTCATGCCACCATGGATTGGATCCATTGAATCCAATAGGGTATCGTCAACTTTTCGTACTTGTACATGGCGTAATTGGCCGTCAAACGTTGATATTCGTCTTCAAGCCACAGGGGTGTCAAATGATCGTAGGAATCAATCCATGCGACGGGCAGGTCCTGAAAGGCACGAATCCATCCATCCTTGCGGCCCAGCCGTTCGAGAATGGGAATCGTTCCCAAATAGAGCGCTTCCCAGTGACGATAACAATCCAATCCCATCCCACTCGGCGATAATATAAATTTGGATCGTTTCAATTCCGTGTAGTAGCGTTGTCTGGCTTGTATTGAGTTTTTGGTTTCAAAGGTATTTGCGACGGAAACATTGTAGTGAGCAAAGGTCTCGATGACTTGTTGTATAACAAACGTTCGCATGGGACGGGGTTGACTGTTGATCATTAATAGCTGTGGGCGTTGATCATAGTGCGGGTGGTGGTTCTCGTGGTTGGGGTTGTCCTGATCAGGAATCGAGAATTTGCTCGAGCTGGAAAGGTGGTGTATTTGGGTCAAAATTTCCTGCACTTGATGCGCCGCAATGCCCAGGGGAATGGAATGAATTTTGGGATGATCCACCGCTTGAAATTGAACGGCAATCACGCCTCGCGTCGTGTTGAGATTTAGATAATTGGTCACAACATCCGTCCAAACACAATGTCGTTGTTGCCAGTCCCGTGTCCAATTTCCCAAATTGGCCGTACGATTGGGTATGTGCGTCGATAAGGCTCCCCAATTTTCATGAAAGGGGGTCAAAAACAAGACATGCGGTGTTGTGGTTGTGGACGACGGAGAAGAATGACGCGCCGTATTACACAACTCTCCACTCCTAAATCGTCGTTGGGCACGCAATTTGCCTTGAAGATTCATTTCGGAATGAAAATGTTGGAACAAAGGACGAAAGGCGTCGGGCTTGCCATGGGTATCCCAATTGAGAATGGTGGATGAATTGACAAGGCGCTTTGTTTCTTGTGAGTGATATTGATAGAATAGAAAAGGAGCTCTTTCTTTGGTTCGTGATGATTCGTCCTCTCCAACAGAAAAGGCAGCAGCAGCAGCAGCAGTAGCAGTGGTGATTTCATCCTGTTTTGCAGGCTTGTTGTGGTTGTGGTTGCCATTGTTCCTTGCCATGATGACATCATTGTCGTTGTGGTCGGGTGCTATCAACAACGTCAAGGAAGTGAAAACTTGTACCGCAACACAACATACAATTAGTAAAATCACCAAAAGAGAGCAGTAGCATCGAAGTCGTTTCTGAGATGATGATCCGACTCGTGGATGTTGTTGTGGCTTGGGTGCTGCTACTCCTAGTAGCACCATGGTCGAACAAAAAGAAACGACCACGCAAGGGACTACCACAACCAGCACAATCGATCAACGAATCCGTTTACGGTCATGATTCAATTTCTTCCAATTATTACTTCTTCTCTGGCTAGTAGCTAGCTGTCTGTGACACAATTGAATGGCATTGTCTTCTTGTCCCCTCCGTTGTAGTGCATAGACCAAAGAAACGGGGTTAATTGTCCAAGTCAATTCATGCAGCCGTTGGCTATCGATCGCTGCTGCCATAACAGCTGCTGCCATGGTGCAGAGCGCTGTGTTGACTGTCGAATTCGATGCGCTCTGCACACTTTGAACCTAACCGATCAGATGTGTGCCTAAAGTTTCTTTTTACTCGCACTTGATCCATTTTAGTTAACATTATGATTTTGAAAAACAGCACACAGGGCCAAAGGTTTGGGTGTGCTCAGCCATAGATCATCCATCATGGAGCAAGTCATTGCAAATTGGTGAATTTTTGACAAATTCATAACAGCAGTGACACACTTCGTGTTTCAAGTTTGTCTCTGGACATCAGACAATTTGTTTCAGACAATCTGCAGCATGAGTTTCTTTCTCACCAAGCAACAATTGAAAATGGCATGGCATGGCTTTTTCTTTTTTGTCAGGTTGCCTGTTGTGTTTGAAAATTAAAGCCAAGGAATGATGATGGGACAGTTCAACAAAATCACACATTCTTGATTGCATTCCTGATGTGAGACCAACTGAATCTTGTTGTTGTTTTTTTCGACAATGCCAACAACTGCTGCTGCGCAGACAACGAAGAAGTGCTTTTCAATGTCAAAAAGTGGCATTCACAGAAAAGTCATCAAATGAGTGACATTGTGAACAGCAACACTGTCAAAGTTACACTTCAATTTCTGTGACAGATTCTCAGCAAGAGTTCAACAACACAGGTTCCGAGGTGGGCAATGTCCTCTCCAACATCATTGTTCAACCTTGGTTGCATTCATCCGATGACAATTTCTTGACATTCACTTGTCATGTTGTTTTGAGCAAATCATTTTGCAATGTCAGTGCAGTTGTGCATTCATCCGATGACAATTTCTTGACATTCACTTGTCATGTTGTTTTGAGCAAATCATTTTGCAATGTCATTGCAGTTGCATTCTTTCTTTGTTTGTTTCTTTCAAAAGCAAGAAATGAGAGATTGGCCCTCTTTTGTCCCATTCAGCACAGTGCTGCTGCCATTGCTGGCAACTGGCTGCAGCTAGTTTGGGTCCAAGTGTTGGTCCCTTTTGCACAGCATGCTTCTCTCACAACAGTCCTAACAAAGCGCTTTTTGTAGGAACACGCAGCAATCCCCAAAGTGGGAACGAATCTCCCCATTGGATAACGAGCGGGAGCTTCTACTAGGT
>ENA-ORBV01011825-ORBV01011825.1-microbial-mat-metagenome-genome-assembly--contig:-NODE-11825-length-13602-cov-5.177671_pt1 | contig 13602 bp, 5 predicted proteins | sample MGYA00237777_ERZ505514 | MGnify/ENA primary metagenome ERZ505514 (study PRJEB26160, sample SAMN06269048) | microbial mat metagenome | isolation source: Oligotrophic lake microbial mat | place...
TCATTGCATAGAACGGCTGTGTCTTTGAATTTTGGCGCGAAGTTAGAGATGGGGTTAGATTTCACGAAAAAGTCTGCATCAAGTTGCATTCATGTAATTGCTACAATTTGCAAATGTTATAACCAGACAAGAGAAGTGAGCTAGGTTGGGGGTCACAACTTCTACAATGCTTTAATGTTTCTCCAAAGTGGTTATCCCTTGGACGAACAATTCCGATGACAAAGGATCAGCACGACAGAATGACAAAGCTCATGGGGTCTACAAAAACAGCTACAACAACTAACAGCTTGAAATCTCTTCCTTCAACAATTAATAAGTATTTCAAAACCTTATAAGAAAACACAAGAAAAAAATGTAGATGGAATCAAGGTACAACAAAACCTTGTCAATGGGATCCATGATGATCTGGAAAGGGAATGCAAAATGTCTTTAAAGAATTTTTAAAAAAAAAACATGCTTCGTCGGTGAACTGGTCAGAACCTGGCTCAAATGATGGGGCCAGATTCAAGCTTATCTGAACTGTCATGACATTGATCAGTTAAGTGGGTTTCCATGCTTATTGGGCTCTTGTTTAGCAGAGCTTTTGAGCTATTTAATTTAGTCATCACTCAAACAATCTTTTTGAGGCACATGTTCTCTGAAACAGAACTGAAGCATCAGGCAATCTTCAAGTTAGCAGCAGTCTTGTCAAAGTTCAAAACTTAATGCCACATGTTAGATTTAATTAGTGGGACAACTATGCAGTCAAAAATGTTATTAAATTTTGTTCAGGTTGCATGAATGAGTTGGGCTGCAAAGTTCCAGACAATCCAAAGTTGTCATTGAGTTTGAAACAAATCCATCAGGAAATGTGACAATTGATTCTTGTAGGCATTATAAGTACAACAGGCTGGCAATCGTTACTGTGCAGGTGGGTACAATGAGCTTTTTCCTACAGCATGAAGGGAAGATGGTCAGATGGTATGGGATGGTGAATGTTGATAGCAGCAACTGAACTTTAGCGACATTAATGAAAGCATTGCTGGTGTTTACTAGTAAAAGTTGTGGACTGAAAAGAAAAATCATGCAGGTTTGACAAGCATAACTAAAAATTGAGACCAAAGTGTTTCGCATCATGGCCAAGCTGGCAGTTGGTATCCAATGGTTACCACCCCAGTGGCATTGTTCGTTAAGTCAAATTGATTAAACTTCTGTGGTTGAGAAGTTGAGTTCATGATCTGGTCAAATCTCTTAATAAAATGTTGCAAGGGATTAAATGAGATCATGAAAGTGTGTGACTGCCCTACAGATCAATGGACAAATTGTGAATGCTGTTGGAACATTAGCTACATTAGTGAGAACAGAGAATGACTCAGATGCCATGCCTTTTCCTTCATTGATACAGTGGAATTGTGAAACATTTCTCTACTGCCCTCAATGCTCTTTATCTTGTGCCTCCCCCAACTCTTGGGGGTCTATTTCTTTTGTGACAATTTTATTATTGTTGTTGTTACTAGTAGATGTTCCAAAGACTCATGTGACTGCTGTCATCATTGTCTAATCTGTGCAAAAATTAATTCGTAGTTAAGCTGGGTTGACTTGAATGTTTCGTCTTGCATTGTCATGCCCTCTTTGTTGATCATTGATATTTGTTGTAATTTTAATTCCATGAGCAAGATTTCTAGAGCTTAAGCAGAGGGTGTTTACTAGTGACAAGCTCATTGGTGATAGCATTGAGATTAGCTCTGGGTTGTTGGGCTCAAATGCTTTTGGTGTGCATCAAGCCACAAAGAACATTCTTTGTCTTGCTCGCCAGCATGGGCATTGATTGGGTTTGCTACAAATTGTTGAAAATTGTCATTGACTCGTCTGAGTCAGGTTCTAAAAGCTTGTTCTGAGGTTGAGCTGTTGGCGGGCCAGTTGTGCGACTTACAGATGGGACTCATGCACGTTTTATCACAAACTGCTATCTCTGGACAACGCATGAACGTGGACGATGCAACTGCATTGACGTGATCTCATGAGGGTTGCTCTACAAGAGCTCACTCTCTCAACACATCATGCTCTACGTAGTCTGATTAGATTAGTCTTTATCACATCACACCACACATTCTGCTCGACCATGACCAGCCTAGATTTGTGGTCTGACATGACCTGCAATGCTTGAAGAGGATCTCTTGGATCAAATGCGTTGCTGATGCTATCATTCCAAAATAAAATTTATTCTGCCAAATTAATTTCAATGAGACTTTTTGATGGGCTAATGTCAAAAACAACATTGAAGACATGTTGCTAGTAGATGATGCCCAAGATGTGATCAAGATGCACAAACTATGTTCTTCAGTTAGTAATCCTTCCACCATTGTTGAACTTGTAATCTGTTGTGCAGAATTTTTCTCAATCAGTGTCTATTTTTTCTCCCAGGCTGACAACATAATTCCCAATTCCAAATGTGTTTTAAATCACAATCTGCATGTTAAGCAACTTTGATTCTATTTTGATGTACCAAACATTTTTGACATGGTTAACACCTTGCTATGTTACAAAACAATGACACTATCTTGATTGTTTTGAAAGCAAAGTTTTGTGTAGAGAACGTTGAGAGATATAGGGTGTAGTGCAAAATTATCTAGCAGTGTCATTACTTTGATCAAACCTTTTCATTGTGTTAGATGCAGTTGTTAAGGGCAATGCAAAAGTTGGTTTGTTCCATCTTTAACAAAATATTTTGCGCCCTTCAATTGTTGGCTGTGCAAGTGCACATGCCCAATCTTTGGTGGTTCTTGATTGCCCAAGGATTCATTTGCCCCCAACTTTAGTGTAGGGGTTGTCAAAGTTTTGTCGTTCTGTCTGTCTGTGCACATACTGACATACATGCATGTGTGTCACATGTTGGGCATGTAAGGGTCATGCGACAGTGGTAACCAATCAGATAAGAGGAATGTCACAGTGGTGACTTGCAAGATAGGAAACCAGAACTCTAATGCCACTGCTAGTAGAGTTTCAGCCGTAAAGTTTTAAGGGTCACAACGAGAACGTGTGCATCCAATGCAACTGTTACCAGCAGCTATTACACCATCACAATGAAAGGGTGCTGGAGCATGAGCTCAATTGTTGAGGGCACACGCTTGGTGGATTCAAACTTGTTTGCGGAATTGTTGAAGACATGAGTGATCCGTCCCCGCTAGGTCCGGTAAATGGTGCCTCTCTAGCTTGTGGTGCGCGCGAGCCGGGCATTTCAAGAGTTTCAAGCATTTCAAGCATTTCAAGAGATAGCAACACATTTCAAGAGTGTTTCAAGAGATAGCAAGACTTTTCAAGTGTTTCAAGAGCACGTTTCAAGAGTTTCAAGAGCATGCCGGCGATCAAATTTCGAAATCGGATCAAAGCCGGTTTTGCACTTAATCGTTGCGTGCCGGGCATTTCAAGAGTTTCAAGAGTTTCAAGCATTTCAAGCGTTTCAAGAGATAGCAACACATTTCAAGAGTGTTTCAAGAGATAGCAAGACTTTTCAAGTGTTTAAAGAGTTTCAAGAGCACGTTTCAAGAGTGACTAACCAAACACGACTGAATTTTGTGCATCGAACATTGCCGGACCTTGCATCGTGTTTATGTACGCAAATTGCTGTCACAGAGCAAGCCGAGTCACCAAAACTATGATGTTGGACACATCAAGGACAATCAAGGATGACATTCCTTATTTCTTCATGGACATCATTGGCGCAAAAGAAAAGACATGTCTGACAACAGCGAGAGACACGGAAATTGGAAACCAACTGCAGATGCTTAACTCCACGTGCTGTTGACATGAGGTGGGTTTCATCCACCTGGATCATCATGGGGTCCATTAACGAAACAAAAATGAAACAATTGGGTAAAATCATGATGTCATGTTGTTAATTTTCGTTCTCGGTGGTTGCTCTTGTCCGCTTCACAATTTTTTAAACGTTTTCAAGCATTCAAGAACCAAAAAACATCATTGACACTGCCCAGGAAGAAACAGCTCACATGGATTGACTTTGCCAGCATGCCGCCTGTGATGAGCGCTGAATGTGACATGGACAGCAAACCCGGATGAAATCCTCGGTGACCTGCCTTTGATTTTTGGACAATTGTTTTGTCGCAGACACAAAGTCCCATGATGCCGATAAGCTCAAGTCCTCTTGCTAACTTGCTACTAGATAGCTACCGGTAAAATGATTCTAGGTCACCAGTTAGTTGCTCTTCTAGCTAGCTACAACTTGTGCTGGAGTGGTCTCTGAACCCTTCACCCTTACGTCGTACTGGTGCCCTCCTACCAGATGGTAACTAGATGACCTGTCCGTCATCCGTTTCCGACCGAGCTTACACGTGGAGCTATAACGTGGGCCAGCGAAAGAAGGTGCCGCTGCAGCGGCTGATCTCGACACCATGCTTGGGCAAAGGCAATACTGGAGTGTTATTCTGACAGAGAGCAATTAGTAGACTTGTCAGTAATATAGAAAGAGGAAACAAATAATCATCATGAGTCAAGCTACGTTAGTTTCTCACAGCCACATTCCGATCGAAGGCATCGGAAAAGCCATCGCGACGTCCTCCACGTACGGAGTTGATCCACAACCCTTGAACACGGAGGTACAGGTGTTGGTGGAAACTCCACGAGGAAATACGGCAGCCGTCTCCTTGTCGGCAGCATTTGTAGTGGATCTTTTGGTTCGTGGTTCGACAAAGGAGGAGCAGGAGACTTCGTATCACGCCTTTATGAGTCATGTGCTACAAGCAGTCTGGGCTAGAGACACCCCCTTCCATGCCAATGTTGCTGGCGATGAGAATATGTGCGCGGCAATCCAGGAATGCAGCTGCAACTCGCACAATCAAAAAATCGTATTGATTCACAATGGGCATTTTGTGGATAAGAGCAAATTCTCTTCATCACAACTCGCAGAGGAAATCCTGAATCATTTATTATTCCAGAACGACAACAAAAACAATGTAATTGTTTCAAAACCCCCAATTTACGTCCAATGGAAATGCCTCGGTCGTGGCGGTATGGATCGTCAAAATCGCGTTGGATCTAAATTTGGAGGTGGTGGTGTGAGTTCTGCTCAAAATGCAGAGCGAGAACGCAAAGATCGTCTCAAACAACTCGCTTTGGAATCGATTGATTTGGCCAAGGATCCTTACTTGATGCGCAATCACTTGGGAACGTACGAATGTAAACTCTGTTTGACGTTGCACACGAATGAAGCCAATTATTTGTCTCATACTCAAGGCAAAAAGCATCAACAGGGATTGGCTCGTCGAGCTCATATGGAAAAACTAAAACAAGAAAAGGAACAGCAACAACAATTGCATCAGCAAGGGGGCATGCCACAACACTCGCAGGTCTATCAACCCAAGGCCAAGAAGATTCGAATTGGACGTCCGGCCTACCAGGTCTTCAAAAGTCGCGATGCCGAAACCAATCAACGATGTCTTAGTTTTGAGTTGCAATATCCCGAAATTGAAGAAGACTTGCAACCTCGACATCGTTTCATGAGTGCCTTTGAGCAACGCGTCGAAAGTCCACCCGATCGACGATTTCAATATTTACTCTTTGCGGCCGAGCCCTATGAGACGGTCGCCTTTAAGATCCCCAACGAACCCATTGATAAAAATCCAGAACGTTTTGTGAGTCATTGGGATGCGGACGACAAGAAATTTACGGTGACCTTGTACTTTTTGGAACAACGAGAAGAAAACGGCGATGATGCGGTAGAGGGTACTGCTGCTGCGGAAGGAGGACTTACTGTGGTTGCTCCCATTTCATAAAGCAAAAAACCCCGTCTTGATGTAGGCTGCACACCCTAACTACCACGCGTGCAAGATGCTATTGTATTTGCATCATACGAACAAGAACAAACACATATCTGTCTCATAAAGATAATCCCTAAAAATGTGTTACGGATTCAAATCTATTTCTATTCTATCCTTTTGCTGTCCTTTTATTGCTCGGGAGTTCCAACTATGCTCAGCATCGATGGCGCCACCTCCAGAATCCTTGTAATGGTGGGTTCACGAGAAACGGCTCGTTTCTTGGCTGGAATTGTGTGCATTCCTCGATCGTCGACCAGTGGAGCTCCCAAACATATCGAGCTGACTCCTTCAAACGCTTGCTGATACGTGTCATAGGTCGTCATAATTTGGCCTCCTCGTGCTATTGCCTCTAAGCTTTTGGCCACGTCCATGGCTTCCCCAAAATATCGGATGCGACCAGTGATGGAGTCTTTCCGTGTTTGGACCGTTCCCATGTGGACCGCTACGCGGACACGAAGTCCTCGACGGCCATTGTTGTCTTGGGCCCAAGGAAGCGCCAAAATGTCCTGGGACCAAGGTGCCGCGTTCAGCTCTTCTTGCATGCGGAGCGCAAAGCTCAAGGCATCGGCAGAATCATGGAAAGCGACATGAAAGGCATCTCCTTCAGTGTTAACCTCGTAACCAACAAATGTCGTAATAAGTCTTCGAATAATGTCATTATGAAGATGTAGTGCGCGGCTCATAGCTTGAGGGTCTTGTTCCCAGAGACTGGTGGAACCTTCAATGTCCGTGAGGACCAAGGCTGCTGTTCCTTGAGGAGGACCACTGGACCGAATACTGCCCCTTCTCTCATGATTATTCAAGCTGAGAACGCGCCGATGCAACCTTTGTGTCTCTTCCAATTGAGACATGATTATGGAATCTACTTCAGCGGATATCAAAGAAGAGATGGATGCTAACGAAGTGCGTGTCTGGTTGCAACAGTCGCTGCTACTGGTATCATCAGAGCTATCGCTAACGTTTGAGTCGCTGCTGATTCCGTTTCTCCAGTAAATACTTGTGGGACCGGTAACACTGCTAGCAATGGATGTACAGCTCATTATGCTGCTACGGGGGAGTTGTGGACTAGCTGCAACTGCACCACCAAACGTACGTCGAAATTCATTCAAAAGTTTACGGCGATGAATACGATGACTGATACACAAGTCATCCAAGGTTTCCAAGAACTCTTCTTCGTTTATACTCCTCAAAAATGCACCATCAATTCCATTCTCGGCAATGATACTTTTGTATTCCTCGTATTTACTCCCGTACGAGGCAACCATCTCGGCAACTTCTGCGCGACTCAAGGTATCCAATGATGCTGATGCATTTGGAGCATCAACGTTGGTAGACTGATGGGCGCCCATGCTGATGGCTAGCTCGACTAGTAGGTCAGCTATGAAAATTGTAACTCTTATCGATCCCTAGCTAGCAACTAGAGCTTGGGTTCATTCAGCTTTTTGTTGTTGTCCAAATTTTTTGGTTTTGTGATGAACAAAAAAATGGCGACAGAGAAAAAGTCGGAGAGGAACATTCGAAATTTTTTTATCTTGGTCTTGCCGACTCTTACTATAGCTATTTCTAGCTAGATAGTACTGGGTAGTGATGTGGTACGACGTAGTACTAGTAGCTTCTACTAGCTAGTAGTACCTTTTACCTACTGTAGCTATGTACATAGAGAGAAGCAGGTTCCGTGCTCCAACACGACTCGCCTCCAACCTCGTCCATCCACGGGAACCGTTGGAACGACCGAGTTTCTGAATTGCATTTGTGCATGTGGAGCATCTAATCTCTTGTTTTAAAACCTCCACTGGACTACAGTACAAAGTAAAACTCTAAAACTATTTTCTCCACTTGAGAAAAAGTTGAAACATTCTGTAGACTGCCAGGTACTACAAAAAGAAATACTATGGGTAGGAATGAGTTCAATGCTGTGTTGGGATCCTTGTGAGGATTGCAAAGAGCAATTGTTGCCATTTGCAGTTTATTCGTTCAACAACAAGTCAAAGAAGATGCACACAGATGGCTTCATGATGCACCTGAAGAAACAGTAACAAGACTATCAGACACATGTCTTTGTTGTCTCTTTCAGGCTCTAGCGAGATCATCATTGGGCCAAACCCATTGACCAAGAAAACAAGTCAATCAACTTTGGCTTCAGTTTGTTTCATTTGAGTCACAACTTCTTTGTGTTGACGACACAGCACAACGCGCATCACAGAATGCAAGTTGATACAACACAACTGTTTGGGTAGTTTGTGTTTAGTTAGTCATTTGGGCAATTTTGTTATGCTCCATCTTAAGGAAATTGACATGTCTCATCATGTCAATGTCCGTCGCTTCAAATGTCGTTGTCTCTCCCCCCTTTCTTGCTAACCAGGATCCACATGCTTTTCTTTTCACAAATGTGTGTTCACCACATGTAAAGCAATGGTTTGCATTGGATGTCACAATTTTTCTTTGCATTGGGAAATGATGACAAGACCATTTTTCTTGTTTGCACAATCTGTGATTTGATTCAACACAACAGAAGCTGGGGAGACAAGGCCATCATGAGCTGGCCAGAACAATCAAAATGAATGTTCCAGATTTCAACATCTGAAGGGGCATGGGTGCTGTTTGGGTTTGGGTGTTCTGCGATAGCTCATACCTTCAGCTAGCTAGAGCCTAAATGTAATAGCAGTAGCATTTGCTATGGTAGCTGCTGTGGGTAGTCCACTTGCAGGAGCTTTGACAGACCAATCGTGCGAAAAAGGATGCACATAGTTTCGCTCCTGTCCCCGGGCGGGAATCAATCAGTCAAGTGAAGGAGAGCCGCATTTTGATACCTTGATTCGAGATGATCAAGGCGCGGCTTTCGTTCACAATGACACTGACTGAAATTCATTGGCTTTGTGGTTGCATTTGCCTACTAGTACATCCTCTAATATCGCCGACAAACAAAAAGCAGCTGCCACCATGACGGGAGGTGAAAACGTACGCTTTCAAATTCGTCATGCGGTAGGTGGCCTTCTCGATTTGTGTTGCGTTTTCGTAGACGTTCGAAGGGTTTCGTGAAAGAAGCAAAGCAAGACACACGTGATCGCTCCCGCTCCCAGGAGGGGAGGCAAAGCGGAATCTTACTGCTCCGCAAAGAAAATGAAACTGACACAGTAGGGATCGCACGTTATGTTGCTGTCATGGACGCTACTTCCGCTGTATCTTCGGCGCTGTCCCGCACCAAAAGGCATTTATCACTGCAAACGACAACGACTCTCAACTCCCTCTGTGTTTATCTACTCTATTATTGCTTATCTACTCTATTATTGCTATAGAACAAATACAATCAAACATTTATGGAGATGAACAAAAATTCCCAAATGATGAAAGCATTCGATTTTTATGCCGAAACCTTGCTGAAAGTCGAACGCTCGACTCTGTATTTTACATTTCAAGGGCTGCTGCTTGATCCAGAAATGACAGTGGAAATGATAGGATTAAAAGAAGACGATATAGTGGAGTGTTGTGTACTTTTGTTGTAAGCCCTTTCCTATAAATAGGCTGGCCGAGGTAGACGGATCTAAGAGCGCCGACAGAAAGGGCGGATCCTTCTGCCAATGCCAGCAGTGACAGTAGCCCGCAAAACGAGACAGCACCCGTGCACTACTGGTGGCATTGCAAACCACTTGGTCACGCTCGCTCATCTTAGTTGGCCAAGAAAACGAGAGGTGGAAAAGGCTGGTACGAAGAATGACACTAGATAGCTGTAATTATTGAGTGAAGAAAAACGAAAGTACTAGGGCTACTATGTAACATTTAGATTATGTTTCCCATGCTTTGGGCCGCCCTGCAGCAAGCCTGGGTACTTCATCTCGAGCATTTCGACTTTTCGGGAAGCGCCCCAGTCTTTGTAGTAAGTAGCTGCTGCTTTAAAGTAATAGACTGCGCCGTCGTGATCGGGAACTTTGAGCCCAAGTAAATATTCGCCGTAACGTTCGTTGGCCAAGGCCGCATCCTGGATGCACCCACAGCGAATGGCAAATTGTATTGCCTCTTCATAAGGAGCGGAAACTTTCTGCCTGTCTTTCTGGGAGAGGGCCGCCTTTTCCGCATTCAAGAGCTTCAATTGGTGAACTACATTGACGTTGCCCTTCTCCGCCCATGAAGCAATAGTCGCTCTGGCACTATTAGCGGCAACACGGTATTTTCGACGTTTTGTTTTTTGGGCCATCGCATACAAAGACATCCCACGAACAAATGGATCTAGCATTGTGACAGAGAGGCCCGGTGCGTCTTTCAAAAAGGTGTCGCCTCTTTCCAGTGCAAGAGCTGCCCCACGCTTATGGTCACCAAAAATGACGCACAAGTAACTCTGAAACGTCTTGAGGCCAACAAGCTGTTGTTTCGATTGAAATGCTTCCAAATGTTGCTCAAACTCAGATTCTTCCATGGCGCTTCCCGAAAGCAGAGTAGTGTTGTCGTCTTTGCCCATGAGATTGAGGATTGCCTGCCAGTATATGCGTACCCAAGCAGCTTGTTCTAGGTTCTGTAACATTTCAATTTGGGGTACAAAGTGTTCGAAATCTTGGTCTACCAACTCCAAGCTCTTTCCTGACACAAACGAGGAGAACAGGTATGACCCTAGATTGTGCGTTGCAAACTCAGTGTCCCCCACCTGCATGCCCTTTTCATAGCCCTCCATGAAAAGCTTGATTCTACTGCTCCAAGGGTGCACCCAACAGAGCAAGAAGGATTGAGCTACCATAGTCACCGCAGAAACCATGTATTTCTTATCCAACTTGTCGATCATGGATAAGCCGATTTCAGCATAGCGAGGTCCTGTTTTCCAGTCTCCAAATAAATGCATCAAAAGAATGCCCAAGGAGCAAAATGCAAAGGATGGACTCTCCTCAGCAAGACCGTGACGAAGCGTCCACTTCACACCGTTGACAGTTGCAATAAGATACACCATGGATGACTTTGAAAGGTAGGCGTACAGGGCCACCTTCTCCATTAGCTTCATGATCTCAATCTTTACCGGGTCCGTCATTAACGGTATCTGCAACATCTTTTCCACGTTGGTAATTTCTTTGTTCTTCCGCATTTTTTGTAAGCCCGCAATGGCTTGAACGGTCTGACCAAAAGACCCTCGAGGAAACTTGCACCCAAGCTCACCCAGAACGTCCATTGCCAAATTCATTGCTTCCGTTGGTCGTTTTCGCTTTCCAATAAACTCAATCAGCACATTATAGCAGCGGAGTTGGTCCATAATTGGAACTTCAGGATTTCGCAAGACTACTTGGCAGAACGATTCCATCTTTTCCAGATTCCCCAACCCACCGGAGGCTTCCGCCCCTGAAGAATAGAGTTCCAAGGCTAGCCCGGAATCGCTCGTTTCCCACACATCGGAGGGCAAAAAAGAGACTCCCATTTCCGCATACTTTTCGGAACTCGAAAAGGCTGACATGCCTGCAGCTTTTGTGGCCGCACGAAGGTTCATCTTGGCGATATCAATGGATGGTTCCAAGCTCCCGGCGGTATTGAGCAGATTCGTGACGGTAAAGATAGAAGCTTCTAGGTCCTTTTCACTCAAGTTGTGAAGCAAGGTGTTTCCAACCCTTAGCTGCAAAGCTTCGAATTCACCTTCGGGAACAAGCGACATTGCCGCCTCTTGTACTTCGTCGTGCGCCCAGCGATAATCGGTAGTTTCGTCAGACACCTTTTCCAAAAAGCTTTCTTCGACAGCCTTTTCTAGCAACGCCTCAATTGCACTAGCAGTAGTAGTTGTATTGCCTTGCGCCGGTGGCAGCTTTTCCCAAAGGAGGCCCAGTAACGATTGTCGTAGCGCGCCCCCCAAGCATGCCGCCAGTTTGAAAAGATGGGGCATGTCTTGATTATCGGACGAATCCGATTTGGTCATGCGTTTCTTCATGATTTCTACCACATTGTCAGTGGCATCCGTTTCGGCTTCGATTTTGGTCAGATCCCATCGCCACGCCATGATATTGAGATTGTATTCCAGAAGATCATTTTCTTTGAGCATTCGAATAAAGGTCAACAAAAAGTAGATGTTGCCCATTGTTCGTCTATGGCAAAGCTCTGCTAGATCCATGACACAATTGATTTCTTTGTTGTTCTTGTCTTGGCTGTCATCCATATCATCCATGGCAAGTAACTCGAGAAGAATTTGGTGTGTATGACTCACACTCAAGTTTTGGAGAGAGATTTGCGTGAGATCCACTGTATTGGGCCGTGCTTGCAAACGACCAATGGTCTGTGCCAAGGCACTCTCCGAAGTGAATTCATTGGATCGATAACAACCAATCAAAATCAAAGAGTGCTGTATTCTCTGATCCAGGAGGAGTTTTTCCAAAAATGCCAAGTCAGTGCTGGAGGCGTACTGCAGATCATCCAAGTGAATCACCATGGGAGCAAAATATAGACTTCCAATTTGCAGAAACTTGCAAAAGACGCTCTCCAAAACTTCTGTTTTATTGTCACTCTTTTTCCAGCGATCCATAGGTGACGACGTACTGGTCGAAAAAGGAACAACCTCGTCATCCGACGAGTCGTCTGCCGTAGGGTCAATGTCTAGGTGTTTTAGCATGGGTACAGCCGTGGACAAGAGATGGACTTCAATATCCAAAAGCTCGGTTTTGATTGACTGACAAACTGTATGGTAACGAGTTTCATTCTTGCTCTTTTCTTGGAGGACTCGCTGACAGGTTTCTTGACAACAGGCAATAATGGCAATGTAGTGTTCTTCTTTGTTGGAGGGATCGAACCTGCACGAAGCATGGATTTGGGCCTGTTTCTCGGCTCGACTGGCTAACGACGACTTGCCACTGCCGGATTCTCCCGCAATCAAGATCACTTGCTTCTTTTCGGTGGTAGTAGGAACACCTGTGGAGGCTGACGCTGCCTGTTTGGAAGGGACCACAGGGACAGAAGAAGCCTTTTGAAGGCAATCTGTGATGATCTCAAGTTCCTTCTCACGACCAACTAGGTCCACATCCTCGAATCGTAGCTTGGTAATTTGGAAGCTATCCGCTACCAACTTGAAGCTGCTCGTGCGTCGTGGGAGTTTCAAGGAAGATCGAAACTCGGACTTGATGTTTCGATTGGAAGACGCCGAAAACTCACCACTTCGACTCGAAAAGGCGCCACTTCGGTTAGAAGATTCCCCATGTTCATGGCTGAAAGCTTCGTTCCCACTGCCTACCCCACTGCCTCCCTCGGAACCAAAGGAGTGACAGGACGTTGCATCATCTGAACGTAAGGAATTGGAGTACCTGAGGAGTCTCTTGTTCTTGATGCTGCCCCGTCCCTCTTGTGGGAGGCTTGCCTTGCGCACCAGCATGCCGGTTTAGCTGGAATGAATGAATGAATATGAGGACTTCCTGTCTCCTTTGTGAAAGAATTCGTGGTGTTACAGCGTTGTTTTTGACCGGCTGATACCAGTTTGCTTTGGGATACGTTGTGCTGAAAATGCAATGAAGATGAAGTTGGTTGAAGGTTGTTACAACTTGTGAAGATTATTTTCACCGCCGCCACAACAATTATGATTACAAGATGCTGGTCTGTATTGGACGAGGCACAGAATGAAGGTAAATTGGGTGAGCGGTTGTGCTGGTTTTGGCCTAAAGAAGGACTCCACGAGCGAAAAGAAAGATCTCTAATAATAGTAGTGTGTAGAGTACTTGCAGTACCTACCGGTACGACGTATTGCTGCTCTCGTTGGAAACGTTTGGGTCTACCACTAAACTCCGTAATGTAGTAGTGGACAGGACATTCATCTCTACGATGGGCGAACATCGAGTCATAGCGG
>ENA-ORBV01011826-ORBV01011826.1-microbial-mat-metagenome-genome-assembly--contig:-NODE-11826-length-13602-cov-4.919113_pt1 | contig 13602 bp, 4 predicted proteins | sample MGYA00237777_ERZ505514 | MGnify/ENA primary metagenome ERZ505514 (study PRJEB26160, sample SAMN06269048) | microbial mat metagenome | isolation source: Oligotrophic lake microbial mat | place...
CGGCTAACGCGTTGGCGGCGTTGAAGTGAGCCTCGGCAAAGTCCGGTTTTAATCGGAGGGCTGCTTCCGCCTGGCGAAGGGCGCCGGCGGCATCGCCGAGTTGGAGCAGCGCGTCGCTGAGATTGCTGTGCGGTTCGGCAAACGTCGGGTCAATTTGCACGGCGCGCTCGTAGGGCGGACGGGCCTCGCCGGGGCGGCCGAGGGCGAGAAGCGCGTTGCCAAGGTTGTTAAGCGCCTGAACGTGGCGTGGCTCGAGGGCGAGCGTGCGTTCGTAATGCCCCACTGCCTCGGCAGGGCGGCCGAGGCGCGCCATGATCAGACCGAGATTGTAGTGCGATTCGGTCGACTCCGGCTGCAAGCGAATCGCTTCGCTGAAGTGGCGTGCCGCCGGGTCGAACTGCGCACGGTTGAATTCCGCCAAACCTAGATTGTGATGCGCGCGGGGATTCTCCGGACGTTTGGCCACGGTGTCGGCCCAAAGGCTGAGATCGCTGCGATAAGTCGTGTTGCGCAGGTGCGTCAGGCCGATGCCGGTGAGCACCAGGATGGCCAGGATCCCGCTGCTGCGCCGTCCCAAGCCGGCGTAGAGGGCAATGACCGCGAGCGCGAGGGGGGCCGCCAAGGCGAGATACATCCGGTGTTCCGCCATGGTTTGCGAAGCGATCGGGATGACGCTCGAGCTGGGGGCCAGTACGAAAAAAAACCAGCAGCCCAGAAAACCCCACGCCGGTGCCCGCCATACGGCCCACGCCGTCGCCCCTAGCAGTGTGACCACCAAGGTCGCGGGCAAGGCGACAGCACCGAGGTCGCGGATCACGGTCGCCCCGTAATCAAAGACCAAGGGATGCGGCCAGAGTGTCAGCTGAAGGTAGCGAGGGATCGCGCTCGCCTGAGTGAGCAGGTAATGCCAGGCGCCCACTTTGCTATCGAATCCGGCCGTTCCGCCGCGGCCTTCCGTACTGAGGACGAGAACCGCCAGCACCAGCCACGTGGCAGCCAGCGTGCCGTAATAACCGCTTCGGGCCTGCCGCGCCGCGCGGAATGTGCCGGCTATAAAGGTTCGATCATAGAGCAGCACGAGGAGCGGAGCCACGACCATGACTTCCTTGGTTGCCATGCCCAAAGCCGCCGCCACCACGGACGCCGTCTGCCATCGCCGTGGAGAGGGAGCCTCGGTCGCGCGAAGGAATGCGTACAGTGTCAGCAACAGGAACAGCCCACTCAGAGACTCGGCGCGTTGGACGGTATATGTAACGGCTTGGGTTTGGAGCGGGTGGACAGTCCAGAGTGTGGCCAGTGTCATCGCCATGGGTCCGGTTACGGCGCGGAGATGACCCGGCAGTGGAGCCAGGGCGAGCGTGCGCCAGGCGATGCCATACAAGGTGAGACCGGCCGCGGCATGAATCAGGAGATTAAGGAGGTGATAACTCCAGACGTGGGATCCGCTGAGGAGGTGGTTGAACGCGAGGGTGAGAGCGAAAATCGGCCGGCCGCTGGTGGTTTCGCCGGCGTCCGCTCCAGCGCCGAACGCTTCACTCCAAGAGCCGGTTTCCGCGATCCGACCGCCGAGTGCGACCGCTGGAATGTCATCGAAGACGAAGGGAACAGCCAGCGAGTTGGCATATGCAAAAAGCGAGCCCAGCAGGATTACTCCCAGGGGGATGGTCGCCCGCAGGGGCGATATTTCACGAGCGGCACGGCTTAAGCTCACAAGGCCCCTGAAGAAGCAGCTGACCACCCTCAAGGAAACCCAATTCTCTCAATCGATGATTCCTCCCGGTTCGTGTTACGGTCGAGTAACGTTGATTCCGCTCCGCCCGCAGGCGTGGCAGTATACTTGACTCGGTTACTGCCGATCAGTCTCCTCCTTCTCTTAATGTTCGGGTCACATCGAGGTCTCACCTACACCAGTACAATGCAAAAGTCGTCCTTCAGATTCGTCTTGCTCGCAGCTTTGGCCTTTTTGGCCGGAGCGTTTAGTCCGAGTGCGATGGCGCAAATTACCACGTCTGGGATCACGGGCTACGTCCGCGATACCGACGGGAAAGCCATCGTCGGTTCCACGGTTACGGCGGTTTTTACGCCAACCAACGCCACTTTCACCGCGATCACCAATGAGGTGGGCCGGTATAACTTCCGCGGTCTTCCGGTCGGAGGTCCCTATGCCGTGTCGGCCGTCGCCACGGGTTTTAGCGGCACCCCCAACACCGAAGTGTTCACTCAACTCGGAACTGACATCGACGTGAATGTCGTCATCAAGTCCGACGTCGTGGTGATGCAGAGTTTCGTTGCCACGGCGTCGCGCTCCGATCTCGATGGATCAGCCACCGGTGCGGGAACGCTGCTCTCCAGCGAGCGCCTAGGCACCAAACCCACGTCTGAGCGTTCCCTGGCGGATATGATCAGTGCTTCGCCTTTGGTGACGCTGCGTGAAACCTTCGGCGATCGCGAAGAGTCGCAGATCACCGCGCTCGGTCAGAACAATCGTTATAATTCCATTCAGATCGACGGTACGCGCATCAATGATCTCTTCGGTCTCAACGGCACCGGTCTCGCTTCGTTCTTCAATCCGCTCTCGCTCGATACCATCGAGCAGCTCGCGGTTCAGGTCTCGCCCTACGACGTCCGCCAAGCCGGTTTCACGGGTGCTTCGATCAATGCGGTGACGAAGTCTGGCACCAACCGTTTTCGTGGATCCGTTTACACGTACTTCCGAGGCGACGAGCTCTTCGGCGTCAAATTGCAGGGGTATAACGCGCGTGAATTTGTGAATACGGGTGCTAAGTTTACACCCCAGTTGGAACGTAGAACGCTCGGCGCGACCCTCGGGGGGCCAATCATCAAGAACCGCTTGTTTTTCTTTCTTTCCTACGAGGATTTTGAAAGCACGAGCGCGGGGCGCGATCCGCGCTTTATTGCCGACGATGAACCCTTGATTCTCCAGCGCCTTCAGCAAATTGCCCAAGCCTCTGGCAGAACCATCAACTGGGGCAACGCAGTGACAGGTCAGACATCGAATACGGCGGTCGATGAAAAGATCAGTGCAAAGGTGGACTGGAATATCACCTCCGACCACCGGCTCAGTGTCCGCTATACCACGACCGAGGGAGAGATTCCACAGACCGGTTTTTTCGGCAACTCTGGAACTACCGTCAACGCCATTACCGCTGGAATTCTATCGACGCCGGATGGACACTTCTACTCTCAAACTCGTCAGGAGAAGACGATCGCTGGCCAGTTGAACAGCCAATGGAGATCTAACTTCTCGACTGAGTTCAAATATTCTCAGACCACGCAGGATCAGGAGACGCCGGTCAACTCGATCGCGCCGTTCATTCTCATCGCTAATCTCAACGGCATCGATCAGGCCAATGGAGCTCGGGTGACGAACGGCGGGTATGTGGCGGGTACCGAGCAGTTTCGCCAGGGCAATGCCATCGCGGTGGAAAGCCAGCAGATGAGCGCACTCGGCACCTATACTTGGAAGAACTTTGTGTTTTCCGCAGGCGCCGAACGTGAGCAATCTGACTTCTACAATCTCTTCCGGGCTGGTTCCTACGGCCGTGTAGCCTATCGCAACCTCACCGATTTCCTGGGCGACACCAATGCAGTTATCGAGCGCGCCGCTTACGATCCGTCCGTCCGCTCCGTCGCTGACATCTCTGAACTGGCGACCACCGGGATCTTCGCCCAAGCCAAGTGGGACGTCAGCAGCCGTCTTTCCGTCACCGGCGGTCTCCGCTATGAGTTTGTCGAAAGCCCGCTGGCGCCTTCGCTGAATCCAGCTTTCCTGCGTGACACGGGTTTCCGAAATGACGGCACCGTCGACGGCACCAGCAGCATCTCACCGCGTTTGGGCTTCAATCTTGCGCTTGACGAAGACCGTCGCACCCAAGTGCGCGGCGGCTTTGGTCACTTCTTCGGCCGCGCGCCGTGGGTCATCTTCTCGAACTCCTTTAGCAACACTGGAGTGGGCGGCTTCACGCTGTTGTCGGCGCAAGGCCAGCTGCCGAGCACGTTGACGGGGTACTTGCGCGAGCAATTCGATCCGGCCAACCCAATCGGAACCGGTGCTGACAACCCTGCCCTCCGTCGCGAAGTCAATTGGGCGGACAACAAGACGGAACTGCCGCAATCTTGGCGGGGAAATCTCGCGGTTGAGCATAAGCTTGGAATTCTCGACTCGGTTCTCTCCGTCGAGCTGGTTCACAGCATCGTCGACCAAGCTCTCTACGTCACGAACGAGAACCTCCGCCCTACCTCTTTGGGAGCCGATGGCCGTCAGCGATTCGCGGGAAATCCCAGCACGCTGGCCAATGCCAAGTTCGCGCCGTATACCGCGCTTATTCGCGTCCAGAATACGTCCGTGGGCGATTCGACCTACTTGTCGCTCCAATGGGCTCGTCCGATCAAGGACAAGTGGGGCTTTGATCTCTCGTATACCAGAGGACGCGCCACCGAGGCTCAGGCCATCGGTCAGACCACCGCGGGCGGTCAGTGGAACCGCAATGTGGTGTTCAACCAGAACTCCGTCACCAAGGGCACGGCCGATTTCGAGATCAAGAACCGGATTCAAATGAATCTCACCCGTCAGTTTGAGTTCGTGAAGAACTGGCGCAGCACGGTGTCGCTATATTACGAAGGCCGCTCGGGTAATCCGTATAGCTGGGTCTTCGGCAGCGATCTTAACGGTGACGGCGTGTCCTTCAACGACACGGCGGCCGTCCCGAGCGGAGCCAGCGATCCCCGCTTCGACTTCTCCGGCATGACGGCGGCGCAATTGGATTCCTTCCTGAGCTATGTCAACGGCAGCGAACTCGCCGACTATGCCGGCGGTATCGCGCCCAAGAACGCGTTCATTGAGCCTTGGGTTAATCGCCTCGACTTGAAGTTTATCCAAGACGTTCCGCTCGCCGGACCGGTTCGGCTGCAGCTGTTCTTCGACTTCATCAACATTGGTGCATTCCTCAGCAGGAGCACGTTCGGTTATCACGAGGTGTCCCCCTTCATTCAGAATGGCGTGTTCCGTACCCGTACGCTCACGAACTCCACCGCGTACGGTGCCGACGGTCGCATCCGCCCCACGTTCACTTCGCGGCCCGTCGGCTTCAATGTCGACAACGGGATGTCCCGCTGGCGCATCCAACTCGGCGCCAAGCTGACCTTCTAAGCGATACGCCGAAGTCTTCCCTTACCGAGCGGCCGTGCGAATGCACGGCCGCTCTTTTTTTTGGAGTCCACACGGTGAAACCGGCACTCCTCCCTGTCTGTTTGTAACGTGGGTCTGGAGTGAACCGCTTTCCCCGCCCTCCCTTCAACCTCCTCATCTTATTCCCCGAACGGTGTCCCCGTCCTCGTGCCCACTTAGCGGATACGTTACCGTATGCTGGAGCAGTTAATTATCAGCCGCTTACCAGCGAGGCTCCGGCATTGACACGCGCCTCTGCCCTTCGGTTTCGGAGGAGAAACGGCCTCGGGTCCACGTACATTTTACCTTTTCTCCCTCTGATCGTACTTCCACTTACTCGCGCAAGCCAAATCGAAACAGAAAATTAACCCTTTCGTGGGAATAAACGCATTGACGAGAAAAAGCACCATACCCATGGGTTGTGGTTGTCGCGTCTCATGACCACATCCTGTTGTGGTCAGTAACGCGTTAATAACTCCCAACAACTTTGATTCGCCTCAGGGTCTTTCGGGTCCGAGACCAACCATTCGTTTTCACCACCTTTCGCCGCCTTTCACTCTCGTCCGCCGTCGCCGTCGTCCCATGCAAAAAACGTTTCAGGTTGGAGCCAAGACCTTCGTCCTCGATCAAGCCAAAGCCGAGGCTGCTTTTGCCGCCAAGAAGGTCATCAATGGTCGCCAGACCATGACCTTCAACTTGCTTCCTCTCAAGTACCAGTGGGCCTACGATCTCTACCGCACGATGAAGGCCAACCACTGGGAGCCCGAGGACATCCCGATGGGCAAGGACATCGAGCAATGGCGCGATGAGAAGGCCGTGTCCGACATCGAGCGCTGGATCATCCGCATGGGCATCGGTTACTTCTCCGCCGCCGAGGGCATCGTGGGTGACAACATCCAGCATGTGGTCCGCGAACTCGTGACCGCCCCCGAGCTCAAGCTCGTCCTTGGCCGCCACGCGCACGAGGAAAACATCCACGCCGACTCGCTGCTCTACATGATCGCCTCCCTTGGGATCAATCCGCACGAGTGCGAAGCGATGTTCGAGGACGTACCGACAATCGTCCGCAAGAACGAGTTCGTCACCCGGATCTCGAAGAGTCTCCGCCGTGAGCTCGATCTCACCCAGCCCGAAAACAAGAAGCTGCTCGCCAAAAACATCTTTGTATTCGGCCAATGCATGGAGGGCACGCAATTCTATGGGCTCTTCGGCATGGTCCTTTCCCTCTACCGGCAAAACAAGTTTCCCGGCATCGGTCAGATGTTCCGCTATACTCTGCGCGATGAATCCAATCACATCGAGGTGTTCCGGAATCTATTCATGGATCTCATCGAGGAAAACCGTGAGATCTGGACGACCGACTTCAAAGAGGAGCTGCGTGAACTCATGCGCGAGGCGATCAACCTCGAAAAGGAATTCATTCGCGACTGCCTGCCGGTGAATGCGGTTGGCCTCGCGGTGGACGAATTTGTCACGTATATTGATTTTATCGCCGACCGCCGCCTCGAAGGCTGCGGACTCGAGCCGTTGTCACCCGGCGTGAAGAATCCGCTGCCGTGGCTGGCCGAGATGATGGACATCAAAAAGGAACAAAACTTTTTCGAAGGCCGCGTCACCGAATACCAAAAGGCCTCCTCGCTCAACGTCGCTGCCGACGACGAGCTCTAGTCCATCCAGGAAATTGCCGGCGCCCGCTGGTGATCGCGAACTAATCCAAGCGATCATCAGCCCGCACCAGCTGTTCTCCGGGCCCCGTTTCTTACTTCACCCCTTCATCCCGAGTATCCCGCGCCTCACCCCCGGCGCCTTCTGATTTCGTTCACGATCGCAGGCTGAAATGAAATGCAGGGTTCCGTCGCCGCCAGCGACGCGTCGCCCCGCATTTCTGCTTTTCCCGCCCGAGTGATATCTGCGCCCCGTCGTCACAACCGTTCCCAGGTTTGTTTCTTCGCCCGAACCGTTTTTCTTCATCCTTTTTTCCGCTTTTAAATTTTCCGCCGTTTCCGATTTTCCGATGAGCTCTCCTTCCCTCGCGCACGACCTCGCCCTCAAGCGTACCGTCCACACCCCCGTCGAACAAAAGCCGCACTACGCCTGGCGCGATGTCCTCGCGGGCGAAACCATCAGCGTCCCGGATGTCGTTCTGCTGTGCCCGCACGGTGAGGAAAAATTTGTCCTCGCCGAAGTCGCTGACACCTTGGGCAAGGCGCTCACCAACGTCTCCCTCGCGACGGGCGAGAAGGATATCTTCTCCGCGAAAAACCGCGCGTGGGTCGCCTCCCTTTGTCGTGAAGTTTCCGGCAATCTCACCGAGCTCTCCCGCAAGCAATCGCCCGTTCGCCTGACGCTGAACGCGCTGTATGAGCTGATCGAAAAGACCCTCGTCGACAACAACGCCTACTTCGTGGCGAAGAGCCTCCTGCTCAATCGCGCCCGGAAGATCGCGATCAACCGTGACGCCACCACGCCGTCCACGCTGCGGGTCATTCGCCGCAACAATCAGGTGGTGCCGTGGAGCGAGCAGAAGGTTGAGATCGCCGTGCGCAAGACGTTCCTGTCCCTCCAACGCGACTCCGCGCCGGCGATCGCGATCACCAAGGCGGTTTCGGAGCGCGTCCATTCCTCGAAGCAATCCTTCGTTCATATCGAGGAGATCCAGGATATGGTGCAGGAGGAGTTGATGAAGGCGGGTCACTATAAGGTCGCCGAAGCCTATATTCTTTTCCGCGCTCAACGCGCCGTTACCCGCGAAGCCGGGCTCGATCCCGATCCGGGCGACGTGGCGACGAGCGAGGCCCCGGTGCTCGCCCAGGGTCAATCGGCCCTCATCGTGGTGAAGAAGTCCGACGGGTTGAATGTATTCTGGGATGGCGCCGACCTGCGCAAACGCGTCGAGTTCGCCCGCATCGGGCTCGAACTGTGTCTCTCGAACGACGAGATCGAAACCGAACTCCGGCGCTCGGTTTACGACCAGATTTCCCAGAAGGATCTCGACGCCACGATCATCCTCAATTCGAAGACGCTGATCGAAAAGGATGCCGATTTCGCGAAGTTCGCGGGCCGTATTCAGCTCACCTATATCTACGAGGAAGTGTTGGGTTGGGATATCATGAACGACGGCATCGGTGCGCTCAAGGGCGCTCACCAGCGGGCCTTCAAGAAGTACCTCGAGCACGGTGTTGCGATTCAGCGGCTCAACCCGCGGCTGCTGGACTATGATCTCACGCGCCTGGGCGCAGCGCTCGATCCATCGTCCGACCTCGAGTTCGATTTCCTCGGCATCCAGACGATGTATGATCGCTACCTGATCATCGACAAGACGCGCGAGCCGTCCCGGAGAATCGAGACGCCCCAGTTCTTCTGGCTGCGCGTATCCATGGGCTTGATGCTCGACGAAAAGGGCGACCGCGAGGCGCGCGTCACCGGCCTGTACGAACTGTATAAGAGCCGCCGCTTCTGCAGCAGCACGCCGACGTTGTTCAACGCCGGCACGCTGCACTCGCAGCTGTCGTCGTGTTATCTCTACTACGTCGACGACTCCCTCGAGAGTATCATGCTCCGCGGTATTGCCGATAACGCTTTCCTCGCCAAGTGGGCGGGCGGCCTCGGCGGTTCGTGGACCGCGGTCCGCGGCACCGGTGCTTATATCGCCGGCACCAACGGTGAGTCGCAGGGCGTCATTCCGTTCCTTAAGCTGCACAACGACCAGCTCGTGGCCGTCAACCAGGGCGGCAAACGCAAGGGCTCCGGCTGTGCGTATTTGGAAACCTGGCATAACGACATTTTCGAGTTTCTCGAGCTGCGCAAGAACACCGGTGACGACCGCCGCCGCACCCACGACATGAACACGGCGAACTGGATTCCCGATTTGTTCATGAAGCGCATGGAGGCCCGCCAGACTTGGACGCTCTTCCGCTCCAACCAGGTGAAAGACCTGCACGAACTGTACGGTCAGGCCTTTGAGAAACGCTATGTCGAGTACGAGAAGCTCGCCGAAGAGGGGAAGATTCAGGGTCAAAAGATCGAGGCGCTCGAACTTTGGAAGAAGATGCTTTCGATGCTCTTCGAGACCGGGCACCCGTGGATCACCTTCAAGGACGCCTGTAATATTCGTTCCCCGCAGGACCACGTTGGCGTCATCCACTCGTCGAATCTCTGTACCGAAATCACGCTCAACACGAGCAACGACGAAACCGCCGTCTGTAATCTCGGCTCAGTGATTCTCGACTCGCATTTGCTGCCCGACGGGCAGCTCGATCACCCCAAACTTCGCGAAACGATCAGCCTCGCCGTTCGCGCGCTGGACAACGTAATCGACATCAACTTCTACCCGACGCCGTCGGCGAAGACATCGAACCTGCGTCACCGCCCGATCGGTCTGGGTGTGATGGGTCTGGCCCACGCGTTGTATCTCCGCGGACACGCCTTCGCTTCACCGGAAGCCGTTGAGTTCAACGACGAGGCGATGGAAGCGATCGCGTTCTACACCTACGAAGCCAGCTCCGACCTCGCGGCGGAGCGCGGCACCTATTCGAGCTATAAAGGTTCGAAGTGGGACCGCGGTCTCCTCCCGCAGGACACGCTTGATCTCCTGGAAAAGGAACGTGGCATCGAAGTGGAAGTCCCGCGTGGTGGCAAACTCGACTGGGCGCCCCTGCGCGCAAAGATCGCGCAACAAGGCATGCGCAACTCGAACTGTCTTGCGATCGCTCCGACCGCGACGATTTCGAATATCACGGCGACCTCGCCCTGTATTGAGCCGACCTATAAGAACCTGTTCGTCAAATCGAACCTTTCCGGTGAGTTCATCGTCTTGAATCCCTTCCTCGTGAAGGACCTTAAGGCCCGCGGCCTGTGGGATCAGGACATGATCGATAACCTGAAGTATTTCGACGGCGAGCTGAAGGACATCGAGCGCATCCCGAAGGATCTCAAAATCAAATATCTCACCGCGTTCGATATCGATCCCAAGTGGATCCTGGATGCCGCTGCCCGCCGTCAGAAGTGGATCGACCAGGCGCAGAGCGTGAATCTCTGGATCAAGACACCGGATCTGAAGACGCTCAGTCACATGTATCGCCAGGCGTGGCATGTGGGCCTCAAGACCACGTATTATCTCCGCAGCCTCGGCGCCTCTACGATCGAGAAGGCCACGGTCGGCGTGAAAAAGGAAATGCGCGGCGCCGTGGGCGAGGGCTCCGCCGGTGGACAGAACAGTGGCGACATCGGCGGCAGCCATTCCGTCGAAGCGAACGCTGAGAAAGCTCCCAAGCGCGAGTATACCGCCGCCGAGAAAACCGCCTGCTCCATCGAGGCCATGAGAAACGGCGAGGCCTGCGAGGCGTGCCAGTGAGTTGAAGGGACTAAAGCGTCAAAAAAGGGTGCTCCAAAAGCCACTGCAGATTATTAATATCGTGACCTCAGTCGGCCATGAGCTGACTGAGGTGAGGGGCGGAACCTGCTCGCTATGTAGATAATTCTAGATGACCTTATTAACTTTTCGCACTGTCTTGTTGGCGTCGGCGGCCTTGATTTTATCCGGTTGCTCTGCGGAGAGCAGGAAAACCGCAGCGTTGGAGCGCGCCCACGGCTATTACAGAGCAGGCGAGTTCGAGAGAGCGCGAATAGAGTATCAAAACGTGCTGCAAAAAGAACCGGAAAACGTCGCGGCGCTCGAGCGAATGGCCTTTATCTGGCTGGAACGCGGTGCGCCGGTACGGGCTTTTCCTTTTCTACTTAAATTGAGGACCAGCGCTCCTGGGAGACTGGACCTGCGGGTTAAGTTGGCGGAGGTTTTGCTGTCGATCGGCAAGGTAGCGGATGCTCGGCGAGAGGCGCTCGCCGTCCTGGAACGCTCTTCGAGCTTTCCCGACGCCATTGTCCTTTTAACTGAAGCGGTGCGAAACGAGGAGGAGTACAAAGAGGCAGAGCGCGCCCTGCAAAGCATGGACCGAAACCGCGTTTCGTATCACATTGCGTCGGCCAACCTGATGCTACTCCAAGGCAATTCGACATCGGCGAGGTCCGCGCTGCAGCGTGCAATTGCTTTGGATCCAAAATCACCGGCTTCCCATGCTGCGATGGCTAGCCTCTATGAATTGCAGCAGAACCCGGCCATGGCTACCGTCGAGCTCAAGAACGCTGCTGAACTGTCCCCGGTCCGCGCGCTTGCGCGTGTAAAATATGCCGGGATTGTCGCTCGAACGGGGGCTGTGACGGAAGCGATCGAATATCTGACGGAGATTAACCGCCAAGCTCCTGATTATTTACCGGGATGGCGGGGACTGGCTGAGATCACCCTTGCGGCGAAGAAGCATAACGACGCTCTCGATTATATTGAGAAGCTCTTACGTCATGACCCGTCAGACTATGAGGGCCAGATCCTGCGTGCTCGAGTGTGGCTCGCCCAGGGTGACGTGAAGCGTGCGGTCGAGGGGCTTGAGGGCGTTGGCAAAGATTTTCCCGCCCTTGGACTGGCGAGCTATCATCTCGCTCTTGCCTACGTCCGGAACAACGAGCACGAGAAGGCAATGGTGGCTTTGCAGGAGGCGGTTTCCCGCAATCGCGACAACGTGGAGGCGGTGTTAATGTTAGCAGGACTCCATCTCCGCGCGGGGTCTGCACAACCCGCCGCCGCTGCCATGTTGGAGTTGGTCGGGAGGCGTCCGAACGTATTACAAGCCTACCCACTGCTCGTGGAGGCGCTACGACCCTTGGGGCGATTGGAGGCTACGGCTCAAGCAATTAATCGAATGCTCGAGACGTCCCCTAAAAACGCACAGCTCCGCTATTTTTTGGGCCTTCTCTCTATAGCGTTGAAGCAGCCGGCCAACGCGCGGCAGGAGTTTGAGAAAGTCCTGGGAGAATCGCCGGATTCGCTGCCCGCCATGGCGGAACTCATCAATCTGGACATCGATGAAGGACACCACGCCGACGCTCTCGCGCGAGTCCGCTCTCTGATAGCCAAGACGCCTGAGGCTTCTGGTGCGCGGTTTCTGGAGGCAAGAGCACATGCGGCGGCTGGGCGGTGGGGCGATGTCGAAGCGTCTGTCCTGAAAGCCCTCGAACTTGGCAGCGAGAATCCCGCGGCTTATGCCTTGCTAGCCGATTCATTCGCCGTCCGCAAAGAAACGCCCGATATCGAACGACGGCTTGAGATGTTCCTCGGCCAGCGTCTGGACGACGAACTCGCCGTGGTCGTGGGCGCACACGTCCATCTTCAGTGGAGTAAATTCACCCAAGCTCGGGATATCTATGAGAACTATCTCGCCAGGAAACCATCCGCGAGCGTGGTATTAAATAATTTAGCCAGTCTGTATAACGAGCAATTGCTGATGCCGGATCGGGCGCTCGAACTTGCGCGCAAGGCCCGCAGCTTGGAACCTGGATCCCCGGCGATTGCCGATACGCTGGGTTGGATCCTCTACAAACGAAAAGAGTTTCCGGAGGCGTGGACCCTGCTGCAGGAAAGTGGAAGAAAAATGGCACACGACGCCGACATGCAATTCCGTTACGGAATGGCGGCAAAGGCCATGGGCAAGGACGATGTCGCTCTCGCTGCCTTTCGCATCGCTGCGGGCGCGCAGACCCATTCTGCGAACCAAGATGAAGCGAAGCGTCAAATCGCCCTGTTGGAGCTAACCGGGTTGAGTCGCCCCTGATTGTTTTATCGGGTAATTCGGTTCATCCCGTCTTCCGTCTCCCGTGACCTGATGGGTCCGTCATCGGACATGAAAAAGGGGCGCCAGGCGCCCCTTTGTATAATCGATAGCCTGATCGAAATTTAGCGCATTTTCTTCTTCAGTCCGATTACGCCAGCGAGCCCCAAGAGCAGGAGGAGCCCGGTGGAGCCTCCATCCGGTACGCGGTCTGCCCGGTTTGGCGTTTGCAGAAGATAAACGGGAGATGTGGGAGTGTTATCTGTGACCGCAAACGTGAAGGAGACGGACTGGCCATTAAGCACGCTTCCGCCCGAAAAATTAAGGTAGTCGCGAGTGGAATCAATCCGCGTGATCGTGCTGAACAGATTCGAGGTAAATGTCAGTCCTGCTGCTTGGGCAAAACTGAGGCCGTCGCCTTCACCTGACGCGGTCCCGAGGATTTCCTGCAATTCCATTTCAAAGCTGGTCCAGGTGATTCCACTGTTATTCAAGACCGTTTTGGTGATCCAAGAGCCACTGTTGAATGCTCCGATAGTTGTGGCCAATGGAGTGCCGTCGGTGTCGGTAAGAGCCAAGGTCCCGGTTGATATCATAGTCTCGTTCACAGTCCAAGCCGTTCCCGCGGTCGTGCCCGCCGTTCCGGTGTTCTGTGACGTTATACTGATGCCGCCATTGGCCACTGAAAAAATCGGTGCGCCGAACAAGTTCGAGCTGCCGACGGTGGAAGCGGCTACCAAGGCCGCCAATGTTATG
>ENA-ORBV01011829-ORBV01011829.1-microbial-mat-metagenome-genome-assembly--contig:-NODE-11829-length-13598-cov-4.442423_pt1 | contig 13598 bp, 8 predicted proteins | sample MGYA00237777_ERZ505514 | MGnify/ENA primary metagenome ERZ505514 (study PRJEB26160, sample SAMN06269048) | microbial mat metagenome | isolation source: Oligotrophic lake microbial mat | place...
GGGCTCGGAGATGTGTATAAGAGACAGGGGCGACGTTGCCCTGACGATGCCCGCGCGCCTCGAAGCGCGCGAGGCGGCGGCTCTCGGCGGCGGCCGCATTGATCGGGCGAACCTCGGAAGACCGGCCGCCCGGGTGCACGACGTGGTAGGTACAGCCCGCGACGCTCCGCTCGTTCCAGGTGTCGTAGAGGTCGACGTGGAGCGGGGAGTGGACCGGGATGCGGGGATGCAGGCAATGCGGCGGCTGCCAGGCGCGGTAGCGGATGCCCGCCACGAACTCGCCATTGGTCGCGGTCGGACGCATCGGGACCACGTAGCCGTTGCAGAGGACTTTGTAGCGCTCGCTCGAGAGACCGAAGGCCTTGACCTGGAGGCGTTCGACGGAGGAGTCGACGTAGCGGGCCTGGCCGGTCGAGGTCGTCTCCTCTCCGAGCACATGCCAGGGCTCGAGGGCGCCGCGCAGCTCGAGACGGATCGTGTCGAGGGTGATCTCGCCGTAATAGGGAAATCGGAACTCGAAATGCGGCTCGAACCAACGCCGGTCGAACTCGTAGCCGGACTGGGAGAGCTCGAACAGCACGTCGTCGAGATCGCTCTCGACCCAATGCGGCAGCATGAACTGATCGTGCAGCGCCGTTCGCCATTTGATCAACCGCCGCTCGTCGGGCGCTCGCCAGAAGCGCGCGAGCAGAGCGCGCACGAGCAGCTGCTGGACGCAGCTCATTCGCTCGTGGGGCGGCATCTCGAAGGCCCGCAGCTCGAGCAGACCCAGGCGCCCGGCCGGTCCGTCGGGCGAGTAGAGCTTGTCGATGCAGAATTCGGAGCGATGGGTATTGCCGGTCATGTCGACCAGGATGTTGCGCAGGACGCGATCGACGACCCACGGCGGCGCGGTCTCGTTCGCCCGCGGAAGCTGCGCGAGGGCGAGCTCGAGCTCGTAGGCGGAATCGTCGCGGGCCTCGTCGACGCGCGGGGCCTGGGAGGTCGGTCCGATGAAGCGGCCGGAGAACAGGAACGAGAGCGACGGGTGGTTGTGCCAGTAGCGCAGGAAGCTCCCGAGCAGGTCGGGGCGGCGCAGGAACGGACTCTCGTCGGGCGTGAGCCCGCCGAGCACGACGTGATTGCCGCCCCCGGAGCCCACGTGCGCGCCGTCAATCTCGAATTTCTCGGCGATCAACCGCTCGCGGCGCGTCGCGTCGTAGAGCTCTTCGCTCTGGCGAACCGCCTCGCGCCAGGAAGTCGTCGGCGGGACGTTGACCTCGATCACCCCGGGATCCGGCGTCAGGCGGAAGTCACGCAGTCGCGGATCCCGCGGCGGCGCGTAGCCCTCGAGCTGGACCGGGAGGGCCGTCTCGCGGGCCGTTCGCTCGATCGCCGCGACGAGCTCGACCCAGGCCTCGAGTCGCTGGAGCGGCGGGAGGAAGACCTTCAGCTGGCCACCCCGCGGCTCGACGCAGAGGGCCGTCCTAACCATCCCGCGCGCGGAGGTCTGGAACGCGGGGCGCGCGAAGGACGAGGGCTCCGAGCCCTGCCTCGCGACGAGATCCCGACGAGCGCCGACGGCGGCACGCTCCGCTTCGCCCTTCGCCTGGGTCCGGACCCCTGCGTGCTCTTCCCGCCGCTCGACCGGGAATACGAATCCTGTCGCGAGTGGCGGACGCGGCACGGAAAAATCGAGAGGAAATTCGACGGGCAGATCCCCGGAAGCGACCCACGGCAACGAATCGAGCGGCAGGCGGAATCCCATCGGCGAATCGCCGGGGTACAAATAACATCGCTGGCTGCGAAGGAACCAGTCTCCGGTCGTCCAGCTGCCCTCGAATGCGAGGGGCAGTATCCAGCCGACGACCTGATCGAGCCCCTGATCGAAGATGCGCGCGAGCCGCGCGCGCTCGGCCGGATCCGCGAGCTTCGCCTCGAAGGGATCGACGTTCGAAGGGAGCCTCCGCTCCCGCCAGAGGTAGTACCAGGCGTCTTCGTAGGCATCGATCAAGCGGTGGCGCTCGAGGCCGAGCAGCTCCGCCAGGCGCGTCGCGAATCGCCGCGCGTCTGCGGCATCGTGGCCGTAATCGCGGTCGGAGTCCGCGATCAACGCCGGGTCCTGCCAGAGCGGATGACCGTCGCTTCGCCAATGACAGGCATACGCCCAGCGAGGCAGCTGCTCGCCCGGATACCATTTTCCCTGGCCGTGCTGAACGACGCCGCCCGGCGCCCAGAGGGCCATCAATCGACGCGTCAGCCGATCGGCGATCTCCTCCTTGCGGCCGCCGAGCGCATCGACGTTCCACTCCGGCGCGTCCGGCTCGTCGGAGCTGACGAAGGTCGGCTCACCGCCGACGCTGAGCTGCACGCCCGCCGCGCGCAGATCTTCATCGATCCGATCGCCTAGGGCGAGAACCGCGGACCACTCCGCTTCGCCGTACGGCTTCGTCACCCGGGCGCGATCGACTACGCGCGACACGCTCATCTCGAAGTCGAACTCGCATTCGACTTCCTCGATCGCCCCGGAGATCGGGGCCGCCGTGCTCGGATTGGGCGTCGCCGCGAGGGGGATGTGGCCCTCGGCCGCGAGCAGACCCGAGGTCGGATCGAGGCCGATCCAGCCGGCACCCGGGACATAACACTCGCACCAGGCGTGCAGATCGGTGAAGTCGCTCGTCGGTCCGGGAGGACCCTCGAGCGGCTTCTGGTCCGGCGTGAGCTGGATCAGGTAGCCCGACACGAAGCGCGCAGCGATTCCCAGGCGGCGCAGGACCTGCACGAGGAGCCAGGCCGAGTCGCGGCAGGAGCCCTTGCCGAGGTCGAGGGTCTCGCTCGGCGTCTGGACGCCGGGATCCATGCGCACGACGTAGTCGACGGCGGCCGTGACCGCGCGATTGGTTTCGACGAGTAGGTGGTTGGTGTCCCGCGTCGTGCGGTCGAGCTTCGAGAAGAACTTCTCGAATGAGGGCGTGGTCGGCAGGCAGACGAGGTAGGGCTCGAGATCTTGCGCCGAGTCTTCGGCGTACTCGAAGGGCCACTGCTGGGCCGAGTCCTCGAGGAAGTAGTCGAAGGGGCTGTAGGCCGCGAGATCGGCCACCAGGTCGACGCTCACCTCGAAGAGATCCGTCTTCTCGGGCACCACGATCCGGGCGAGATGGTTCCCGTGCGGGTCCTGCTGCCAGTTCAGGAAATGAGCCTTCGGCTGGACTTCGAGGGAGTAGTGGTGGATCGGCGTCCGATTGTGCGGGGCCGGTCGGAGCCGGATCGTCTGCGGCCCGAGCAGGATCGGTCGCTCGTAGCGATATCGGGTTCGGTGGTGCAGGGCGACGCGGATGGTCAAGGGGGGTCCTCGGGGCGGTCGAGCGCAGTCCGGGATGTTGTAGCGGTTCACGTTGTTTCTCGCTTCGAAGCCGATCCGCGGCGAGTCGAAATGCCCCGCCCTGGGCTTCATCCAGCGCATTCATGCGATTCGATGCCCACCTGGCTCCGACCCGACGTACGGGCGTATCCGACTCGATCTCGACGACGTGCACGTCTTGCGGGTACCCTCCGCCCGTCATTCCAATCCAGTCAGCGTGGACGAAGCGCACGGTCCCGACGCATTGCTTGCGCGGCCCGCCGTCCACACGAGAGGTGTCCATGAGTCGCATCCATTTCATCGGTGGCGAAAAAGGTGGAGTCGGTAAATCGGTCGTGGCGCGCCTGTTGGCGCAGTACTGGATCGATCGAGGAACGCCCTGGACCGGCTTCGACACGGACCGCTCGCACGGCGCCCTGCTTCGGCATTACGCCGAGTTCTCGCAGCCGCTCGAGATCAGCAAGATGGAGGATCTCGACCGCCTGATGGAGGCGGCAACCGAGGAAGATCAACAGATCCTCGTCGATCTCGCGGCCCAGTCGGAGCAGGACCTCCACCACTGGATTGCGACCAGCGGCGTGCTCGAGCTCGCCTCCGAGCTCGGGATCGAAGTCCTGTTCTGGCACGTCATGGACGACGGCAAGGATTCCCTCGAGCTGCTCGACAAGCTGCTCGCCCGGTACGGCTCGAAGGCCCATTGCGTGATCGTCCTGAACCACGGCCGCGGTGACAACTTCGCCACGTTCCACAAATCGCCGGTCGCGCAGAAGGTCGTCGAAATGGGCGTGCCGGTGCTCGAGCTCCCCGCGCTCTACAAGCCGACCATGCGCAACATCGACCACCTCGACAAGAGCTTCTGGGCCGCCATGAGCCACAAGGAAGGCCCGAGCGCGCTCGGGATCGTCGAGCGCCATCGGGTCAAGGTCTGGACGCGCAATGCCAACGCGGAGTTCGAGAAGCTGGGAATCTGATCTCCGCGGCGCGAGTCCTGAGACGCGAAGTCCCTGCTCCCCTCATCGCTCCGCTGGCCCCTTCGTCATCGGCGTGGAGTCATTGGCGTGGAGCCATTTGCGCGGCGCACCACACCGCCAGCTGCTCGAGCACCCGGGCGACGGCGCGGTTTGCGGCCACGACACCGCCGTAGGCATCGTCTGACTCCGCGGGCTCCAGCACCTCGAGCTCCGTCGTCGCAATCACGCGCCCGACGATCGGATCGACGAGCTGCGCGCGCAGGCCGAATCGCAGGCGACTCGGACGTACGTCGAATTCCTGTTGCAGCGCGACGATCTCCGTCTCGAGCCGCAGCTCCGCCACGACACCGCTCGAGCCCGGCACCGGACGCAAGCGTCCGGCGCGCTCGATCGCGTGCTCGAGCAGCGGCCCGAGCAGCCGCGCCGGCGGCTCGACCCATTGGTGTCGGCCGAAATAATGGAGCTCGAAGGGGCGGGTCACGTAGGCCATGCCCGGACCGTCGAAGCCGGCCCGTGCCTCGGGCGGCGCGATCGCGATCACCGGGCCGGACTCGGAGCTCGCGACCGCGGTCTCGCTCGAGAAGCCCGGCTGGAGCGTGAAGAGGCTCGGCGACGGCGACGTCTCGACGGGGAGGACGCTGCAGCCGGCGAGGACGACGCCGAGGAGCGCGCACGTCACGCGCTGCGAGATCGATTCCATTCCAGCCACTCTTTTACTCCCCCGGCCCCGGCGGCGGCGGCTCGCGGCCGATCACCAGCACGTTCGGGCTCTTCTCGACCTCGCGCATCAGACGACGGATCGAGCTCGTCGCCGCGCGCGCCTCGGCCAGGACCCGCTGCAGCTCGGGCACGGTCTCGCTGCGAAGCTGCTGGACTCCGCTCGCGGCGCCGACTGCGGTCGTCTGGACCACTTCGATGGCGCGCTGCGTCTGCTCGGCGGCTTGCTGCACCGACTCGGCGCTGCGTGCGACGTCGCGCATCGCCTCGCCGAGCGCCTCGCTCGCTCGTGCGCTGTTCTCGAGGGTCCGGGCGGCGTCGGAAGCCATCGTATCCGAACGACCGGCGAGCGCGTGGACCACGGTGTCGAGATCGCGAATCGTGCGCTGCAGGGCCCTGCGCGTCTCCTCGTCGATCAGCGCGTTCAGCTGCTGCGCGACCTGCGACAGGTCCGAAACGAGCGCGCTCGTCTGGGTATCGAGACGACGAAAGAGAGACGGTCGGGTCTCGATCACGCGATCGGTTCCCTCCTCGGCTCCCTCGAACAGGGGCGACGCCGCCGAGCCGCCCTCGAGATCGACGAACGCGATGCCCGTGAGCCCCTGGCTGCTGAGCGTCGCGACCGTATCCCGTCGGATCGGGACGCCGCGTTCGATCGAGAGCACGAGCCGGACCCGGTTCGGATCCTCGATGTCGAGCTCGATCTCCTTGACGAAGCCCACGCTCACGCCGCGGAATTTGACCGGGGCCCGCACGTTCAGGCCCGACACGGACTCGCTGAAGTAGGCGAGATAGGTCTCGTACGACTTGCCCGTCTCGCCGCTGGAGGCGATCCAGAGGACCCCGGCAATGATCGCGACGGAGAGGACCAGCACGAACGCGCCCACGAGCGCGTAGTTCACCTTGGTTTCCATGCCTGCTCCCGGGCTCCGCGTCCGCGCGGCCCATCGAAATACTCGCGGATCAGCGGCTCCTGCGACGTCGACAGCTCCTGCATGGTACCGACCCCGGCGATCCGTCCCGCGACCATGAAGGCCACGCGATCCGCCACGCCCCAGAGCAGGTCGAGGTCGTGGGTGACCATGAAGATCGTGAGGCCGAGCAGCTCCTTCAGGCGGCGGACCAGCACGTCGAATCCGGAGGCGCTCAAGGGGTCGAGTCCAGCGGTCGGCTCGTCGAGAAAGAGCAGATCCGGATCGAGCGCGAGCGCCCGGGCGAGTGCCGCGCGCTTGCGCATTCCGCCGGACAGCTCCGATGGATACTTCGCTCCCGCGCTCGCCGGAAGACCGGTCAATGCGATCTTCACGGCGGCGATTTCATCGATCAGGCGATCGCCGAGGGTCGTGTGCTCTCGCAAGGGAAGACCGACGTTCTCGCTCACGGTGAGCGAGCCGAAGAGAGCCCCTCGCTCGAACATGACGCCCCATCTTCGCCGAAGCGGCAGCGCCTCCTCATCGCCGATGCCCACCACCTCGCGTCCGAAGACCCGGATCGAGCCCGACCGGGGCCGCTGCAGCAGGATGAGCTCGCGCAGCAGCGTGGACTTCCCGCATCCGCTCCCGCCGGCGAGGGCGAAGATCTCCCCTTCGCGAACCTCGAGGCTCACCCCGTCGTGGACGACGGCATCGCCGAAGCGCGTGTACACGTCCCTGACCTCGATCATCGGCATCTTTGCGCCCGCCCCATCCATCCTGGAGGATGGTCTTCCGTCAGATTCCGAGCCAGTTGAAGACGACCGAGAAGAGCGCGTCGGCGACGATCACGAGGAAGATCGACTGAACGACGCTCACCGTCGTTCGATGGCCCACGCTCGCGGCGTCCCCCGCCACCTGGAAGCCCTGGAAGCAGCCGATCAAGGCGATGATCCCCGCGAAGATCGGCGCCTTGCCGATCCCGACGAGCTAATCCGACATGACGATTGCGTACTGGAGCCGTTCGATGAAGTCCGCAAATCCGACGTCGAGCTCGCTGCTCGCCATCACCATGCCGCCGGCCACGCCGAGGACGTCTGCGTAGACGGTGAGGAGGGGCAACGCGATCATGAGCGCGGCGAGCTTGGGGAGCACCAGCTGCTCGATCGGCGGGATGCCCACCGTTCGAAGGGCATCGACTTCTTCCGTCACTTTCATCGTACCGATCTGCGCGGCGTAGGCCGAGCCCGAACGGCCGGCGACGATGATCGCGGTGAGCAGGGGGGAGAGCTCGCGCAACATGGCGAGACCGACGAGATCCGCGACGAAGATGTTGGCGCCGTAGCGTCGAAGCTGTGTTGCGCCCTGATAGGCGATCACGATGCCCATCAGGAAGACGAGCAGGCCGGTGATGGGCAAGGCGTCGAAGCCAGCCGTACGAATGTTGTAGAGGATCGGCCGCCATCGGATACGTGCGGGTCGGGCGAACGAGCGCAGCGCTGCGATGGCGACCTGACCGATGAACTCGAGCAGCAAGACCCCGTGCTCACCGCTCGTCCAGACCTGCCGGCCGAGGCGAGCGACCGCGCTCGGCGTCGCCGAGGGCAGGCCGATCGTCGTCTGCATCGCCAACGCCTCGACCATCTCGAGCAGCGTCCTGTGCTCAGGACGGAGCGCTACGACCGAGACCCGATTCCCACCGCGTTCGAGCGTCGCCGCCATGCGACGGAGCAGCCAGGCGCCGGCCGTATCGAGGGCGCGGATCCCCGAGCCGTCGATCGTCATTGCGGCGGGGTCCGGGTCGCCCGCGAGAGGCCCGAGCGGGACCGGCGGCCTGGCTTCCAGCCAGCGTTCGATCGCCGCGACGTGCGTGACGGTCCAGGTGCCGACGCAGCGCAGCTCGCCGCCATGGGCCTCGATGGCGGCCTCGAGCGCGATCGATTCATCCTGCGTCGACGGCGCCGACGAGAGCGCCTCGGTCGGGCTATTCGCTCCGTTCATGCCCGCAGCCTAGCAACGTGCCGTCGGCGCGGCCGCCACCCGTCGCCTGGACGAGTCGCTTCAGCGTCCCTTTGCCGACCGAGCGCGCACTGCTTCCCACGCAGGTACCGGACAGCTCGAGGCTGCCGAGTGGGCGAGCAGGATCCGGCGAACCTCCTCGATCGTCTGAGAAGCCGCCTGCATGCCGGAATGAGGGCTCTTCACGACCAGCTCGGACTCGACTCCATCGATGTGCGCACTCTCGTACTTGACGACGCCGTCGCCCGCCGACTCGCGGGGCTTGTCGACGTCCACGACCGAGATGATCGAATGTGCCTTGACCGCGGGTCTCACGGGGATCGTCGAGAGGGTCTTGATGTAGGGGTTGCCGGGCGACATGTTGTCGATGCTGGTCGGGATGCGGCTGAACGTGAAACCCGGTGCGCCCTTGGGCAGCAGCGTCACGAGGTCCGTACCGACCCGTACGAGATCGCTCGGGAGTCGCACGAAGCGCTCGGCCAGGCGGCGCACGAACTGCGGACCGGCGAGGTAGCTGCCGCGATGAGGCGTCGCGAGGAACATCACCTCGGTCACGAACGGAAGCCGCGTGACGAATAGACTCTCCCGCAGCAGCTGCTTGCTCTTCGGGTCGAACGCGAGGTCTTCGAAGTTCGAGTCCGAGACGTTCGCCCAGAACGCGTTGCCCGAGTCGATCGCGGTGAGCTTCGTCAGCAGTCCCCCCTGGCTGTGACCCAGGACCACCATGTCCCGGAGGCAGGGATCCTTGCCGTCGGGGTCGCCTCGCTCGACGGCCTTCGTCAAGGCGTCGCGGAGCTGCCAGGCCGAGTAGGCGATCGGGTTGCCCGAATCGTAGGTGAACGTCCAGAACGCAAAGCGCTCGCGCAGCCGACCATCGGCGAGCATGTCGTTGATCATGTCGGCCCAGCGGGCGGTGCTCGATGCGGTTCCGTGGACGAAGACGATCGGGATGCGGCCCTTCTTGTAGGGTCGGATCCCGTTGAGCTTGCTCTTCTTTCGTACGCCGATCGCATTGCCGAGGAAGACCTGCATTTCCGTCTTCCAGAACCGGGACTCTGCCAGGGTCGCGGCCAGCGCCGCCGACGGCTCGGATTCGAGGGAAATCGTGCGGCCATCGTCGTCCTCGAAAGACAGGGCATCGAGGCTCTCGAAGACTACGAAATCGCCGCTCAGCCGACCGCTCCGGAGACCCTCGATGGGCCGATCGATCACGACGACTGCCGTCAGCGGCACGAGATCATTCGGATCGAGCGGCACGACCGGGGAGGTGCCCGCTAGCGGTCTGGCCTTGGCCCCGAGCGGAGAGCCGATCCCGGGATGGCGATAACGATTTCGCAGGCCGCTGACCTGGAGCTCGGTGACGGGTCGAAGATCGTAGAATTCGTATCCCTCCACCTCCAACGCGTCGGGCGCGATATTCACGGTGATCTTTCCGAACGGAAGAGCGAGGTCGAAGCTGGTTCGATTCTTGAAGGCGACCAGACCGCCGGCGGTGCGCTGGAACGCGGACGTGAGCGCCCGGTTGTACAGGTCCGCAGCGACCCGGGCGCGCGGGTCGAGCGGACCGAGCGGTGTCGTGCCGGCCTCGGGAAAGAGCAGCGCCCACGTATAGACCATCGTCGCCGCGTAATCCGACCGGAGCTTCGTGCGCTCGGCGCGCAGGAACGAAAGCTCGGCCAGTGCGAACAGCGCCTGCGGCGGAAAGCTCTCTGCGCGAGCTGCCCCGTGCAGATTCGCGAGGGCCACGACCGGCAGCGCGTCGTACATCTCGAGGAGTCCGTAGCGACGCAGCTCGTTCTGCGTGAAGTCGCTGGCGTGATCGTCGGTGAGCGCGCTGCGCGTGAGGTAGCGCTGGATCTCGCGCGGATTCCCCGTGCGAACACCGACGGGACTCGCACAGGCGGTCGCGAAGAGCGCCAGCACGAGACATGAGCCAATGCGACGAGATAGAAGAAAGGCCACGAAATGACTCCACCCTGTCGTTCAGGGACGCTTGCCTCGGATCTCGAGGACATGAGAGGCGAAACGATAGGCGAAGAGCAACCCGAAGAATGCCAGGATCAGCTGGAGCAAACGCCATGCGACGAGATCCACGATCGCCCGCGAGCCGACCTCGACCCGGTCGACCTGCGCAGTGACCTCGGCCAGCGCGCCCCCGAGCGTATCCGAGCCCGCGAGGGTGCCTGTCGATTCGAGCAAGGCGCGGAGCTCCGTTGCCGCCGAGCTGACCTCGGCGGCGGTCTGCTGCCACTCCCGGATATCGAATGGGCGCGAGGGCTTCGAAGGGTCCGCCGGCGGCTTGGAGAGCTGTGCCACCAGACCACCCCAGGCCTGGCCCGCCGATGCCACCGCCGTGGCCGAACGCTCGAGGGATTGCGAGAGCGGCCCGAGACTCCGACCCGTGCGGTCCGCCTCGGCCAGTAACGAATGTAGAATCTCGGGAAGCGATTCGGCCGTCCGCGACAGCGACTCCGCGCTCCGGGCGAGATCCTCGAAGCTCTTCAAGCTCGTCTCGATGTTGCCCTGCTGGGTCACGTCGAGGGCGAGCAGCTGGAGATTCCAGCGAATCAGCCGTGGCATCGCGTTGGCGGTCCGAACAATCTCCTTGGCCGTCCGGTTGAATTCACGCATCGCCTGGGCGCCCTCGTCGACGCCCTGCAACGCGCGGAACGGCGACATCGGAATGGCTGCGAGCCAGGCGAAGGTCGGGTTCATCGTGCTGGCGGTGACGAGATTCTGGACCTTCTCGGCCACGAACTCGCCGCGGATCGGCTGGGCCTTCACGAGCTCCCGGACTTCTTTGTCGACGCGGGCGAGCTCCTTCTCGTCGAGGAAGCGCGTCCCGACGTCGAGCGCGGCGGCGACGAGCTCCTCGCTCGCGGCGGCCGCGAGCGGCTGTTGATCCCCGAAGACTTCGGTGCCGCTGCCGGTCGTGAAGTACTCGTTCAGGCTGGTCGCGAGGGTGAGCAGGGCGACGTAGGCGGACTCGGGCTCGCGCTGGAAGGCCGCTTCGGTGATGACCGGGGTCATGAGGAGCTTCCAGCGCAACGCCCGGCGCTGGATCACGGGATCCGCCGTGTTGGTGGCGATCGTGTCGGACGTCGCGATGATCGTCGATTCGAAGCGGCTCGCGTATTGAAGCAGGGCCTCGCGAAGCTCTTCCTGACTGATGCGTTCCTTGTTGAGGGTACGATTGGCGAGATCGGAGACGTACCGGCTCCCTGGGATCAGGCTGCAGCCGCCCAACAGCAAATTCAAAAAGATTGCCACCAGGAGCCCTGCGAATCCGGCCTTGCTCGCCACCTGTCGCCTACCCATTTTCCGACCGTTCGTCCTGCCGCCGCTCGCTACCTTCGAAAAAATCGACGATCGACGAAAGCGCCGAAGCGCGAACGCTAGCATCGAGCGCGAAGGTCAAGGGAATCGAGAATGAGGATCGCGCGCCGAGCCCGAATATGAACGGAGCTCGAGGCAGGAGACCAGTCCACTTGAAGGCAGCTACCCGGGTACTTCTGGCGCTGGCGATTCTCGGGCTCACCGCATGGGCCGCCCTCGCGCTGTATTTCGGTCCCCTCGCCTCGTGGGTTGGTTCGGTCGCGGTCGCTGCGAGCGGCTCGATCGCCGCCGGCTCCGCGGTGGTGCGCCGGGGGTCCTGGATCCCGATCGCCGTATTCGGGGCGATCTTCGTCGCTTTTCTTTTCGTATGGGGGAGCATCCGGCCTTCGAACGACCGCGTTTGGCAGCCCGATGTGGCAAAGCTTCCGTATGCCACCTTCGAAGGAGACCTGGTCACGATCCACAACATCCGGAACTTCGACTACCGGACGGACCTCGACTACACCCCGCGTTACTACGATAAGACCTTCGACCTGCGCGAGCTCGACGAGGTCGATCTGATCTCGGTCTACTGGATGGGCGACGCAATCGCGCACGTCATGCTGAGCTTCGGATTTGCGGAACGCGATTACCTGACGATCTCGATCGAGACCCGCAAGGAGGTCGGCGAGAGCTACGACACGATCCGAGGCTTCTTTCGCCAGTACGAGCTGATCTACGTCGTCGGCGACGATCGTGATCTGATCCGCCTGCGCACCAACTACCGCAAGGACCCGGTCGAAGACGTCTATCTCTACCGGACGGCAGCGTCGCCCGCGAGCGCGAAGCGCCTCTTCCTCGATTATCTGCGGGAGATCAACGACCTGAAGGATCACCCGGCCTTCTACAACACGGGGACCACGAACTGCACGACCAACGTCTACCGGCACACGAAGGTGAACCCGGGCGCCCACCGGTTCTCATGGAAGATCCTCTTGAGCGGATACGCGTCGGAGTACGTCTACGAGAACGGCATGCTCGATACCAGCATGCCCTTCGCCGAATTGCGACGTCTCTCGCACGTCAATTCCGTCGCAGAGACTGCAGACGAGGCCCTGGACTTCTCGAAACAGATTCGCGCGGGCCTGCCCCGACCCTCCGTGCGGGAGCCTGACCTCTGACGGGCTGCTCGCCACGCCCGGAGGTCGCTGCGAGGCTTCCCAGACGGCAGGGATTCAGGATCCCCCGCCGGCGAAGCCGAGCTTCCCGCTCCAGGGGAGGCGTTTGAACGCGAGCGTCGTGCCGAAGACGAACAGGTCGTTGTTCTTGTAGTCGCCGCGCACGGTCGGGTTGCGAACCTCGGCGGCGCCGAGATCGACGTAGGTGAACGACATGCCCAGGGTGAGGGCGTCGTTCAGGTCGTGCTGCGCGCCGAGCGAGAATCGGATCTGTTCGTCGACGGGAAGCGCCGTGCTGCGATCCTTGTTGCGGAGGGCGGACGTGTCGAACATGACGCCCGTCTGCATCAGCCAGCGATCGCTCACGCGATAGTTCGCGCCGAGACCGAGCTTGTAGGTGTCGTTGAAGCCGGTCGTGGCGTCGACCGTACGGGACGCGAGCGTGATCGTGAGCTCGTTCGCCGCGCCCCAGTCCTCCCAGTTGAAGGTCCCGAGCAGCGCGAGCCGTTCGGTGGCCTGCCAGTAGGCGCTGACCTCGACGAATTGGGCCAGCGGCAACTCGGCGTCGAGGTCGGGGGAGAGGCCCGCCGGCCCGTCGACGCTTCCGCTGAGGTCGAATTTCGTTTCGGAGTTGTAGTAGACGGAGAGCGAGAAATCCTCGCGCGGATGCAGCAGCAGGCCGACGCGGCCAGCGGCCTGCCAATCGTTGAGCTGGTCGAGCTGTACGTTGCGCTCCGTCCCCGATGCCGGAGGGAACTCGGCCTTCAGATCCCAGTTCAGGACGCCGTAGCTCGCGATCGGGCCACCGCCGATCGAGAGCCAGTCGGTCACGCGAATCGCGGCGGTCGGCGAGATGCTGATCGTCAGCAGCGAGATCTTCCGGAGCTCGAAGCGACCCGCCCAATCGTTGTCGGGGTCGAGGATGGATCCCGAGAGCGAGAAGAAGCTCAGGCCCAGGCGAACGCGATCGGAGAGGCGATGGGCGTAGCTGAAGCTCGCGAGCGGGGCGACGCCGACCTGATTGCCGCCGCTGGCCGTGCCGCTCGGGGAATTCGAATCAGGGTCGAAGCGCACGTTGCCCACCGCCAGGGACAGACCTCCCGCGAAGCCGTGATCTTCGAGGCGGGTCATCGACGCAGGATTGTGG
>ENA-ORBV01011830-ORBV01011830.1-microbial-mat-metagenome-genome-assembly--contig:-NODE-11830-length-13596-cov-4.086767_pt1 | contig 13596 bp, 10 predicted proteins | sample MGYA00237777_ERZ505514 | MGnify/ENA primary metagenome ERZ505514 (study PRJEB26160, sample SAMN06269048) | microbial mat metagenome | isolation source: Oligotrophic lake microbial mat | place...
CCTCTCTATTCGTCGGCAGCGTCAGATGTGTATAAGAGACAGGTCCCACCTTCCGGCTCCAGTCGGCCGCGAGGCGTTGCCACGCGCGCTTGGGCACGGCCGGCCCGGTGATTTCCGGTGCGGCGGCCGGGCGTTTGAGCGAGGCCCAGGAATATTCAAACCGCCGCCCGGCCGTTGCGCGCGGCCGGTAAGTAGTGAAATCCTGAATACCACCTGGAGCCGCCCGCCCGAGCACCGGGACCAGTGCGCCCTGAATCACGATGGTGCGACTCGTGTTCAACCTGTCGCGTGCTCCCGTGGTCGAGAATCCGTTGCGCATCAGCGGCGTCGGAAAACCGCGGAGGCTCAGCCGGGTGTCGCCGGTGGCGAGGTCCACCGCGGAGGGCGTGGCGATCTGCTGCAGCTCGTGGGAAACGTCGAGAGATCCCTGATCGTCGTCCTCGTTATCGAGCGAAATCATGTCGTTGGAGAACGGGCTGTCGCGTAACTGCTGCTCGTACGACCCCATGCCCGTAGCGTCGAATCCGGGGTCGTCGTTCTTCGCCCGGACCTGCATGGCATCCAGCGTTACCGTTTCATCTGAAATCTTCTGTACCGCCGGAAGCGCGCCGGTCTTATCCGGCGGTTCAGCGGTGCCCGTAAGCGCTTGGGCATGACCGAGCGCAACCAACCCGCTGGCGGCGAGCAATAGGCGCCAGAAGCCGGGTCGTTGCTTCACGAAAAACATTGTTACTTATCCTCAAAAATCGATTCCCCGCCTGCAACGCCGAAGCGGAATGAAGCTCCATCTATTTCCCGCGCATCACTCCTATGGTAAGCGCACTAATCTACCTTCCTTCCTCCGCCCGACGGGCTCAGCTTATCTTCATTCCAAGTTGTTGCAGCCACGTGCCTCATCACGCAAAGCTCCAGTCGGCCGGCGATTTCGGCAGCCGGGGCAGCCAGAGAAACTGCTTGGACCGGATCATATTTTGCGCGACACTTAACTTTCCTAATGAGTGAACACTCGAACCCGCCGGTCAAAGCCAGTGCTCAAACCGCACTCGCTGTCGCAGCCCTGGGAGTCGTGTTCGGTGACATCGGAACGAGTCCGCTGTACGCGTTGCGTGATTCGATCAAGTACCTCGACCCGGGCGAACACATCGTCGGGGTTCTGGGCGTGCTCTCGCTGATCTTCTGGTCGCTGATGCTGGTGGTGAGTTGGAAATACATCACTTTTGTCACCCGGGCCAACAACCGTGGCGAAGGCGGGGTTTTTGCTCTGTTTGCGCTCGGGAGGATCGACAGCGGGAACCGGACGAAAGCCATCGGGCGAGGAACACTCATGATCCTTTTCGGAGCCTGTATGTTGTGCGGCGAGGGCGTGATCACGCCGGCCGTGTCGGTGCTCTCCGCCGCGGAAGGCCTGACCCTGATCGCGCCCCAGGCGGCGCCGTTTGTCGTTCCCCTCACCTGTGTTATTCTCGCGGGGGTCTTTTGGTTTCAGAGCCGCGGCAGCCAGACGATTGGCCAGATCTACGGCCCGGTCATGCTGCTGTGGTTCACCACGATCGGCGCACTCGGGCTCTGGCAGATCATTCAAAATCCGGTCGTACTCCACGCCGTCAACCCGTGGTATGCCTGGCTGCTGTTTCGCCAACATCCCGGCGAGATCACCGCCATCCTCGGCGGCGTCGTACTCGCGATCACGGGCGTAGAGGCGATCTACGCCGACATGGGGCACTTTGGGCGTCGAGCTATCAAGATTGCCTGGTACGGGGTCGCGCTGCCCGGCCTCGTTCTTAATTATTTTGGCCAGGGCGCCTACGTCATGGGGCATCCCGAAGCCGTCTCAAATCCCTTCCTAGCGGTCGCCCCGGATGGGCCGATTCGCGTGGCAGTCATGGCGCTCTCCGTACTCGCAGCTGTCATCGCGAGTCAGGCTATGATCTCGGGAACGTTCTCGCTGATCCGCTCCTCGGTCCAACTTGGCTTCTTCCCCCGGGTGCAGGTTTTGCACACCAACGCCGAACAGCGGGGGCAAATCTACATTCCGTTTGTGAATACGTTGCTCGCGATCGGTGCGATCGGGATCGTACTCGGTTTTCGGGAGAGTGAGCGCCTGACCGCCGCCTACGGCATTGCGGTCACCAGTGCGATGACCGTGACCACGTTTGCGTTTTACTTTGTGGCCCGACGCGCCTGGCGCTGGCCAGTCTGGAAAGCGCTCACGTTATGCTCGCTCTTCGGCGTCGTGGACCTCGCGTTCGTCTACGCCAACCTCCACAAAATCATGGACGGCGGCTGGCTGCCGCTCGCGATCGCAGCCGGCGTGCTTGTCGTGATGCACACGTGGAAGTCGGGCAAGTTCGAGATCTTTCGTCGCGTGTATGCCAACGAAATCACGGAGGACGAGCTGCGGAAAATCGCCGCGAGCAAACACGTGCAGCGCGTGCGCGGCAGCGGCGTATTCATGGCCGGGAATCCCCGGGGCACGCCGTTGGTCCTGCTCCACCACGTCAAGGCCAACAAGGTGCTGCACGAAACCGTGGTCCTGCTCAGTATTATCACCGAGGACGTGCCGCAGGTGCCCGACGCGGAGCGCCTGGAGGTGCGCGAAATCGGCGAAGGCGTGTGGCGCGGAATCGCACGTTATGGCTACATGGAATCACCCGATGTTTCAGCGCTCATCGAACGCATCCGCGATGCCGGCGTGCCACTGAAACCGGGCGAGGCGACGTATTATTTCAACCGCGAGATGATCATCACCGGCGGCGAGGCGCGGATGCCCGAGTGGCAAAAACGTTTCTACGGTTTGCTCAGCCGCAACGCGCGGCAGGCGCGGGATTATTATCGACTGCCCCCGATGCAGATCATCGAGGTGGGTCTGCCGATTCAGCTGTAGGTGCGATCGCGATCGCTGCCCAGCGGGGGCGAAATGGAGGGCGGTTGCGGAAAACCGCCCCTACCCCAGTAAGGTAGGGCTGGCGGAGTACACCCGAGGTGGATCGGCTTGTCCCTAAGCCGATGGATCGAGCGGTTAGGAGTTCAGTAACGAAACGCTTCGCCCAAGCCAAGCGCGTTGGGACAACACGCTCCACCTTCAGACGCAGCGCTCGTCGCATCAGCCCGGAGTAAGCGGACGCGGTCGAACTTACCCCAGCGTCGCCGCGATTTCTGCGAACAAACCCTTGCGGGTGGCCGCGTCGCGCTTCCGATCCGTGCGAAGTTCAAGCACGCGAATCCCCTGCGCCGGCAAAGTCCCAATCAACGCGGCGAAGTGCGGCCAGTCCTTCACGACCACGTGCTCCACGTCGTACGCCTGGCACAACGTCGCGAAATCTACTTCCTGCGGCGTCGCGAAAAACTCCTCGAAGGCCGCCTCAATCTGCGCCACCGGCAGGTGCTCAAAAATTCCGCCACCGTGGTTGTTGATCAGTACAATCGTGAGCCCACCGCGGAATTTCGGCCGCAGAAGAAATCCATTCGTGTCGTGCAACAGCGCCAGATCTCCGGTCACCAACACCGTCGGCCGGCCACTGTCATGCGCGATTCCCAACGCCGTTGAAAGCGTCCCATCGATGCCGTTCGCACCGCGATTGCAGAACGGCCGCACGCGCCGCGCATTCGCCGGCCAGAAGTACTCCACATCGCGCACCGGCATGCTGTTCGCGACGACCATCGCGGTGTCCTCCGGCAGATGCTGCCCCAACAGCCATGCCGCCTTCCCCTCGAAGAGCTCCGTGAGGCCGCGCAACCGGGCATCGAGCGCTGCGCGAATCCTCCGCTCGTACGAGGCCCACAACCGCTGATAACCGTTCGGCTCGGTGATCTCCGGCAGCAACTGCACCAACGCTTCCAGGGACGGAAATGTCTGCGTGCGCCCGTGCAACGAATCGCGATTATCGAGACGCCCCGACTGCAGAAAAATCCGCGCGCCACTTGCCTCCACCCACGCGCGCAAAACCTTGCTGGTCGGCCAGCCGCCGACGACGAGCACCACTTCCGGAGTCAAACGCTCCGCGGCTGTGGCGTGACGCAGAATCAAGTCCGTCGTCGTAACCACGTTGGGCACGACCTCGCCGAAATTACGCAGAGGCGACAGCCCGTCAGTCAAAACGGGCCAGCCTAGCTTCCGTGCCAGCGCGCCCACCAAATCGACAAACTCCCCGGGTTCGCGGCGCGATTCCGGACCCACCACAATGATCCCGTGAACCTCCGAAACGAGGTACGGCGGCGGCGCCGCCAGTTGCCACTCCGGCAAGTCCGATTTGGTCTGCGCAAAAAAATGGTCCCAATCGATTCCCGCGGCCAACTTGTCCGCGTCCGAATTGTCCCCCATCGGCACCAACGGATCGCGGAAGGGCACGTTCAGGTGCACCGGACCGCCCTCCAGCCTCGTCGTGCGGCCCACCGCGTGAACGATGGTCTGGCGCAGGTAGCGCAGCATCGCCTCGCTCGCCATCGGCACCGCCAGCTCGTGAAACCAGGTGACGTATCCGCCAAACAACTTCTGCTGATCGATTGTCTGGCCGGACGCGCACGCCCGCATTTCAGGCGGACGATCCGCGGTTAGAACAAGTAACGGCACGCCGCTCTCACTCGCTTCGACGATCGCGGGAAAGTAGTTCGCCGCCGCCGTTCCACTCGTGCAGAGCAACGCGACGGGCCGATGCTGCTGCTTGGCCAAACCGAGCGCGAAAAAAGCCGCGGACCGCTCGTCCAGCACGGAGATCGCGTTCAGGTCGGTTTGCGCCGCAAACGCCAGGGTCAACGGCGTGGAACGCGAGCCGGGGGAGATGACAACGTGTCCGACTCCGCAACGGCGGAGCGTCTCAACGAGCACGCTGGCCCAAAGGGAGTTGGTGGTGCGGGGATCGATGAACATCGCTGGAAAGAGAGCTGACCACTAACCGGCCAGCGCATCGAGCATGGCCTTAAACTTAAGCTCGGTTTCGGCAAACTCCTTTTCCGGAAGCGAACCCGCTACGATCCCGGCTCCCGCGAATATCCGGGCGTTTGCGCCCTCCACCACGGCCGAACGGATGCCGACAAAAAACTCTCCGCCCCCACGCGCATTCAACCAGCCCAGCGCGCCGGCATAAAGTCCCCGCGGAAATCCCTCGAGTTCGCGGATCCGCGCGACCGCTGCCCCGCGCGGAGTGCCGCCCACGGCCGGTGTCGGATGCATGGCCGCCACGACCTGCAGCACCGATGCCCCCGGAGGCATCGCCGCGGTTACCGGCGTGTGCAGATGCTGGACGTTGGCCAGCCGCCGGATGTAGGGATGCGCCGGATACACCGGAATTACGCCCAGCGGCTCGAGCCGCGCGACGATGTCGTCGAGCACCTGACGGTGTTCCCGCAGATCCTTCTCGCTGCGGAGCAGCGCCGATCCGAGCGCCGCATCCTCACTCGCGGTGACGCCCCGGCGGCTGGACCCCGCCAGCGCCTCGGTCTCGAGTCGGCCCTGACTCACGCGCACCAATTGCTCCGGGCTGGCGCCAATGAAACTGGGTCCCCGCCCCGGCGTGAACGAAAATGCATAGCAGTCCGGGAAACGCTGGCGCAACCCATTCAGCATCTCCAACGGATGCAGCGAGCGGTCGGCCGCGAGGTCCTGCGCCCGCGCCAGGACGATCTTCTGAAACTCTCCGCCTTGAATGTGCTCGAGCGCGCGCTGCACCGCGGCTTGGTAGTCGCCCGCTTCCCGACGCGTGAAGCGCAGAGGCGCGAGGGGTGCCGGCTCGCTACTCGCTGGCTCCTGAAAACCGAAGCCCCGAAATTTCTGGTGCGCCCGCCATACCCGCAAGGCGAGCGCAGTGAGATCCGCGTCCGGGCTCACCACGAGATTCGCCACTGCCGTCGTCGTGGCTCCGGCGAGCGCCACCTGCCAGCTGGGCACAAAAACATACGCCGCCGCAAACGGTTCACCGGCCTCGAGCTCGTCGTGAAACGCGAAGCTGTTAAAAAAATGCGGCCCGCCAAAAGGCGCCGCCACGTCTCCCACCGCGATGGTGTGCTGCAGGGTGTCATCCACCCAACGCTGGACCGCCGCGAAGCGATCCGGGCCGTGCGCCTCGAACGCCAGCGCCACCTCCGCGCCTGCGATCGCCGTATCCATCGCCGGACGTTCGGCGTAGAAATGCGGTTGCTGCGGATCGAAGATCGACTCGAGCACAGCGAGGGGATCGAGCGCATTCACCGCGAGTGAAATGCTCACCAACTTCGGCCGGCCATCCCGTTGCGCCGACGCCCGGCATTCGCGCAGAAACGCCCCGAGCGCTTCCGGCGTCGCGTTTTCCGCCGGTTGAATGGGCAGAATGGTCATGGGGATGTCGTCGGAGAGACAGTGCGGGCTTGGTGGGACCGCGGCCGCCCTCGGCCGCAGTTTCTCCGGATGCGGCCGGGGGCGGCCGCGGTCCCAGGATTCAAACCAGCCCGGTACCACCGGGAACGTTCCGCGCCATCACAAGCTCGACGAAGCCCGCTCACGCCTTGGCCGGCGCGGCCGGCTTTTCCGGACGGGGGAACAGCACCAACGCCGGCGAAACCGTCGCACCATTGAGCTTGGTGCCCCACTCCAATTCCGAACGCCACTCCGTGCCAGAAGTGTAACCGAGGGCCGCGTGAATTTTCACCGTACTTGCCGGCGTCACATGCTGCATCGCACTCACCGCGAGGCGCGTCGCTTCCGCAATCGTCGCCAACGTGGTGCGCAATAACGCCAGATCCTTCGCGTCGGTTGATTTCCCGAGTTTCCACGGCGCGCGTTTGTCGATGTAGCTATTCGTCGCCGTGAGGAATCCCATCGTGCGTTCGAGCGCGGTGTGGAACTGGAAGTTTTCGCAGAGCGGCACGATTTCGTCGCGCGTGGTGTTCCACAACGCCTGCAACTCGCGATCCAGCTCGTCGGCTGTTTCCGCCGCCGGCAGGACGCCGCCGGTGAAACGCGTGGTCATGTTGAGCGTGCGATTGACGAGATTGCCGAGGTTGTTCGCGAGTTCGCTGTTATAGCGGACAAGGAATTGCTCGACGGTGAACTCGCTATCCTGGCCGACGTTCATCTCGCGGATGAGAAAATAGCGGAAGGCATCGACTCCAAACTGTTCAACCAGGTCGAGCGGGTTGACGGCCGCGCCGGTGCTCTTCGACATTTTGGCGCCACTCTGGAGCCACCAGCCGTGCACCAACAGCGCCTTCGGCGGCGGCAGCCCGGAAGCGTGCAGCATAATGGGCCAGTAAACCGCGTGCGGCGGCACGAGGATGTCTTTGCCGATGACGTTAAAATCCGCGGGCCAGTGTCCCGTGTCGGCCACGGCGGAGTAATAGTTCAGCAGCGCATCGAACCAAACGTACGTGACATAATTCGCGTCAAACGGCAGCGCAATGCCCCACTCGAGACGCTCTTTCGGCCGCGAAATGCAAAGATCGTTCAGCGGCTCTTTCAGAAATTCCAGGACCTGCTTTTGCCGGTACTTGGGAAAGATGAAATTCTCGTGCGTCTTGATGTAGTCGATCAACCAGTCCTGGTATTTCTGCAGCCGGAAGAAATAGTTCTTCTCCCTGATCTCGCTGACCTCGCCAAAAATTTCCGGCCACGAGCCGTCCGGCAACCGGTCTTTCTCCTGAAGAAACTGTTCCTGGCGCGTGCTGTAGAAACCGCGGTAGTCAGCGAGGTAGATTTCCCCTTGATCGAAAAGCTTCTGTAGGATGGCGCGTACGACGTGCTGGTGTCGCGGCTCAGTGGTGCGGATGAAATCGGTGTACGACACATTCAGCCGGTCATAAAGCGCGCGGAACTCAGCCGACGTCTTATCGACGTAGGCTTGCGGATCGATCCCTTGCTTGCGCGCGCTCGCCTGAACTTTTTGGCCGTGCTCGTCCGTACCGGTCAGGAAATGAACGGTGTCGCCCATCTGCCGCCGGAATCGGGCAATGACGTCCGTCAGCACCTTTTCGTAGGCATGGCCCAGGTGTGGCGAACCGTTCACATAGTCGATGGCGGTCGTGATATAGAAAGACTTCATGGCGAGCCGGACAACAAAAGCCGCAGCAGCGGAAATGTCGAAAGTTTTGCGGCCAGGCCATTCCGGGCCGTTCCAGCACCAAAGCTTTGACGCGTCGCCAGGAGCGGACAGCATGCCGGCGAACCGTTGGAATGAATCCTCTGCCGCGCATTCTGGGAATGGCCTTGCTCGTGGTGCTTGCCGCGCTGCTGGCGGTACTCGTGGTTCCGTCCTCCCTGCGGGAACGCCTTAACGCGCGCACCGCCCCTCCAGCGCCTACTGCTGTCGCCTCTTCAACCGGGGAACTCGCGAAGGAGATGCCCGCCGTTTCCCAGCGCAGCAGTCCCGGCCCGAATGCCAGCGCCCGCGTCGCCGGCCTGCGGCAACGGACCGCGCTCGTCCTGTCCGCGATCGCGTTCGTGCTGGCGGTGACACTTGTATTCAGTCTTTCGATTCGCCGGGCGCGAACGGAGGAAACGCCGCCGCTCGCGGCGGCCCGCTCGGAGATTCAAACCCTGGCCAAACTCGCTCAGACGTCCGTCGCCCAAGGCGCCGAGCTCAACCGGGAGCGTGATGTCCGCCGTCGAGCGGAACAGGATGCCGAGTTCAAGCAACAGCTGCTGACCTTGTCCTTGGAGGAAAAGATCCGGATCGGGCGTGATCTGCATGATGGCATCATTCAATCGCTCTATGCAGTCGGGTTGACCCTCGAATCAGTCCGCGCGCTCGTGCGCGACGATCCGGCGGAGGCCGACCGGCGTCTCGAGCAGACGCGGGCGGCGATCAATAATTCGATCCGCGAGGTGCGGGCTTACATCACCGGACTCATGCCGGAGAATCTGCAGCGCACCGGGTTCACCCATGCGCTGGAGACACTCGTGCTCGAGTTGCAGGCCGGTCGTGACGCCCGGTTTGACGTGAAGATCGACGATGATGCTGCCGCGCTGCTCACGGCCGAACAAGGTCAACAAACGTTACAAATCGTGCGCGAAGCCGTGAGCAACGCCTTGCGGCACGGCGGCGCGTCGATGGTGACGTTGCGAGTGCACAAGAGTGACCGCGAAGTCTGCGTGATGGTGCAGGATAACGGCATCGGCTTTGACGCCAGCAAGCGCCGCGCGGGCGGACACGGACTCGGAAACATGGAGGCGCGGGCGGAGACGCTGCGTGCCACGTTAATTGTGACCAGCCAGCTGGGCGAAGGCGCCCGCGTGGTTGCTACTCTGCCCATTCTTCAACCTGCTGCGCTATGAACAAAGCTTCGGACTCCCCTCGGATTAGCCTGCTCCTGGTCGATGACAGCGAAGTGGTGCGGATGGGACTGCGCGCTCTGCTCGGCACCGAGCCGACGATTAAGATCGTGGGCGAAGCCACCAACGTCGCCAGCGCCGTGGAACACTGCGCCCGGTTACAACCGGATGTGGTGCTGCTTGATATTCGTCTCCCGGACGGCACGGGCATCGATGCGTGCCGACAGATTCTCAAACGTTCCGAGAACTCGCGTGTGTTGATTCTGACGTCGGTCGTCGATGATACGATCGTGGACGAGGCAATCCGCGCCGGCGCTCACGGTTATCTTTTGAAGGAAGTCGATGGCCGCGGATTGGTGGGTGCGATTCGCGATGTGGCCGCGGGCAAATCGATTTTGGATCCGGCGATCACGGCCCGGGTAATGCAGATCATGAAGTCGGGATCGAGCGGAGGCCGCGATGCCCTCGCGTTGTTGTCACCTCAAGAGAAACGCGTGCTCGCGTTGATCGCGGAGGGTTGCACGAACAAAGAGGTCGGGGTGCGGCTGAACCTGAGCGAGAAGACGGTGAAGAATTACCTGAGCACCGTTTTCGAAAAGCTGCATGTCTCCCGTCGGGCGGAAGCCGCCGTGATCTATGCGCAGGAACAGAAGCGTTAGGCTTACGCCTGGCTTGGTCGCTGGGGTTCAGCTCCGGGATTATCCGGGCATTCAGACCAATCGCCTGTATAATTCAGCCGATTGTCATCACGAGACGGCAAACTAACCCCGAGCGCTTGGATGGAAAGGCCAATGAACCCAATCCCGCAGAGCGGGACGAGACGCGCAGCGTCGTGGCCATCCAGCTGGATCACCACATCCGGCGGAGCCGGGCTCGTGATGACGATACATGAGTTTATTAAGAAGGTGCGCGAAGCGCGCCGGGGCGATCCCGCTCGATTGCTTTCCGCTTCGCTGCTCGCAATAACAGTCCCAAAATCACGGGCGATTGGTATCAGACGTTCGCCCGCCGCCACCATTCAGCGAGGCGCGACCATGCTTGGGAACGATGACTGATGCGGTGCTTCACCTCGTCTCCGAGTTCGGCGTAACTCTGGTCATACCCGTGCGGGACAAAGAGCGGGTCATAACCAAAACCCGCCCCGCCACGCGGCTGCACCAACAGGTTTCCGCGACACTCTCCGGCAAAGCTATACTCATCCCCCACGGGGCCGATCGCCACGAGCACGCAACGGAATTGCGCCCCGCGTCGGTCGGCGGCCACGTCGGCCATCACGTCGACGAGCTTGTTCAAATTCGCCACCGGGTCCGCTTGCGGGCCGGCAAAATACGCCGACTCCACTCCGGGCCCGCTGCGAAGGGCGTCGACGCAGACCCCGCTATCGTCGGCCAGTGCCCACGCCGACATCGGCAGGAGCGGACGCAACGCGAGCGCTTTTTTGCGGGCGTTGCCCACGAAAGTTCCGGTGTCCTCGGTGACGTGCGGCATGCCACCAAGTTCCCGGGCCGAACGGATCTCGATCGCCAGGTCCGTTGCCTCAGCGAGCGACTGCAACTCGGCGGCTTTGTGAGCATTGCCGGAGGCGAGAAAGAAACGCGTCATGGGCGTCAGGTTAATGCGGATACGACGTGGGCAACGACTGCGGATCGCGTTGGTGGCAGCTCGTTCGGGCGTACTTGCCGCGGGCAAGGGCGCTGGCTTGGACTACCCGGAGATTTTCTGCAAGCCGGTGCGACTGAGCCCGAGGCGTTTGGCGGCTTTCGCCTCGTCGCCGTTTTCAGCGGCGAGTGCTCGCGTCACCATCTCACGCTCGAGCCGCGTAAACAGCGGTTCATCCCCCGTACTCAGCTGCGCAAACACCCGATCAAGTGCGTCGGAGAGAGAGATGGAGGGTGCGGGATGAACCGGCGAAGCCGCCGGACCGGAGGAGACGGCGGCCGAAGCCGCAGTGCCCGCCACGTCTGCCGCGAGCGCGGGCGGGGGTGTGGCAGTCTCGATCGGAGCGACGCTGGTGGCTTCTTCGAGCCCACGGATCTCAGCCGGCAGGTCTTTGATGAGAATGGCATCACCTTGCGCGATCACCGCGCTGCGATACACGACATTTTCGAGTTCCCGCACATTGCCCGGCCAGCGATGGCGAACGAGCAAGGTCAACGCTTCCGGCGACAGCTTCGACACCTTGGTCTTTTTCTGATTCAGCAAATTCTGCAGACAGAAGTCGACGATCTGCGGGATGTCCTCGGGACGCTCGCGCAAAGGGGGCATCTTGATGCGGACCACGTTGAGGCGGTAATAGAGATCCTCGCGGAAGAGTTTCCCTTTCACCATCTGCTCGAGATCCTTGTTGGTCGCCGCGATGATGCGAACATCGACGCGAAGCGTCCCGGTGCCGCCCACGCGTTGAATCTCACCTTGTTGCAGCACGCGAAGAATCTTCGTCTGGGTCGCGAGCGCCATGTCACCGATCTCGTCCAGGAAGATCGTGCCCCCATCACACAGTTCAAACTTGCCGAGCCGCTGGCCGGTGGCGCCGGTGAACGAGCCTTTCTCGTGGCCGAACAATTCGCTCTCGATGAGATTATCCGGGATCGCGGCACAGTTCACCGCGATGAACGGCTTGTTCGAGCGATGGCTGTGTTTCCAAATGGAGCGGGCGACCAACTCCTTGCCGGTGCCGCTCTCGCCCGTGATCATGACGGTAACATCGCTGGCCGTCACTTGGCCGATAATCTTGAAGACCTCCTGCATCACCGGCGAACTGCCGACAATCCCTTCGCGGTAGTCATCCGGATTGATGGTGGATTTGTAATCGCTGATGGCGCGAAGGTCGGCGTGTGTCTTGAGGGCGTTCTGCGCGAGCGATAGCACCTTCTCCGGGTCGAAGGGCTTCATCACGTAGTCGAAGGCCCCATACTTCATCGCCTCGATCGCGGTTTGCGCCGTGCCGAACGCCGTCATCAGGACCACGAGCTGCTTCGGGTTGACCGAGCGAATATGCTGGAGCGCCTCGATGCCAGTCATGCCACTCATCCGGACGTCGAGAAACACCAGATCCGGGACGGGACCCTTCTTCACCATGGCGATCCCCTCTTCGCCGCTGGCGGCCTCGGTCACAGTGTAATTACGGGACGAGAGGACACGCGACAACGAGTAGCGGATCTCGGCGTCATCATCGATGACAAGGATGGTGGGCGTTTTCGCGGGAGCGTCGGACATGGTCAGAAGGAGGAGGATAGCCTCACCGTACAGGCAAACGCCACGACGGTGAGAGGCGGGACGGAGAAAGTTTGAGAACGGAACGCTGGCATATTCGGCGCGCGCGCTTTTGTTGCTTCACATGCTCGGGTGGTCAATGAACCTTTTCCGCGTGCGAGGCATCCAGCTCGCCGTCCATTTCTCGTTTTTCCTGCTCCTCGCCTTCGTCGCCTACTACGGCTGGCAAGGCGATCCCGAAGCGCAAGTCATCGGCGGCTGGACCGGGATGTTTTGGAACGTGGCCGTGCTGCTGACGTTCTTCACCTGCGTGGTGCTGCACGAGTTCGGTCATTCGTTTACCGCCATGTACTATGGTGTGGGCGTGCGCCGGATCCTGTTGATGCCGATCGGCGGCATGGCGGAATTCGACCGCATTCCGCGTCAGCCCTCCCGCGAATTGCTGATCACACTGGCAGGACCCGCGGTCAACTTCGCGATCGCCGCGTTGCTCGGGATTTTCTTTGGGGTTCCGGAAGTCTGGGGTTTCGAGGTCGATCCCACCACCCTCTCCGGGTTCGCGCATCTCTTGATGCAGTGGAATTTACTGATGGGCCTTTTCAATCTGGTGCCGGTGTTTCCGATGGACGGGGGACGGATCTTCCGCGCGCTGCTGGCGACGCGGCTGCCTTATTTGCGCGCGACGTTGATCGCCGCGAGTGTGGCCAAGGTCCTGGCCACGATTGCGGCGGGAACCGCGGTGTTCTTCGGAGCAGGGCTTACCGCGGTGCTGTTTGTATTCATTTTCGTGGCGGGCGAAATGGAGTATCGCGCCGTGCGCCAGCGCGAGGTCGAGGACGCCCATTGGCGGGCCGTGCTGGCGCGGGCTTATGTTGACCTGCCCCCACCCACGGGCGAACCGCCGATTATCCGCGGCTGAACTGATGCGAGCGGAGCCAGCGCTCTTCATTAGCGCAGGCGCGCGCAATTACGTGTAACAAAAAGGGATCAAGGCCCAGGGAAAACGGCACTGGACCGTTCCGGCCATGTCTTCGTCTTGCATCGCTCGTCGTCTTGGGCCGAATGAGCACGCCCCGATGAAAAACATTATCCGGTTCTCCCTTGCGATCGCAGCCTGCACGCCGGTGCTGTTCGCCGCCGATACC
>ENA-ORBV01011831-ORBV01011831.1-microbial-mat-metagenome-genome-assembly--contig:-NODE-11831-length-13594-cov-4.438781_pt1 | contig 13594 bp, 8 predicted proteins | sample MGYA00237777_ERZ505514 | MGnify/ENA primary metagenome ERZ505514 (study PRJEB26160, sample SAMN06269048) | microbial mat metagenome | isolation source: Oligotrophic lake microbial mat | place...
CGGGCCCACGTCTGCAATTCGCGCAGGACGCGCACCGAGTCCGGCAGGGAGGCCTGCAGCGCGATCCCGGCGTTCACTCGCTCCAGCCCCGGCCGCTCCAGCGTGCGCATGAAAGCCTCCGCGGTGAGCCGCATGTCGCGATACTCCTCCATGTCGAGGTAGAGAAATTTCGGCACCGCCCGACCATCGGCATGCATGAAGATCGCCGAAGCCGCCGTTCGCAGCAGGATCTCCAGCCGGTCGCACAACACATTCACCGTGTGCTCCCGCGCCAGCGCCGAAATTTGCGAATAGATCGTCGAGATCTTCACCGACAGGCACTCGATCTCCGGGCGCAGCAGCGCGTCGGCATAAGCGTGCAACCGGCGCCGCGCCTCATCCTCGCCGAGCAACGCTTCGCCGAGGAAATTCAAATTCATCCGCACGCCTTCCAGGTGCCGCGCCTGCAAATGCTCCGCCAGCACCTCCGGTTCTGCAGGCAGCACGACGTTCGCCGTTTCCTGCTGCATGTGCTCCTTCACCAGCGGCACCGCTACGCCCGGCAGCCAGCTTCCAAACGTCTGAAAACCCCGCAGCAGCGCGCGATCGAGCGGGCTGAAAAACCGCGGCACGCCCTGCACATCGAGGATGTGCGTGAACTGCTCCGCGATCCGCGCCGCCGAGCGCGCGCGAAAGGCCCGATCCGTGAGTTGCACGAGCGTCGCCTTGTCCTCCGGCGCCTGCAACATGCGATCCAACTCCGCCTGCTGACGCCGTTCCGCGCCCGTCTGCAAAGCGGTCGCCCGCGATTGCAATTCCCGCGCGAGCGCGATGGCGCGGTCGATCAGTGTCGGATCGAATTCAGCATTCATGGCGCGAACATGTTCCCATCCCGCGCGTCGCGCGATCAAGGTTTCCGCAGTGTCTCCGCAAATTCCTTCCAGAGCGCATCGAGATCCGCGCCGCAATATTCCTGGAAGAGCGCGGGTGAATACTTTCCGGCGTGCGAGGCCACGTTGAGCTTGCGCACGAGATCCTTGTCCTTGTGTGCCTCGAGCCAGATTAGAAAAGTCGCCGCCACGCCATACGCCTGCCGATAGCTCCCCTTGTCCGGATCGATCGCATGTCGCCGCACGCCCGGCTCGAAGTGCCGGTCGCGGATATAGTCGGCGATTCCCTCCGTCAGCCAGCCCTCGCCTTTTCCGCGATAGTCCTGCACCACGTGAGTCAACTCGTGGACCACCATGCCGTAATCATTCGGCGCCTTCTTCGTCACCCACTCGGCGGAAATGTGGATCGTGTTTCCCGTGGCATGCGCCACGCCTTTCATCGGCTCGAAAATGAGCACGACCTCCGCCGCGGGCAGCGCGCGCCCCTCGGGAAAAAGCAGCGCATTGATCCGCGGATACCATTCCTCGACGATCCCCTTGCTCTTCGCGGCGAAGGTCTCGCACTCCGGGGCCTTGGAGGTATCCACGCTCACCTTAAAGGCCGGCTCAGCTACGGCGGTAACGGCGATGCTGAGTGTGATGAGGCCGCATCGGAGGAGATTCGGGAGGAAAATCATGCGCGCCATTTTCCGGATGCTGCCGTCAGCGGGGAAGCGCGAAATTGCACCGAGGCGATGGGCCTGGCTAAGCGAGGATGCCCTTCACCACCTTGGCTGGCTCGACGCCGGTGAGGCGCTGATCGAGGCCTTGGAATTTGTAGGTGAATTTTGCGTGGTCGATACCCATGCAGTGCAGGATCGTGGCGTTGAGGTCGTTCAGGTGGACGGGGTTTTCGACGGGGTTGTAGGAGTAGTCGTCGGTCTCGCCGTAAACGACGCCGCCTTTTACGCCACCGCCGGCCATCCACATGCAGAAGTTCTTTGGGTGATGATCACGACCGTAGGTGTCCTTGGTCAGCTTGCCCTGCGAATAGACGGTGCGGCCAAATTCGCCACCCCAGACGACGAGCGTATCGTCGAGCATGCCGCGCTGTTTGAGATCCTTGAGGAGCGCTGAGGTGGCCTGATCGACATCGGCGCACTGGAGACGGATGTCCGCGGGCAGATTGCCGTGTTGATCCCAGCCGCGGTGGAGAATTTGCACCGCGCGGACGCCACGTTCGGCGAGGCGTCGGGCGAGCAGGGCGCTGGCGGCGTAAGTCCCGGGCTTCTTCACGTCGGGGCCGTACAACTCGAGCGTGGCCGCGTCTTCTCCGGAAATGTCGGTGAGATCCGGCACGGATCGCTGCATGCGGAAAGCCATCTCGTATTGCGAAATGCGCGTCTGGATTTCCGGGTCGGCGAAGCGCTGGAAGTTCAGGTCGTTCAGTTGGCCGAGGGCGTCGAGCATGGCGCGACGGTCGTCTCGGCTCACACCATTGGGATTCTGCACAAAGAGCACCGGATCGCCGACGGCGCGCAGGGCGACGCCGGTGTGATTCGTGGACAGAAAGCCGCTCGACCACATGCGGGTGAAGAGCGCCTGGGCGTTGGCTTTCGACGACCAGTTCGGCGTGAGCACGACGAAGGCGGGCAGGTCGTTGCTCTCGCTGCCAAGGCCGTAGGCGAGCCACGAGCCGAGGCTCGCCTTGCCTGGCACTTCGCTGCCGGTCATGACGAACGTACACGCCGGGTCGTGGTTGATGGCGTCGGTGTGGACGGTCTTGATGAGCGCGATATCGTCCACGATCTCGGAGATTTTCGGGAGCAGCTCGCTGACCCACATGCCGCTCTGGCCGTGTTGCGCGAACTTGAACAACGACGGCGCCACGGGCAGCCGCGCCTGGCCGCTGGTCATGGTGGTGATGCGCTGGCCTTTGCGGATGGAGTCGGGCAGATCGGCGTCGAATTTCTCCGCGAGCTGCGGCTTGTAGTCGAAGAGGTCGAGCTGCGACGGCCCGCCATTCATGTGCAGGTAGATGAGGCGCTTGGCCTTCGGTGCAAAGTGCGGGAACCCGGCGAGCGCGGGGTGAATGCGCGCGGCGGCGGCTTGCGCGGCGCTGGCGCCGGTTGCGGCATTGGCGCGGCCGAGCAGGCCGGAGAGCGCGAGGCCGCCGAGGCGGAGACCGGTGTGGCCGAAGAATTGCCGGCGGGTTTGCAGGAGATCGTGGGCGAAGAGTGGGTTCATGGGCGTGATTGAGTGGGCGTGTTCCCGATCGTGTCGTCCTGAGCTTGCGAACGATCTCTGACTTCTGCCGGGCATCTTTCGCGGTGTTTCATATGGCGGAAAATTGGTGAGGAAAGGCTGAGATCAGAGGTTCTTCGCAAGCTCAGAATGACGGGGGATGGGAAGGCGCGTCGTGCGATGAGAGCGATCAGTTTTTCGTGACGGTTTCGTCGAGGTTGAGGAGGAGGTTGGCCACGAGGGTCCACGCGGCGAGTTCGGGCTCGGCGAGCTTCGGATCGGGCTTAGATTCACCGTTCGTGATCGCGGCTTTCGCGGCCTCGGGATCTTTTTGATACCGCGCCAGATGCTTCTCCAGTGCGCTCCACGCGACGATCGTCTCGCGGTCGCTCGGCTTGCGTCCGACGACGGTGCGGAAGCCAAACGCCATGCGCTCCGGCGTGCTTCCGCCGCCTTCGCGGAGGATGCGCTCGGCCAGCGCGCGCGCCGCTTCGAAGTGCTGCACGTCGTTCATGAGCTGCAGTGCCTGGAGCGGCGTGTTGCTGCGCTCGCGAGCGGTGCAGAATTGCTCCCGCGGCGGGGCGTCGAAGGTGGTCATGAACGGCGCGGGTGCGGTGCGTTTGATGAAGGTGTAGATGCTGCGGCGGTAGAGCGCGTCGCCTGCGTCCTGCTTGTAGAAGCGGGTGTTGCTGCCGCCGAAGCCGACGGGTTCCCAGATGTTGGGCGGCTGATACGGCTTCACGCCTTTGCCGCCGATCTGCTCCTTGAGCAGGCCGCTGACGAAGAGTGCGTTGTCGCGGAGTTGTTCGGCATCGAGGCGGAACCGTGGGCCGCGCGCGAGCAGGCGATTTGCCGGGTCGCGTTTCCAATGATCGGGTGCGGCCTGTGAGGACTGCTGGTAAGTGGCGGAGGTCACGATCAGGCGGATGAACTTCTTCACATCCCAGCCCTGCTCCCGGAAATTCGCGGCGAGCCAGTCGAGCAATTCCGGGTGGCTCGGCGGTTCACCCTGCGAGCCGAAGTCGCCCGACGTTTTCACCAGCCCGACGCCGAAGAACTGCTGCCAGAGCCGGTTCACAGTTACCCGCGCGGTCAGCGGATTCTCCTGCGCGACGAGCCAGCGCGCGAGGTCGAGGCGCGTCGGGTTCTCGGCATTCTTAAGCGGGTTGAAGGCCGCGGGCACCGCGCGCTCCACTTTCTCGCCCGGTTTGTCGTAGGCGCCGCGCTGCATGATGAACGCCTCCCGCGGCTTCTCCATGTCGGCCATGATGAAGGTCGCCGGGATCGTATCTTCGAGCGCCTTCTTCTTCGAATCGAGGGCGAGCTTCTCGGCGCGCGGGCCTTCGATGATACTGCGGGCACCCTGATATTCGTTTTGCAACCACCAGTCCTGCACCTTCTTCGTCTCCGCTTCCGGCCACTCTTCCGGTTTTTTGCCGCGCACGAGGGTTTGGAGCGCATCCGGCAAGCCCTCCACGCGTTTGCCCTGGTTGGCCTTCACCCACGTTTTCCAAGACCACTGCGGATCGCTCTTTGGATCGACGCGTGAGGCGATGGCGAGACGGTCCCACGAAACGGTGCCGCCAAATTGGGTGAAGGCGAAGCCGGTCACTTTCATGCCTGGCTTCAGCCCGAGCTTTTCGGCCGCGACTTCGAGCCGCGCCCACTCGCCGGGCTTCGGCAATTCGCCCACGCGCACATTCTGCGGCGTGCGCACCTGGCCGACCGGGATCGCGCCTTCGAGACCCCAGACACCGCGATGGTTCCAGCCGCCCACGTAAAACTGCAGCATCACCGCCTTCGGCTGGTCGTCGGGGTCGATGAAGCACTGCACGGAAATTTTGCCGTTCGGCGGAATCTCGAAGCTCGCGCCCGAGGTGGAGAAATCCTGGCCCAGGTCTTTCGCCTTGCGGCGCAGGGCGCGCCGGCCGCTGAAGACCGCCCCGTCGTCGCCCGCCACCCATGTCGTTGGCCCGCCGGCCGACTCCACCTTTGCCCGGCTGGGAAAGGCATCGTCGAACCAAATCGTTTCGCTCTCCATCACCTCGGGCGGCGGCGATTGCGTCGCAGGGTCCTGATAATTCAGTGCGGCGATGGCCGTCCGAATCCGGCTCTCGGCGGCCCCGACCTGCGCGGCGAAGTCGGCGAGCTGATTTTTTTGCTCGGGCGTCGAGAGCTGGAGGATCGGCGGCGTGAGCAGCTTGTTGCCGTCCATCGGCGGATCGGCGGCGCTGACGAAGAACGCATAGAGTTGGTAAAACTCCTTTTGTGAGATCGGGTCGAACTTGTGGTCGTGGCAGACGGCGCACTGACCGGTGAGACCGAGCCAGGTGTTCATCGTCGTGGAAGTGCGATCCACGGCGTAGCGAAAGACGTACTCCGCATCGATCGAGCCGCCTTCGCTGGTCGTGACGTTGCAGCGGTTGAAACCGGTGGCGACGAGCTGATCCTGCGTCGGATTCGGGAGCAGGTCGCCCGCGAGTTGCTCGACGGTGAATTGATCGAACGGCAGGTTGCGGTTGTAGGCGCCGATCACCCAATCGCGGTAAGGCCACATCGAGCGTTCGTTGTCGAGATGCAGGCCGTGCGTATCGCCGTATCGCGCCTGATCGAGCCAGTAGCGGGCCATCTGCTCACCGTAGCGCGGTGAGGCGAGCAGCCGCGTCACGACCTTGTCGTAAGCCTCGGGCGACTTGTCCGCGCGGAAGGCGTCCACTTCCGCGGGCGTTGGCGGCAGTCCGGTGAGATCGAAGGTCACGCGGCGCAGCAAGGTCTCGCGATCCGCGGCGGGCGAGAGCTTCAGCTTTTCCTTTTCCAGTCGCTGCGCGATGAAAGCGTCGATCGGGTTCTTGGTCGTCGTCCCGGCAATCTGCGGCACCGGCGGCTTCGCGATCGGCTCAAACGCCCAATGGTTCTGATACGGCGCACCTTGCTCGATCCACCGCTTGATCGTGTCCTTCTGCGCGGCGGTCAGCGTCTTGTGCGCCTTGGGCGGCGGCATGATCTCATCCTTGTCCTCGCTGAGGATCCGCAGCCACACCTCACTCTTCGTGAGGTCACCGGGCACGATTGGGATCGCACCGCTTTCCGCTTCGGCGCGCGCGCCTTCCGACGTGTCGAGCCGCAGCTTGGCCTCGCGGTGTTTGGCATCGATGCCGTGGCAGGAGAAGCAGTTGTCCGAAAGAATCGGGCGGATGTCCCGGTTGAACTCCAATTTTTCCCCGCGAGCGGAGAAGCTGAGCGCGCTGGCTGCGAGCGCAGTGAACAGCAGGCGGCGGAGTGAAACTGGGAGAGGTGCGGTGAAGCGGGAGCGCATGGGAAGCTTGGCTTAGAGGGGAGGCGAGAACAGTCGCTTCTCTTAGCAGCATTGGCTTCGAAAGCCCTTTACGTAAATGCGTAACGGCCTGCCCGCGAGGCGTCAGAGCCCGAGCTCGCGCTTCACTTGGGCGAAGGCTTCGACCGCAAATTCAAGATCCTCGCGCGAGTGCGCGGCGCTGATCTGCGTGCGGATGCGGGCCTGGCCCTGCGGCACCACGGGATAGAAGAAACCGACGACAAAAACGCCGCGCGCGAGCATCGCCTCGGCGACCTGCTGCGCGAGCGTCGCGTCGCCGAGCATGATCGGGACGATCGGGTGCGTGCCGGGCAGGATGGTGAAGCCGACTTGGGCGATGGCTTCGCGGAAAAAGCGGGTGTTGGCTTCGAGCTTGTCGCGCAGAGCGGTGGAGGCGCTGAGGAGTTCGAGCACCTTGAGCGAAGCGCCCGCGATACTGGGCGCGAGGGTGTTCGAGAAAAGATAGGGTCGCGAGCGTTGGCGGAGGAGTTCGATGATTTCCTTGGGCCCGCTGGTGTAGCCACCGCTCGCGCCGCCGAGTGCCTTGCCGAGCGTGCCGGTGATGATGTCCACGCGACCCAGCACGTCGCAGTGCTCGTGCGTGCCGCGGCCGGTCTGGCCCATAAAGCCGACAGCGTGCGAGTCATCGACCATGACGAGCGCGTCGTATTTGTCCGCGAGATCGCAGACGCCGCGCAGGTCGGCGATGGTGCCGTCCATCGAGAAGACGCCGTCGGTCGCGATCATCTTGAAGCGGGCGCCTTTCTCCGTCGCTTCGCGGAGCTTGGCTTCGAGATCGGCGCGGTCGTTGTTTTTGTAGCGAAAGCGCATCGCTTTGCAAAGTCGCACGCCATCGATGATCGAGGCGTGGTTCAGTTCGTCGGAAATGATCGCGTCCTCCGGCCCGAGCAGCGTCTCGAACAGGCCGCCATTCGCATCGAAGCAGGACGAATACAGGATCGTATCCTCGGTCCCGAGAAACTCGCTGAGCTTCGCTTCGAGCTGCTTGTGCAATTCCTGCGTCCCGCAAATGAACCGCACCGACGAAAGCCCGTAGCCCCACCGATCCAGCGCCGCATGCGCCGCGGCGACGACCTCCGGATGCTCCGCGAGCCCGAGGTAATTGTTCGCGCAGAGATTCAGCACTTCCTTTCCCCCGGCGATGCGGATGTGCGCATCCTGCGGCGTGGTGATGATCCGCTCGGCCTTGTAGAGCCCAGCGCTGCGGATGCCGGCGAGTTGTTGCTGGAGATGCTTTTGAAAGGGAGCGTTCACGCCTTCGTTGTGCGCCAGTTTTCGCTCCGCGTCGATCCAGCACACGCGCCAAAATGTGGCATAAACGCTCCCGGCAAATGTTACCGAACCAACGTGGCTTTGCCCGTGCCGCCACGGGGTGTGCTTTTCGGAAAGTCGGGGTTGAGGCTCTGGCCTTTCACCTGGAGGAATCGCGCTTCCGCATCGGGCACGGGCTCTCCCTGGACGCGGACGCCGCCGAGATGAAAGCCGCGCACCGTGACATCGCGGTCGGGCGAGAAAATTTCGACCCATTTCGATGGCTCAGGACCGTGGCGATAGGTCTGCGACATCGGGCCGATTTCGATCAGCTTGAAAGCGGTGTCGGGCCTGAAGCGGAGATCGATTTCATCGACGCGCAGGCCATCTACTTCCGCGGCGATCTGGATGACGCCCGGCCGGGTGAAGGTGAGGCGTTCCAGCGAGATGCGGCTCAGTTTGCCCAAGGCGACGCTGAAGTCGTTGTCGCGACCGGCTTCGAGGTTCGGCTGGTCGTAGAATTTGAATTCACGGAGGTCGGTGAGGTCGCGGAGCATGATGTCGTGGATCGGGCAGTCGAGCGTGGAGCCGTCGGTGAAACGCTTCACCCCGGGCAGCAGGCGGATGGAATCCGTAGAGCGCTTTTCCAAAGGCACGCCGCTGATGCGCTCGATAGTGATGTGGTGAATCGGGCCGAAGCTCGGCGCGTAGCCCTTCCACTCCCAGGCGTTGAGCGCGACGGTATCATCGTGGGAATCGCCGCGGACATTTCGGATCACGCCGTCGCTCGCCGGACCATTCACATGCACGCCGTCGCGTCCGTGGCGATCCAGCGTGACCCCATCGACGGTGAACTCGCGCACATTCGCCAGATGCACGGCGAAGGCCCGGCTCTGGCGCACGGTGAGGTTCCGCACGGTCGCGCGGCGGACGTTTTGCAGCAGGATGACGCCGTGCGTTCCGGGCACGGGCTGCTGCTTCGAAGAAAGCCCGCGCTGGTTGCCATTCGCGTCCTTCGCGCCGGTCGCCAGCGTGGTCCAGATGCCGCCCTCGATGGTGATGTCGGTGTCCGGTTTCAGGTCGGCGGGCACCGGTCGGTCGGCAAAACCGACGATGTGCTCATTGCGCACCATGCAGGTGTTGGTGCCGGGCTTGAGCCGGATTTCCGCATCCGCATCCGCTGTGAGTTTCTGGCCGGATTTTAAGGTCACCGGGCCATCCAGATAGTAAGGACGTTCGCGCTTCGGCAAATGCACGGCGTGGTTTTTTGCCAATGCGGCAGCGATGGCATCGTTCCAAATTTCCCCCTTTACCTCACGCGACTGCTCATCAGGCAAGGATTCCATCCAGACCTCGCTCCGAACGTGTGCGTGGAAACTTTCCACGCTCGCATCGGCGGCCGAAAGTGAGCCCAGCGGAGCGAGCAGGAGAGCGCCGAAAAGCTGGAGCTGCGTTTTGATGGTCAGGCTTTTTCCCATGGTGCGCGGAGGTTCGGTGGCTCGGTGAGGAATTCAAGACCCGCGCGCAATTTGCCTGCCTTCGTGAAGTAGGGATGGAAGCCCTCGCCATTGATGCCGTTGCCGTCGTAGCGGTCGCGGCGGGTCGAGATGGCGAGGCCTTCGCGCACGGCCCAGCCCATCCAGCCGAAGCCGGCCTCGCGGAGTTGTGTGGTGTAATACTTCGCGACTTCCGCGCGAGTGTGGTCGTCGAGGCAGCCGGGGATGGTTTCATTGACGAGGAAAGGTTTTCCGTGGCGTTGCTGGATGGCTTTGTAGCTCGCGATCTTGGCTGCGAGCGCCTGCGGATCGCGGTCATAGGGATGCCCGCAGAGCACGTCCATGAGCGGCGCATAGGTCTCGATGTTGCCGCCATTCATCGTACCGATGGTGATCGGTTGCTGCACGCCGCAGGCGCGCACGGTCGCGGCGATTTCGCTGAGCCAGGCAAACTCGCGTTTGTTCACGTCGCTGTTCAGATCATGAGCCTGCGGTTCGTTGCAGAGATCCCAGATGAGGATGCGCTCGTCGCCAGCGAGCGGCGTGACGAGCGCCTTCACATACTCCAGCGGCTGCTTCCAGCCGGGCTTCAAATTTTCCGCATAGGTGCCGCCGTAATCGAATTTCGAATCGTGCCAGCGATTGAACAGGCAGGGCATCGCCTTGAGCCCGCTCTCGCCGATGGCGGCGACGGCGTCGAGGAAGTTCGCCGTGACCTTCTCCGGATCACGAATCCACGCGGTGAACTCGATCCAGAGCCGGATGCAGTTGGCCTGCACCTGTTTGGTCAGCGCGACCTCCTCGCGCATCCGGGCTCCATCATAAAACCACCACGCATCTTCGATCCGCGCCGCCCACGACGGCACGATGCTGAAGCCGCGCAACCAGCCGTAGTCGGGATAGACATGCAGCGAGGGCTTTGCCGCCTGGACCCGATTCACACCGGAGGCTGCAAGGGCGCCCAAGGTCGCGGTCTGCAGAAAGTGACGGCGGGAGAAGTGGAGCGAGTGGAGGTTCGTCATGTGGGGAGGTGTGGGCTTGTGGCCGAGGTGGCGCTGCGCGCCGATTATTTCAACCCGCGAGCAGATCGCTTTCTATGATTTTCTTTCCATCCATGCCTGCCGCTTCCTTGGCTGACGCGTCGTGTTCGACAACCGCCGCGCCATCGCGCAATCTCCACCGCTTTCGAAGACAAATGCCCCAACCCGCCACCCGCCTCGCTGGATTTTCCGAATCGGTCATCCGCGGCATGACCCGTCTCGCCAATCGCCACGGCGCGATCAATCTCGCGCAGGGCTTTCCCGATTTTGAGCCGCCGGAGGAATTGCTCGCCGCGCTCGAACGCGCCACCCGCGGGCCGTTTCACCAGTACGCCGTAACCTGGGGTGCGCCGCGTTTTCGCGAGGCGCTGGCGCGGAAGATCACGCGCTGGAGCGGGCTGGCGGTCGAACCCGACCAGCACCTCGTCGTCGCGGCGGCGGAGTGGTTCGTGCGCGAGGTTGGTGTCGTGCCGGTGCCGGGTTCGAGCTTCTTCCGCGAACCGGAGCATCGCTTCATCCGCTTCCACTTCGCCAAGAAGGAGGAAACGCTGCGCGCGGCGGGCGAACGGCTTGCGACGTTGGACAAACATTTCCCGGTCGGAGCGACGCGATGAAACAGCTCAAGTCCTCGCTGGGCGATCTCCGGCGGCTCTTCGTGCGGACGATCACGCTGCGCGACATTGCCGAGCCGCTGGTTTCCTTCGATGCGCGGCAATCGGCTGCGGAAGTTCGTCCCTTCATGGAAGGGCGCGAGTTCGATGTCGTCGGTGTGCGCGATCACGGCCTCGTGACGGGTTACGTTGCCCGCACCGAGTTGACGGCGGGCGAGATCGCGGAGCACCGCCGCACTTTCGCCCCGGCGGAAGTCCTCTCCGACAGCGAACCGCTCCTCGCCGCTTTCGCCGCGCTCCGCGAGCAGCGGCATTTCTTCGTCACTGTGCTCGGTCATGTCGGCGGCATCGTCACGCGTGGAGATCTGCAAAAAGCGCCGGTGCGCCTCTGGCTCTTTGGCCTCGTCTCGCTGCTCGAAATGCAGCTCTTACGCGTGGTCCGCGAGCGGTATCCTTCTGATTCGTGGAGTTCGCTCGTCACCGATGAACGCCTCTCCGGGGCGCGCAAAGTTTTCGAGGAGCGCCGTCGGCGCAACGAGGAGAACGATCTTTCCGACTGCCTGCAACTCGGCGACAAAGCCGCGATTTTCAGCCGCGACCCGGCGCTCTTCGAATTGAGCGCCTTCCCGTCGAAGCGTGCGCTCGACGAGTTCTTCAAGGAAGTCGGCACGCTCCGCAATGCTCTCGCCCACGCCAATGACATCCTGTGTGGGCGCTGGCCGGACCTCGCGAACCTGGTCGTGAAACTGGAGGAGCTGCTCGAACGCCTCGAAGCCGCGATTGTTTTGCCGGCGACGTCTTAGCGCGCGATCAGTTGCAGCGCGTCCACGATGACGAAGCCGTCGGTGTCTTTGTTGGTCAGCGTGATGGTCGCCAGCCCGGTGGGGAGATCGAGCGTGGCCACGGTGCGGAACGGTGAACCGGGGTCGAGCGGCAGGCGCTGGTTCACGATGATCGGTTGTTGGCCGGTGATGGTCATCGGCACGTTGGTCGCGCGTGTTTCGTGCGGGGAATAGGCGAGGCGGATCTCGTAGCGGCCGGCCTTGGGGATGTTCGGGCGGAAGGTGATCGAGGCGCTGCCTTTCGCGGTGTCGCCGTCGTGGACGTAACCGGTGCCGACGTACGGGCGGAAGTTCGCCGAGGTTTGCCAGTCGCCTTGTTTCTCCGCGGTGCTGTCGTCGAGGACAATGCCGGGGAGCGTCGCGGGATCGATGCTGGTGGTTTTGGCCGGTGCGGGTGGCAGTGCCGGCAGGGGCAGGAGATCGAGCGCCTGGCCTTGGGCGATCAGGCGCGGGCGAAGTTCGGTGTAGGGCAGGTCTTGCACGGCGCGCTTGGTTTTGACGGCCAGCGCCGCGGCGACTCCCGCGCTCTGGCCGAGCACCATCCATGTCGGCTCCACGCGGATGGACGACATCGCGACGTGCGTGCTGGAGAGCGCGACGGGGACGAGCAGGTTGTCGCATTCCGCGCGCCGCGGGGTGATCGCGCGGTACGGCAACTGATGCGCGTGGCCGATTTTGTGGCCGGGGATGCGGTCGGGAAAAATCGTGCCCTCGTTGATGAAGCCGGTGCCGTCGGCGGTCGGCACGCGCTGCACGTCGTGGGAATCGATCGGGAAGGAGCCGACGCCGATGGAATCCTCCTTGGTCACTTGCTCGCGGATGTCGTGTTGTGTCATCACGTACTCGCCGACCATGCGCCGGCCTTGGCGCACGTAGAGCACCGGCGGGAAGTGGCCCCACTTCACCAACTCATCCTTCGCGTAACCGTAGGACAGCATCTCCGTGCGCAGGTCTTGCGGCAGCGCCGGATCGTGGCCCATGAACCAGATCAGCCCCTCAGTGTAGTCGCGGTGCTTTTGCCAAATCCTGGTGCGCTCGTCATACGACGCCTCACACCATTCGTTGCTCCCGCCGACGAGGCCGATGGAAATCATTCCGCCGATGCTGTTGTTGCCGTCCACTTTGTGGCCCGGCAGGGGATACATGTCGAAGAGCGGCGTCTTGCGCGGATAGGCGGCGAGGTAGCGGCGCACGAGTTCGAATTGCGCCGGATCGTAGTTCTTCGGCTGCGCGATCGGCACGCGGTTCGCGGGGTCTTTGGTCAGGCAGAGGCGGAAGCTGAAGACCATCAGCCCGTGGTCGCCTGCTTCTTTGTCGCCCGCTGTTTCGCCGGTCATGAGCGGGAGCAGTTTGCCGTTGGCGTCGCGTGGGTTTACGCCCATCACCGGCTTTTTCGGGAACTGTTTGCCAGCCAGCGATTCGCCATATTTCGCGCGCCCTTCGCGTCCGAGGACAAAACTCACGCCGGCCTTCGGCAGCAGGTCGCCCTCATACGTCGCGTCGATGAAGACGCTCGCGCGGAAGGAATCCGTCTCGGTGCGCAGCGTGTCGATGCGCGTCTGCGCCTTGTCGATTCCGACGAGCCGCTGATTCAAAAAAATCTGCACGCCGGCTTCCTTGAGCAGGTCGTGGAAGACCTTCTCCGCGACCTGCGGCTCGTAGGTCCACGGCGCGGTGTTTTTCTCGGCGACCTTGTAAGGCAGCGTTACGCCCTTGTCCGTGTAGTGCTTCTCGATGCGCCGGGCGAGGGCCATCTCAAGGAGCTTGCGCTGCATCGTCCGGCCGGTGAGTCCGAAAGTCGTGCGGGTGAGCTGCATCGTCAGGGTGCTGCCGCCCTGCACGGTGCGTTTCTCGCGGAAATTCCGCAACCAGGCGCGGAGGAGGCCCCGGTGGTCGATGCCGTGGTG
>ENA-ORBV01011833-ORBV01011833.1-microbial-mat-metagenome-genome-assembly--contig:-NODE-11833-length-13590-cov-6.021905_pt1 | contig 13590 bp, 12 predicted proteins | sample MGYA00237777_ERZ505514 | MGnify/ENA primary metagenome ERZ505514 (study PRJEB26160, sample SAMN06269048) | microbial mat metagenome | isolation source: Oligotrophic lake microbial mat | place...
CTATAAACTTCCTCAATTGTTGTTTTGTCAGATATTTGCATGACGTAATGAAAAAAATTTCTTTTATACTTCTGCTTATTTTTACTGCTACCATTACGGGGCCGGCAATCTCTTCTGTAATAAAGGAAAGTAAAGTTTCAATTTTTGCTCAGGATGAAGAAAAAAATGAGAGAAATGCTAAAACAGAAGAAGTAGAAAATGAGGAGTATCATCTTTCGAATTTCTGCTATGCTATACGCAATAATCTTTATATTTCAGCCCTTTCTGCTATTGAAATGAATCCTAAACTTATCGCTTCTTTCTCCGGAGTGATAACACCGCCCCCAGACCACTGTTAATTTTTATCCACTGCTTCCGGGCAATCTTTTATACCTTTTTGTTGTGTTTGTTTTACAGGTTAAAATTTCAATAAAATCTGTTTCCCGGAGATCAAACATGGCAGCCCTGAAAAAATACTATAAAAACCATCTTCCTTTATGTTGTTTTGGTCCGCTAATTATTTTCTTACTGCGGTTATTGTGTAATGCTTTAACATCATTTTATAGGGTAAGTGGTATACTATTTTACAAAAACGGAGCATTTAAATTCTATTAATTAAAATTATTTTAAAATTAAAATAAAGGAAAATGCCTTATGCACTTATTATGGTCTGCAATTATCGGTTTACTAGCCGGAGCGATAGCTAAATTATTTATGCCGGGCAAAGATCCGGGCGGATTTTTTGTAACAATGTTAATAGGAATTGCCGGTTCGGTTTTATTTTCATTTCTCGGTAAAATGGTTGGCTGGTATAAGGAAGGTGAGACAGCCGGTTTTATAGCTTCAATTATAGGAGCTATGGTTTTGCTTGGAATTTACAGATTAATAAAAGGTAAAGGCGCGGCAAAAGCAATAAAAGATTAAAAATTGAAATTTAAAAATTAATTAATTAAAAATGAAAAGGAGTTAAAAAAAATGGCAATACAAGATAAATATTCAGAAGTAATTGAATTGATAAATAAAACCGGTGGCAGAGATGTAACTGTATCTGAAGACGGTGGAGTTTTAAAATTAAATGCAACTGTTCCAACACCAAATGAAAAAAATGCTGTCTGGAATAAAATTAAAGAAATCGGCGGAGAAAATCCTGCTGATATTATTGCTGATATAAAAATGGACAGTGCTGAAGTTCCGGAAGTAGCATCTGCCGGTGCAAAGACTTACACAGTAAAATCCGGTGATACTTTAAGCAAAATTGCAAAAGATTTGTATGGAGATGCAGGAAAGTATATGGATATCTACAATGCAAATACTGATAAACTTTCTGACCCGAATAAAATCGACGTCGGACAGGAATTGATAATTCCTTAATCAAATTTAAAATTGTTATTTCAAACCCTGATAGGAAATATTCTGTCAGGGTTTTTTTTATTTATATTTTACCTTTCAGCTATAATCGGTAAATTCATTAATTATAAAATTCTACTCTGTAATAAAATTAAAATTAAAATAAAATAAATTCAATAAGTTTAATTTCATGAAAAAACAAAATAATATTTCACTGAACGGAAAAGCAACATTTGAAGAATACAAAAAAGAAGTTTTAGCTGATTATAAACTTGCAAATGAAAGCAGACAGGCGAGTTTATTGGGCAGAAAAGAAGTACTTACCGGAAAAGCAAAGTTCGGAATTTTCGGTGACGGAAAGGAAGTTGCGCAGGTTGCCATGACAAAAGCATTTAAGAATGGTGACTTCAGATCGGGATATTACAGAGATCAGACTTTTGCATTTGCGGCAGGAATATCTACAGTGAAAGAATTTTTTGCACAGATGTATGCAAATACAAATATTGAGCTCGAGCCTGCATCAGGCGGACGCTCTATGAACGGGCATTTTGCTAACAGATTATTAGATGAAAAAGGTGACTGGAAAAATCTAATGAGTATGAAAAATACATCTGCTGATATTTCTCCTACCGCTGCACAGATGATAAGACTTGTCGGACTTGCGTATGCATCAAAACTTTACAGACAAAATACACAGCTTCATTCTATGACAAATTTTACAAACAAAGGTAATGAAGTTGCATTTGGAACAATAGGAAATGCAAGCTGTGCTGAAGGTTTATTTTTTGAAGCAATAAATGCGGCAGGAGTTTTGATGATTCCGATGGCAGTTTCAGTTTGGGATGACGGATACGGAATTTCAGTGCCGAGTAAATATCAGATTACAAAGGAAAATATTTCAGAGATATTAAAAGGATTCGAATACGATGAAGAAAAAAATCAGGGATATTTAATTTACACAGCGAAGGGCTGGGATTATCCCGAACTTGTAAAAATATACGAAGAAGGGATTAAGATTGTCCGTGAAAAACATATTCCGGCTTTGTTTCATATACAGGAGGTTACTCAGCCGCAGGGGCATTCGACTTCCGGTTCGCATGAAAGATATAAATCAAAAGAAAGACTTGAATGGGAAAAAGAATATTGCTGCATAGTGCAGATGAGAAAATGGATGATCGCAAATGCAATCTCAGATAATGAAGAGCTTGATCAGATAGAAAAAGAAGCAAAAGATTATGTGAAAAAAATGCAGCTTGAAGCATGGGATGATTATAACAAACCGATTAAAAAGGAAAATGAAGATATGAGGAAAATATTTGCAGAAATTTCCGAAACAAGTGCAAATTCAGCAGAAATAAATATTATATCTGAAAGTTTAAAAAAGAATCTGGACAATAGCAGAAAGGTTATTTCGGAAAGTGCTAATCAGATATTGAGAATAATCAGAAATGAAAATTCAAAAGGTAAAGATAAATTAACAGAATGGAAAAGAAATTTTAAAAAAGAAAATGATGAAAGATACAGTTCACATCTTTTCAGTCAGTCAAAAGAATCGGTTTTTAATATTCAGGAAGTGAAGCCGGAATACAGTGAAGATTCCAAAACACTTGACGGAAGAGAAGTATTAAATGCTTTTTTTGATATTGCATTTCAGAGAGATGCAAGAATCTTTGCAATTGGTGAAGACCTTGGAAAGCTCGGTGATGTAAATCAGGGGATGGCAGGATTGCAGGAAAAATATTCGGAGTTAAGGGTTACAGATACGGGTATACGGGAAGCAACAATAGTGGGGCAGGGGATAGGTGCAGCGTTAAGAGGTCTGAAACCAATAGTTGAAATCCAGTATCTCGATTATTTACTTTATGGCCTGCAGATTTTAAGTGATGATCTTGCATGTCTTCAATACAGAACAGCGGGTGGTCAGAAATCTCCGCTGATAATAAGAACGAGAGGTCACAGACTTGAGGGAATCTGGCATTCAGGTTCGCCAATGGGAGCGATTGTAAATTCATTAAGAGGAATTCATGTATGTGTTCCAAGAGATATGACAAGAGCTGCAGGTTTTTATAATACAGTTTTAAAATCAGATGAACCTTCATTAATTATTGAAAGATTAAATGCATACAGATTAAAAGAAAAGCTTCCGGATAATTTAAGTGAAGTATGCATACCGCTTGGTGTGCCGGAAACATTGGTTGAAGGAACAGATATAACAGTTGTTACTTATGGTGCTTGTGTAGATATAGCAAAAGATGCAATTAAAAAGTTATCAGATTTTAATATTTCATGTGAGCTTATTGATGTGCAGACATTACTTCCTTTTGACATTCACGGTAAAATTATTGAATCACTTAAAAAGACTAACAGAATTTTATTCCTTGATGAAGATGTGCCCGGAGGCGGAACAGCTTTTATGATGCAGCATGTATTGGATCGTGACGGCGGTTATAAATATTTAGATTCACCTCCGAAATGCCTGTCAGCCAAGCCGCACAGACCGGCTTATGGCACAGACGGTGATTATTTCTCAAAGCCGAATTCAGAAAATATATTTGATGAAATTTATTCTATTATGAATGATGCTGATCCTGCTGAGTATCCATTGTTTTATTAAAACTAACAATAAAAAATATGAACTCAATTAAAAATTTATATCTTACACAGTTAACTCAACTGAAAAATGAAATTGAACTTTACAAAGAAGAAGCAAATATATGGAATATCACTAAAGGCATCAGTAATAAACCCGGCAATATATGTCTTCACATTTGCGGAAATTTAAATTATTTCATTGGTGCAGAAATCAGCAAAACCGGTTTTGTAAGAGATCGCGAAAAGGAATTTAATGAAACATATTTATCGAAAAATGATTTACTGAAAGGAGTTGATGATACAATTGCAATGATTCAACATACATTTGATAACCTGAAAAATGAAGATTTTGAGAAAATATATCCGCTTGAAAAGTTCGGTAAAAATGTAACTTATGCATTTATTTTCGCGAGATTAGTGTCACATTTATCATATCATCTCGGACAGATTAATTATCACAGAAGAATTATTGAAAATTAATCAGTCATTATTTTTCAGTAATTGTTTTAGTTTCTTCTTCTTCTTCTTCTTCTTCTTCACTAAAAAATTTCCATCTGAGTTTTTTTAATTCCGAAAATTTTCTGAAGAGATAAACAATAATTAAAATTACAATCGAAGCAGTAATAATAGGAAGCAAAAAAGCAAAAATTGACATTACGACTGACAAAATATTTTCAGTTGTTGAAACTACCGCATTCGCCATTCCGCCTGTTGTAGCTGTTGAAGTCAGTCTTGCTGCGCTTGCACCAACTTTTACAATCCCTGCAGTTCCTCCGCCGACAATTATTCCGAGTGTCCACTGAACCAATGGACTTACATCTGTAAGAAAAGATGCTGTCAGAACAGTACCTGCTATCATTGCAAGAGGTCCTGAAATTGTATCCAAAGCATTATCCAACCATGGAATGTAGTATGCAATAATTTCTACTGCTGATGCTGTTGCAAATGCAACTAATGCAATCCAGCTTCCCATCCATTCAAATCCCGGAGACAATTGTAAGTATCCCATTGAAGATGCAATGCTTGTAAATAACAAAGGAACAAAGACTCTGAAGCCGCTGCTCGCTGATAGTCCTATTCCTAATAATATTCCTGCTGCTATATCCATTTTATAAATTAATTATTTAAAAATTTTTTCAATTAAAAATACAATAATTTGTTAAAATATTATTTGTATAAATTAATAAAATTTTACGTTCTGCTGAATCTTTTGTCAAGTTCTTCTGTAGTGATTCTGATAACAGTCGGTCGTCCGTGCGGGCATACGTAGGGCATTTGCGACGCAAATAAATTATCTATAAGACCTATCATTTCCGGATAAGTTAATCTGTCTCCGGATTTAATTGCACTTCTGCATGCAAAAGATTTTGCAAGATTATCTCTTTTTTCAAGATCTAATTTTAATTCGTATTCTTTAAACTGATCTATTAATTCCTGAAAAATTTTATTTTCATCACCGATTTTTACGTCAGAGGGAAGTCCCGTTAATTCTATTGTATCATCTTTTAAAAGATTCAAATTAAATCCGAGATTTTGTAATTCGTCTCTCAGAGAAGTTGCAATCTGAAAATCGACTACTGTAAGTTTTATTTTAATAGGAATAAGCAACTGCTGTGAAAAAGAAGACTGTGAATTCAGCCAGAGCAAAGCTCTCTCGTATAAAATTCTTTCATGCGCTGCATGCTGATCAATAATCATAAGACCGGTCTCAGTCTGACACATTACATATTTATACTGATACTGCCATACATTAAAACTTTCAGAATCAGATTTTTTATTGTGTTCGAAAATATTTTTTTGTTCTTCATTCTTTAACTGAGCATAATCATTTTTTTCACTTTCATCCAACTCTCTTGATGCTTCAAATATGGAATGTATGCTTGTTGAATTTCCTTTTTTCGGATAATTAAAATCAGTTCTCGGAATCTGAGTAATGTTTGTATAATTTTTTGATTCGGTTTCTTTGTAATGAAAACTTTCGGGATTATTCTGAAGATTAAGCTGATTGGAAAAACCTATATCGAATATTAACTCAGCATTTTTCAAAGCAAGTTTAATGCTGTTACGCAGAAATCCAAAGACTGCACTTTCGTCTTCGAACTTGACTTCCATCTTTGAAGGATGAACATTCACATCGACTTTCTTAGGATTAATATCTATAAATAAAAAAAACGAAGGATAATCTCCTTTGTCAATAAGGTCGCCGTAGCCGGAATACACTGCAAAGTTTAGAGTCTTATTTGAAAAGAATCTTCCGTTAAGATAAAAATACTGATCTTGCTTTGACTTCTTTGTGAAGTTTGGTTTCGAAATGAATCCTTTGATTTTTATAATTTCATTTCCATTATCAACAGGGATTAATGATTCAGAAAATTTATCGGAAAAAATATTCTGCAGACGTTCTTTCAAATCTGAACTTTTTAAATCAAAAACAATTTCATCGTTATTATAAAATTTAAATTCTATTTCAGGATTTGAAACTGCAAGTCTTATGAATGTTTCATAGATATGTCTGAACTCTGTCTGGTTGGATTTTAAAAAATTTCTTCTGCCGGGAGTATTGTAAAAAAGATTTTTTATCGAAAGGGAAGTTCCGTTATCACAACTGACTTTTGAAACATCCGTAACTTCACCGCCTTCTGATTTAATTAAAATCCCTATCTCATCAGCATTAGTTTTGGTTTTTAATTCAACCTGTGAAATTGAAAAAATAGATGCAAGTGCTTCTCCTCTGAAACCGAGTGTCAAAATGTTTTCAAGATCTTCAAAGTCAGAAATTTTACTTGTCGAATGTCTCTGGAAACTAAGCAAAGCATCGGTTTCATTCATTCCCGAGCCATTGTCAATAACCTGTATCAGACTTTTACCGGCATCTTTTATTATCAAAGTAATTTCTGTAGCAGATGCATCAATAGAATTTTCCAGTAACTCTTTCACGACAGATTCAGGTCTGTTTACAACTTCACCTGCTGCTATTTTATTAGATAATAACTGGGATAATATTTTAATTTTATTTTCTGACATATTTTATTTTTCGAACATTGCTTCAACAAAACTTTTACTGTCAAAAACCTGAAGATCTTCTATCTGCTCACCAACTCCAATAAATCTTACAGGTAAATTCATTTCATTATTTATCTTTAATACAATTCCACCTTTAGCAGTGCCGTCAAGTTTCGTTAATATAATTCCTGTCAATCCGTCAAGTGCTTTTGAAAATTCTTTTGCCTGATTCAAACCATTCTGTCCCGTAGTTGCATCAATTACAATAAACGTTTCATGCGGAGCATCCGCATTTACTTTATTCATTACTCTCTTAATTTTCTTCAACTCTTCCATCAGATGAGATTTATTATGAAGACGACCGGCTGTATCAATTATTACAACATCAATATTTTTTGCAAGTGCAATTTTAACAGTTTCAAATGCAATAGACGCAGGATCGGAAGTACTCTTACTCTGAAGAATTTCCACACCGGCTCTCTTTGCCCAGATGTCAAGCTGATCATTTGCTGCAGCACGGAATGTATCGGCAGAACCAATGAGAACAGACTTTCCGGCTTTCTTAAAATTATGTGCGAGCTTACCGATAGAAGTTGTCTTACCGACTCCATTCACACCGACTACCATTATCACGTAAGGTTTTTGAGTTGTATCAAAATCAAAAGTTTTAAAAACTGATGTTGTTTCAGAAAAAACTTTTTTGATTTCATCATTAATCAGATTGCTCAATTCATCCTGCCCGACATATTTATCTTTCTGAGTTCGCTCTTTAATATTTTCAATTAAAGTTTCTGATGTTTCAAATCCTATATCAGATGAGATCAGAATTTCTTCGAGCTCTATAAGAAATTCATCATCGATTACTCCGCGTGCATTTACAAGCCTGTTGACCTTTCCGACTAAATTATCTTTAGTTTTGAAAAGACCATCTTTGAGTTTGTTGAAACCTATTTTATTTAAGAAGGACAAATTTTTAGTTAATAGTTAGTAGTTAATAGTTTTAAATCATTAAAAATTCTTCTGATGTAAAATAAAATAAATAATTAATAAAATAATCCCAATAATAAAAAAAGCCAGACTCTTCTTTTATATGAGAATGGCTTTAGTAAAATTAGCAAAATTATTTTAATACATATTCAGAATATTTCTTGCGATTACCATCTTCTGAACTTCGGAAGTTCCTTCGCCGATAGTCATAAGTTTTACATCTCTGTAAAGTTTCTCTACCGGAAAATCCTTCAGGAATCCATATCCGCCGTGAATCTGAATCGCCTCATTAGTTGCCTTCGTTGCGATTTCACTTGCATAATACTTTGCCATCGACGCTGACAAATTAATTTCTTTTTTATTGTCTTTAAGAACAGCTGCTCTGTAAACAAGTAATCTTGCGGCATTTATTTCTGTTGCCATGTCGGCTAATTTAAACTGTATTCCCTGAAATTCCGATAATGATTTACCAAACTGTTTTCTTTCCTTTGAATATTTTAATGAAGCATCCAAAGCACCCTGAGCAATCCCGAGTGAAAGTGCAGCAATGGCAATTCTACCACTGTCAAGAATCTGCATACATTGTTTAAAGCCCTGACCTTCTTCGCCGATTAGATTTTCGACAGGAACTTCTACATTTTCAAAAATTAATTCAGCAGTATCAGAAGATCTCATACCAAGTTTATTTTCTTTCTTACCGGTCTTAAATCCTTTCCAGCCTTTTTCAAGAATGAAAGCAGAGATACCGTTTTTTCTGTCAGCTTTATTTGTAACAGCAGTTACGACAGCAGTTTCACCGACACTTCCCTGAGTTATAAAAAGTTTACTGCCGTTGAGAATGTAATGACCGTTTTTTCTCTCGGCTGTAGATGCCATTCCTGCGGCATCACTGCCGGAAACATTTTCCGTCAGACCCCAGGCACCTAATTTTTTTCCGCTTGTGAGATCAGGCATATATTTTTTTTTCAAAGTATCATTTGCAAAGCTGTAAATATGGTTTGTGCAAAGTCCATTGTGAGAAGCAATAGTTAAACCCATTGAAGGATCGACTTTAGAAATTTCTTCTATAATAATTGCATATTCCATAATTGAAAAATTGCATCCTCCGTATTCTTCAGGAAAAATTATTCCGAGAAATCCAATATCACCCATTTTTTTTGCAATCTCCATAGGAAATTCCTGTGCTTCATCATATTTGAAAATATAAGGTGCGATTTCATTTTGTGCAAAATCGCGTGCGAGCTTCTGAACAGTGAGTTCCTGCTCCGATAAGTTAAAATCCATTATTTATAATCTTTCTGTTTTTAATTTTAAGATGCAATATAGTCATATTAATTTTTTACTGAAATGGTATTTAAAGAGGATTTTTAAATTATTGAACTTTTATGAGTTCACGAATAATCTATACTGCTGATTCAATAATAATTTTATAATTAAGCATTAGAATTTTGTTAGATCTGATAGCATGTTTCAAAAAAAATCTTCAAAGAAAGTTAATTCTCTGAGGATGATTTATTCTTCGTAAGTCTTAAGTTTTATTTTATCAGCATCATCTTCCTCACCTTTTCAAACTCTCCGCTTTTGATTTTATAATAATAAACCCCGCTCGAAAGATTTGCTCCATTGAAGGATACATTATAACTTCCTGCTTTCCTGAATTCATTTATTAAAGTCACAACTTCCATTCCAAGAATATTGTAAACTTTTATATTTACAAAATTATCAGAAGGAATGTCAAACTTTATTGATGTCGTCGGATTAAAAGGATTTGGAAAGTTCTGGTATAACTTAAATTCTTTCGGAATTATTGATGATAGATTCTGATAGTTTGTTATAGAAGAGTATTTAATTGTAACAATATCAACACCAGTCCCATTTCCTAAACTTCTTCCTGATACATAAATATTTCCTAATGTATCAGTTAAAACTTTAACACCGGCATGCCAATTAGTAGGATTATTATTGTTATAGTAAGCTTTCCATTCTTGTAATCCATTTGTTGAATATTTTATTGTAATCATTTTTGCAAACAAACCACTGTCACTAGAACCCGTAACATATATATTTCCATATTTATCAGATGTAATACTGGAGGGTTCATCGTTACTGTTTTGTGAAGGATTATATCTCTTAATCCAAAGAGTATCTCCATTTGATTTATATTTAAATGTAGCAATATCCCAACCTAAATGACCCAAATCTGCACTTAAACCTGTTATAGAAACATTCCCAAAATTATCCAGACAGATATCCCTGACATAATCGTTATTATTTGTACTGTTATTATGATAAGTCCTGATCCATTCAAATACTCCACTCGAATCCAGTTTTGCAACACCCATATCATATCTTGTAGATAATCCATCGTACGAATCAAATCCTAAATAAATATTCAAACTATTATCTAAAAGAATTTTTTTATTAGGGGTAAAGTCAGGGAAAATTATTAGAGGAAGTTGAGTTCCTATAGAATCATATTTAATAATTAATCCCCCTTTTCCTGTTACACCCCCAATTACATAAATTATATTATTTTTATCTATACTCAAGCTAAATGAAACATCGTACCCATTTGAAATTCCATTGTAATACTTTGTCCATTTTAAATTTCCATCATTACTATATTTAATTGTCAATATATCATCACTAATAGTATTTCCTGTAACATATACATTCCCTTGCTTATCAAGAGCCATTGCACTTGCTGTTAATCCATCCTGATACCTTCTCTTCCACAATGAGTCTCCATTTGAATTATTTCTTATAGTAAGGTAGTCATTAGTGCTTGTCCCTGATACAAAAACATTTCCCGAATCGTCAACAGCTATGAATCCTGCTTTACCTTCTCCGTGTTCGGGACTATCATAATATCTAACCCATTGCTGAATTCCTCCTGTGTTATATTTTATGGTTACAAAATCCTGATTTGCTGTGCTGATAGAAATATATCCTGTAAGATAAACATTGCCGCTTTTATCAACTGCCATATCCCAGACATTATCGTCATAATTACCCGGACTGTTATATCTCTGCACCCACTCAGTCTGCGGCTGTGCGAACGCGTAATCAATCACAATAAAATAAATTGCAATAATAAATACTATTTTTAATTTTTTCATATTTATAATTTGGGGTTTTAACTTTTGTAAATGAAGGATAATATTGCATTGGGGTAGGAAATCCTTTAATAGCTTTACTTGGTTTATGGAAATTTGCAGTTACTCATTTTAAATAGCAAATTATATTTCTTTCGGAATATGAATTAAATTCCTATGGAACATGAATAACATAGCCGGGAAAAAATTTATTATATCTTAAATCCACATACAGGCATTGAAAGTCTTTCTTAAAGGTATTATCAACTTTTAAAAAATTTTTTCTTTGAGTATTCGTGTCTTTGAGACAGATACTAAAACTTAAATTCTTTAATCCCAATTTACTTATTTAAATTTCGACTTCCCGGTTTAGTAACAGGAATTTTTGCAAGCCAGTCAGGGATTTCATTCTCAGGAAATTTTATGACTTCAGTCTTTGCAAGTGAAAACTGTTCGATGCCGAAATTAACTTTACCGTTACTTCTGTCAATAATAAATCCAACACCAACAGGATTTGCACCGTAATTTTTTACAAGTTCGATTACTTCAAACACACTTCCGCCCGTCGTGACTACATCTTCACAAACCAAAACATTTTCATCTTTCTGAATCTCAAAACCTCTGCGCAAAGTCATAACACCATTTTCTCTCTCACTGAAAATATTTTTTACATTCAATTGTCTGCCTACTTCAGTGCCAAAGACAATTCCTCCGACTGCCGGAGTAATGACAGTGTCAATTTTCTTATCATTAAAATTACCTGCAATGAGTGAAGCGAACAACTGATTATACTTGGGATATTGTAAAACTTTTGCACATTGAAAATAATGTGAACTGTGAAATCCGGAAGTAAGAATAAAATGCCCTTCGAGCATTGCACCCGTCTTTTTGAAAATATCTAATACCTGATCATTGGTCATATTTTTTTATATTAAAATTTTAATAATTAAGAAACCAGAATCTATTTTTTTGAACATACATTATAAATATCAATGTTATCATATCAATCATTTAATCATAGTTTAATAATAGTTCAATCTTAGTTTAGCTTAACTTTTTTCACATCGTGAATCGGCTGCCCGAGAAATCTCTCACTTGTTTCTTTAAACTTTTTCTGAAAATCGGTTACAAAAAATTTATGCTTACCATTTTTTTTCTGAGGATTCAGAAGTGAGTATTGAATCAGTAAACGCTTAACTTCCTTTGCGGCTTCTTCACCTGAATCAATTAGTTTAATTTTTTTTCCAATAACTTTTGAAATAGTATTTCTTAAAATAGGATAATGAGTACAGCCGAGAATTAAAGTATCTATTTTTAAATTTTTGAATTCGGATAAATATTCTTTTGCAATGAGTTCGGCAATTTTATTATCCGTCCAGCCGTCTTCTGCAAGCTGAACAAACAAGCTGCATGCTTTCGAAAAAACATTTATACCATTATCAATTTTATGAATCTGAATTTTATAGGCAAAGCTCTGGACAGTTCCCATAGTGCCTATCACTCCTATATTACTATTTTTTGTTTTAGCAATTGCCGCCTTGCTGCCGGGCTTTATTACGCCTATTACAGGAACATTCGAAATTTCTTTCAGAAAAGGAATTGCAACTGACGAAGCTGTATTACAGGCAACTACAACCATTTTAACATTTTTATTCAAAAGAAATTTTGTAATTTCTTTAGAATATCTGATGACAGTATCTTTTGATTTTGTACCGTAAGGAAGGCGTGCAGTGTCACCGAAATAAATTATATTTTCATTCGGCAGAATTTCAAACAATGATTTTGCAACTGTCAGACCGCCGATTCCCGAATCAAAAACACCGATTGGATTTTTTGGAGAATTATTCTTTTTAAATGTTTTCATGAGTTAGTATTGCAAAATAAAGATTTAATAACTTTTAAGAAACTTAACATAAACTGCACTTAGAAAAAATTTTGATATTATAAATTTTAATGTTTAGGAAGAGTTTATTGTGTAATTCAAGAATAGAATAGAAAAGAATTATAATAATTAAAATTAAAAAAACTAAATAATGAGTCTGAAGAAGACTTTAAAAAACGAAGGGATGAAATTTATAAAAAGGCTATTGCAAAGAGAATGATAATAGTACGTTCAGAAGTAAATGAACGTTTGAATGCTTCATCTTCTAATATAAGTATAATGGTTTGTCTTAAAATAATGGTTCAGGAGCCAGAAACTGCAACCAAAGAAGAAGGAAAAGCAACACCAAAATGGGATTGGGATTTATATTATGATGAACTTTTATTAAATGAGCGTCTAACCGCATCATGTCAAAATGGGGTCGTATCTCAAATAAATACAGTGTTGAAAGATAAAAATAGTCCAAATAGCCGCCGGATTGGCCCCTTCGACGGTTAGGGAGATGCCGTCGCGTTCCCCTTCGGGCGTGCGCAGGCTGATCTTGCCTCCGCTGGGGGAGATCGCCATTTGGTAGTCGATTCCGCGAGCCTCGTAAATCCGTTCCCCACCGCCCGCGGCGGGTTCGAAACGAATGGGTAGGCGGCGGAGGGCCGCGAGGTCATTCGAGCGCTCCGGCGTCGCGGCCGGGAGCAGACAGGCGAAGAC
>ENA-ORBV01011835-ORBV01011835.1-microbial-mat-metagenome-genome-assembly--contig:-NODE-11835-length-13589-cov-3.652531_pt1 | contig 13589 bp, 7 predicted proteins | sample MGYA00237777_ERZ505514 | MGnify/ENA primary metagenome ERZ505514 (study PRJEB26160, sample SAMN06269048) | microbial mat metagenome | isolation source: Oligotrophic lake microbial mat | place...
GTTTCAGGACAACGACGGCGCTGATTTTCATTCGTGGCATTTGCTCGGCTGGCACGGCGAGGCGCGCGTGCTGGCCGCGTACTGTCGCATCGTTGACGCTGGTGTGAAGTTTGTCGAGCCCTCGATTGGGCGAGTGGTGACCCCGCGCGGGTTTCGCTTGAAAGGCTATGGCCGCGTGTTGATGGCCGAGGCCGTCAAGCGCCATGAAAGCCTCAACCCCGGACAGCCCAATCGCATCGGTGCGCAACAGCGGCTGGAGAAATTTTACGAGAGCTTTGGTTTCAAGACGGCGTCCGACATGTACATTGAGGACGGCATTCCGCATGTGGAAATGCTGCGGACCGCATAGCAGGGTGACATGAAGCAAAAACCGGCCAGATGTGTGATTGTTACCGGCTTCACACCGTTTGGTGGCGAGCGCACCAATCCTTCGTGGGAGATGGTCAAAAATCTGCCCGATGCCATTGCCGGATTCAGCATACAAAAGCTTCTTGTGCCCACTGAGTTCGACAAGGCCATCGTGGTGACGGCTAAGTCCATCGCCGCACTCAATCCAGCCATTGTCCTGTGCTTCGGCCAGGCTGGTGGTCGCACCAGCATGGGCGTCGAGCGCGTCGGACTCAATGTAAACGACGCCTGCATCGCCGATAACGTCGGCCGGCAATTGATCGATGAACCGATTCGCGCCGATGGTCCCGACGCATATTTTTGCAGCCTGCCAATCAAGGCGATGGTGGCTGCGATGGTGAAGGCCGGTGTCCCTGCTGAAGTCTCAAACACCGCAGGTACATTCGTCTGCAATCATTTAATCTACGGCGTGCTGCATCACATCGCCATGACGAACGCCGCAACGCGCGCGGCGGCCTTCGCGGCCACACGTTCAAAACCCGCAGACTCACGCACGTGCGTGTAGTACGGGCACAGTCGCGTCGTCCACGAATGCGGATAGTGGCCCATGTCCACGCTGCGTTCCAGGATTTCGAGGGCCCGCGCCGTGTCGCCCGCCGCGGCATACGACTCGGAGAGATGCGCCATGTGATGACCATCGAGCGAGTCGAGATCGACGGTCTGCAGCAGTTCGAGCGCCTCGGCGGGTCGCCCCTGCAATCCGGCCACGAGCGCGCGAAGCTGTGTGCTGTACGAGAGGTGCGGCGCGTGCGCGGCTACCCACGCCGCCTGCTCCGCAGCCTCATCCAGGCGGCCGAGCAGACAGTACGTGTTGCCCAACCCCCAGTGGAAAATCGGCCCTTCCGGCGCGAGGCGAACGGCCTCTTGCATGTACGGCAGCCCGTCAATCGGACGTGGGGTGCACCAGGCGTTGGCCGCCACCAGCACGTTGGCCAGCGGTGACAGCGGGTCGAGCGCCACCCACTCGAACCCCATGCGGATGTCGATACGGTCGGCGGCCATCAGCGAGACACCGAGGCCGAAACGCACGTCGGCATCGGACGGGTCAATCGCCAGCGCGCGGCGCAATGCACGAACTGCCGTGATGTGGTCCCCACGCTCGTAACTTAGCAGCCCGAGCAGCGCGTGGCCGTAGGCGCGATCCGGCATGAGTGCGATCAGTGCGCGGGCTTCGTCCTCGATCTGCTGAAAGAGCGCGGGCTCGCGACTGGCCCCGGTGCGAATGAGCATCAACGAGCCGAGCGCGCGCAGTGCGCGCAGCACTGGCACCTCGCCCTCGATCTCAAGTGCGCGCGCAATCAGCGGCTCGGCGCGCGCCACATCGTACGCGCGAAGCGCTTCACGAGCCTGCACGAACAACTCGAACGCACGCGCGTTCGTGATCGGTCGTTCGCCGAGGCGTTCACTCTCGTCATTCGACAGCACCACATGGAGCGCATCCACGATCGCGCGCGACACACGCTCCTGCATGTCGAACACGTCGTCCATGGTGCCCTGATACTTGTCGGCCCAACGCGACTCGTCGGTGTGCACGTCCACAAGTTGTGCACTCACGCGCAGCGCGCTGCCGGCTCGACGCAAGCTGCCCGTGAGTGCGTGGCGCACGCCCAGCTCGGCGCCAATCTCGCGCAACGGACGCGTCGTACCCTTGTACTGCATGGCAGTCGTTCGCGAGATCACGCGCAGCGCCTTCACCTGCGACAGGTCCGTGATCAGCTCTTCCGTGAGTCCATCGGCCACGAACGCGTTGTCCGCATCCGCGCTCACATTCTCGAATGGCAACACCACGATGGAGCGGGACGCCTCGGCGCGTGGTGTCTGTACGCCCGGGGCGACGGCGACCGACCCCGAGTCGCTCGTGCCGCGCAACGCATGCACCACCTCCGCACCCGTGGCCATGCGCGTGTCGGACGCTTTCTCGAGCAGCCGTTCGACGAGTCGCACCAGCTCGACTGGCACGTCCGACCGCACACTGGAAACACTCGGCGGTGTGTGCACGAACCGGCGCGCAATCGTGGCCTGCACCGTGGGACCCGAAAACGCGACCTCGCCGGTAAGCATTTCATACAGCACGCACCCCAGTGCGAAAAGATCGCTGCGCCCATCCACCTCCTCACCGGCCGCCTGTTCCGGGCTCATGTACGCCGGCGTCCCCACTGTCACGCCCACCTGCGTGAAGTTCGCGTGCTCCGACGACGCCGCCAGCACGGCCTTGCCGATGCCAAAGTCGGCGATCACGGCGTGGCCTTCGTGCAGGAGGATGTTCTCCGGTTTGATGTCGCGATGCACTACATCGTGTCGATGCGCGTAGTCGAGCGCTTCGGCCACCTCGCGCACGAGCTGCAGCACGTCTGCGAGCGGCAGGCGCTGTTCGGCCGTCAGCCGGTCGCGCAACGTGTCGCCGCGCATGACGGGCATGGTGAACCACAGCGTCCCGTCGGCGTCTCCCGAATCGTAGAGCGGCAGGATGTGCGGGTGGGTGAGCCCGGCCGCGAGGCGGATCTCACGCAGGAAGCGGTCGCGACCGAGCGCCTGTCCGACATCCGGCCGGAGCACCTTCATGGCCACGTCGCGATCGTGCCGCAGGTCGCGCGCGAGGTAGACGGTGGCCATGCCTCCGGCGCCAAGTTCACGGTCGAGCGTGTAGCGGGTGGCGAGGGCAACAGCCAGCTGGTTCCGGGAGCTGTTCATGATGCGCAAGTTAGGTCGCGTGCGACCAGTCCGCACCACGCCCGCTACCGAGTTACGGCTTCGGTCCGAACAGCTCCGCTTCGGTCACCACCAGTGGCGGGAGCGCGGCCGAGGGCGACCACGTGATCGATCCGTGGAATGTCTCAGGAAACTCCGACGCCGCGGTCCAGCGCTCAATCGTTCGCGCGTCTTCGTCCACGAGCCACACCTCGCCCACGCCGAACGTCAGATACGCGGGTCGCTTGCGGTGTCGATCGCGTTTTCGCGTTGATGGGCTCAGCACCTCGACCACAAGCACCGGCGCCGGCATCTCACGCCACGTGAGATTGAGATACTCGGGCGATGGGTAGATCGCGATGTCCGGTTCGAGCCAGGTGGTTTCGCTGACGTACACGCCGCCGGGCGTGAGAAAGCGCCACCCGGTGTGCGCCCGACACCAAATCGCCAGCGAAACTAGCAGCCGCGCGGCCAGGCCCTGATGGCCGGTTGATGGCAGCGGCGTCACCAGCAGCTCCCCGTGCAGGATCTCGTAGCGGTTGCCGTCGTCGGGCAACTGCTCCAGATCGGCAACGGTCCACAGGGTCCGCTCGGGAATTCCGGGCAGTGCAGGCATAGCCATATAGTCGGCTCGGCGAGAGGAAGCGCGCAAGGGGCGAACATCTGCCGAGGGTAACACGGGCGCTGCGAAACATCGTGACCGAATGTCTGCGAGCGTCATCATCGTTCCGCCGGCTCGCAAGCGGAACGTGTACCTTTGCTCCGACGCACTTCTCTCGCCTCCTCCACTCCCGCGTGACGCTCCTCTCCTGCTCCAACATCGGGATCTCCTTCGGCGCGACCGAACTCCTGAAGAACATCACGTTCACCGTGGCCGAGGGCGAGCGGTGGGGCATCATCGGACGCAACGGGGCCGGCAAGACGTCGATCTTTAGCGCCATCACCGGTGACCTCAACCCCACAACCGGGAGCGTGGCACGCAAGCCGGGACTTCGGCACGCCCTGCTCGACCAGCACCGGGCCTTCGAAGGCGCCACTACCGTGTGGCAGGCGGGCGCGGCGGCCTGGCGTGAAGTCATGGCGCTCGAACAGCACATCGCCGAGCAGGCGATGGCGCTGGGCGAACAGGGTGATAAGGTCACTGACGAGATGCTTGAACGATTCGGGCACGACCAGGAGCGCTTCGCCGACCTCGGGGGTTATGTGTATCACGCCCGTGTCGATGCGGTGCTTCAGGGACTCGGCTTCGACGCCGAAGAATCCAAAACGCGGTTGGTGTCGTCGCTCTCCGGCGGTGAACGCGGACGTGTGGGTCTGGCGGCGCAACTCATCGCGCCCGCCGACCTGCTGCTGCTCGACGAGCCCACCAACCATCTCGACCTCGACACCACAGCGTGGCTTCAGGAGTGGCTGACGGAGGCCGACGAGACGGTGATCGTCGTGTCGCACGATCGCGCATTTCTCGATGCGATCTGCACGAACATTCTGCACGTGGAAGCGCGCACCAGCGAGTCGTACAGGGGCAACTACAGCCAGTTCGTACCGCAGCGCGCCGAGCGAAGACTCACACGTGAGCGCGAGGTGGAGAAGCAGCGCGCGTACGTGAAGAAGGAACAGGATTACATCATGCGCAACATTGCGGGCGTGAACTCGTTCCAGGCCAAGGGCAAGCGCAAGCGGCTGGAGCGTCTGCCGCGCCTGGCGCCGCCGCCGGGCGATCCAGCGGCGATGTCGCTCGAGTTCAAGGTCACGGAACGCGGCGGCGACCAGGTGGTGGCCATCAAGGATCTGCGCGTGGAAGTGCCCGGACGCGTGCTGGTGGAAGAGTTCACGGCCGTGCTGCGACGCAACGATTTTGTCGCGCTTGTGGGCCCCAACGGCGCGGGAAAGTCGTCATTCATTGCCACCATGCTGGGTGATCGCACGCCGGCCAGTGGCGAAGCGAAAGTCGGGAGCTCCATCACGCCCGCGTATTTCCGGCAGGACCTGGCCGATCTGCCGCTGCGCATGTCGCTGTCAGACGCGATCAACGCGCAGCGACCGATGTGGAATCGCGGTCAGGTGCAGAACCATCTCGGCGCGTTCGGTTTCAGCGGCGAGGAAGTGTTCCGCGAGATCAGTTCACTCAGTGGCGGCGAGCGTGCGCGCGTGGCGCTGGCGCTCATCACGCTGTCGGGCGCCAACCTGCTGGTGCTCGACGAGCCCACGAATCATCTCGACGTCGAGAACATCGAGGTGCTCGAGGACGCGCTGGATGAGTACGAGGGGACGGTGCTGCTCGTGAGCCACGACCGTGCGTTTCTGCGCGAGGTCGCGACGCGTGTGTGGTGGTTTGATGGGGCGCGGCTGGTGGATTTTGATGGGCCGTTTACGGAGTGGGAGGCGGAGCGGAAGCGGGCGCGGTAGGTGCATGGTTGAACAGGAGAGGGGCGCGCCGCAAACGGAATTCGCTTCAACGCGCTAACGTACTGCGCATGAAGCTCCCCGCGAAACTCGTTCGCCTGTTCCCTGACGTCATTCAAGATCGGGGAGACGAGTACGTTGCCTCCGGCTCGGTGACGATCGCCAAAACCACGGCGCATCGCGTCCTTGCGATGGCGCACGGCGCAGCCACCTACGCCCTCGATCTTACGGCGCGGCCCGGACTGCTATTGCTTGCATGCACCTGCCCATATGCCGCGCGGCAGGGCTGCTGCAAACATTTGTGGGCGCTGCTGCAGGTGACAAACAGCAGCGGCAAGTTGTCCAGATTGCTCAGTGTGGTTGGCGCAGCCGGCAAGTACCGGTTCGCGGTTTCAGATGCAGCAGACGACTCCGACGACGATCCGTACGACTATGTCGACGACGATGACTTCGACGATGACTTCGACGACGACTTCGACGATGACTTGGACGACGACGAGTTGGACGACCTGCTCGTTGACGACGCGCCGGCCATTGCCCTGCCCCGCGTCGGCGCCGCGCGCCAGCCGAACCGGCCTCCGCCAGCGCCACCCAAGCCGGCGTGGGTCGACATCGTGCAGCAGTCGCTCTGGCAGATGCAGGCCACGAAGGCGTCGCAGCCGCCCACCACGCACTCGGACGTCTGGCCCGCCGACCGTCGCCTCGTGTACATCGTCGACATCGACACCTCCGCCCGCGTGCCAGGACTCAAGATCGAGCTCGGTACCGAAAAGCGCGACCGTCACGGTGTGTGGAGCACGCCCAAGCGTTTCCAGTTCTCGTCTGCCGTGTGGCTCAATGCGCCCGACGCCGTCGACCGCCAGATCGCCGAGATGCTGCTGGGCTCTACTGATTTGCGCGGAGTGACTGGCTTGCCGACCGGTGGTTTTTTCGTGCGTCCGCGGGCCTTCACCACAACGCTCCGACTGATGTGCGAAACCGGTCGAGCTCGCACGCGAAGCACGCGCGCCGAGTTGCACGAGCGCCATCTGCACTGGGACGATGGTGCACCGTGGCGGTTTCGCTTGCGCATTACACGGTCGTCGGATGGCGAACACGAGCTGTCGGGCGTGTTCTACCGTGACGATGACGAACAAACCGTCTCGGCGCCGCAGTGGGTGCATTCGGCCGGCGTGATGCTGATGGCGGACGCGATCGCCGCCTTTGATCATGAGGACGCGTTCCCGCTGGTGGCCGCATTGCGCACGGCCGAAACGCTGCCTCTTGGTCAGGATCCGTCGGATTTCCTGGAGCAGGTGCACCGGCTGCCGCACATCCCGGCGCTGGAGCTTCCGGAAGGCGAGGCGTTGAGCAGCGGCGACGTGGTCCCCACACCGTGCCTGACAATCACCAGTGGCGCTCCGTCGTGGCGCGCGGCGCTGCCGCAGCTTGCGCTCCGCTTCCGATATGGCGCCGTCACCGTCGATGCCGCTGACGCACCATCCGCACTTTTTGATCGGTCGGCTCGGCTGGTGTATCGCCGTCATGCCGACGCCGAGCAACAGGCGCGCGAGCGATTGCGTGCGCTCGGTGTGCGCGACGAGTGGAACTACACGACCAGGGCCAATGGCCTTGTTGTTTCGACGTCGAACCTGACACCGATGGTGCGTGCGCTGGTCACGGAAGGGTGGGAGGTGAGTGCCAACGGCATCGCCTATCGCGCGGCCGGTCGGATTCGCGCCGAGGTACGGTCGGGTGTGGACTGGTTCGATTTGTCTGGGACGGTGCCGTACGGTGACATCGACGTGTCGCTGGCCACGGTCATCGACGCGCAGCACAAGCACGGTGGCATGGTGCCGCTGGCCGATGGCGTGATGGGATTGGTGCCGACCGACGCGCTGGAACGCATGGGCGTACTGCTTGGCGCGGGGACACGGACCGGTAGTGCGATTCGCTATCGGCGATCGCAACTCGCCCTACTGGATGTACTGCTGGATGCGCTGCCCGACGTGGACGTCGACACCGCGTTGCAGCGTGCACGCGGAGAGTTGGCGACGTTCCGGAGTATCGCCGCGGCCGATGCGACCGATGGATTTGTCGGCACGCTGCGTCACTATCAGCGCGAGGGGCTGGGCTGGTTCGACTTCCTCCGGCGCTTCGAGCTGGGTGGTTGCCTGGCCGATGAGATGGGACTCGGCAAGACGGTGCAGGTGCTGGCGCTGCTCGAGGCGCGCCGCGCAGAAGGGGCGGGCATCTCGCTGCTCGTGGTGCCGCGTTCGCTGGTGTTCAACTGGCTGCGTGAAGCGGCGCGTTTCGCACCATCGCTGCGCATGCTCGACTACAGCGGCACGACACGCGTGGCCGATGCGCTCGACTCCGGCGAGGTCGACGTGGTCATCACCACGTACGGCACGTTGCGTCGTGACGTGGTCACACTCGGCGAGCGCGAGTTCGACTACCTCGTGCTCGACGAGGCGCAGGCGATCAAGAATGCCAGCACCGTTACCGCGAAGGCCTGTCGACTCGTGCGCGCACGTCATCGCCTGGCGTTGAGCGGAACACCGATCGAGAACCGCATCGAGGAGCTGTGGAGTCTTTTCGAGTTCCTCAATCCCGGCATGCTCGGCGCGTCCACGCGCTTCAGTGTGGCCGCACGCGCCGCGTCGGTTGGCATCGAGGGTGTAACGGAGTCGGGGACCGGAAGCGTGTTGTCACGTGCGTTGCGGCCGGTGATCCTGCGACGCACGAAGGCGATGGTGGCACCGGAACTGCCAGCGCGCATCGAACAGACACTGGAAGTGGAGCTGGAACCCAAACAGCGCGCATTTTACGACAAGCTGCGTCGCCAGTTTCAGGCCAGTGTGCGCGACCGGGTGGAAAGCCACGGGATGCAGAAGTCGCGCATGCACATTCTCGAGGCATTGCTGCGTTTGCGGCAAGCCGCGTGTCATCCGGCGTTGGCCGACAAGGCGCGTGGCACGTGGCCGTCGGCCAAGCTGGACGCGCTGCTGCCTGCATTGCAGGAAGTCGCGGCCGACGGTCAGAAAGCGCTGGTGTTCTCGCAGTTCACATCGTTTCTGGCACTGGTGAAAGAACGGCTTGATGCGGCGGGCATTGTGTACGAGTACCTCGATGGTCGCACCAGGGACAGGCAGGCGCGGGTGGATCGATTTCAGTCGGACGGGAGTTGCCCGGTGTTCCTTATCAGTCTCAAGGCGGGTGGACACGGGCTCAACCTGACCTCGGCCCAGTATGTGTTCCTGCTCGATCCGTGGTGGAATCCGGCGGTCGAGGCGCAGGCGATCGACCGCGCGCATCGCATTGGTCAATCGCGGCGTGTGATGGCCACGCGTCTGGTGGCGAGCGATACCATCGAGTCGAAGATTCTGCAGTTGCAGCAGTCGAAGCGACAGCTGGCGGACGCGATCCTGTCTGAAGATGCGGGCGCGCTGGGGTCGATCGGCCGGGAAGAGCTGGAGTTGTTGTTGAGTTGACTCGACGAGTCGCTACTACTTGAGCAATGTCATCCCAGCGCGCTTGTCAAACGTCACGGTCTTGTCGCAGCCCGCTGCTTGCGCACTACATCGAATGAGGCAATCGGCGAAGTGTGCACGGCTCGACTCGAACTGCCTGAGTGCCTGCCACGCCACCTCAGCGTCCTGCGCCAGATTCCGGACCAGCACGTTGCTATCAAGACCGATCACCCACTGCCGCCGCGCGCACGGATCGCCGCATTCATCTCGCTGATGCTGACCGGTTTCGCAGGTTTACGCAGCAGCCCTTACGAGATGTTGCTGCTACTTCCCCACCGTCACCTCCACTGGCTCCACCCCAGCAGCCGTATACATCGCCACCGTGAGCCGCCCAGATTCGAATGCCACGCGGTCGGCGTAGCTCAGCGGGAACGACCCGCTCCCACTCGTCTGGCCCGGCCCCAACAGTCGTGCGCTCACTCGGCTGGCCCCCGCCGGAATCGCGATGCTGGCCGAGGTCGTGCCGCTCGCCGCGGCGCCCGAGATCGGGCCTGAGATGCGACCCGCGTTGCCCGTGCGGCGCAGCACCAGCGCCGACAGCGGCGCGCCGCCGGTGTGTTGCACGGTGGCCGACCAGCGCAGCACGCTGTGCACGCGGTCCAGCGTCAGGCGTGTGGTCACCACGATGCCGCGCGCTCGGGTGATGACCACGGTCGGTGTTGCCACCGGTGCTTTGCCCGCCAACAACGCCGGTGTGGTGCTCGGCGCGATACGTCGCGCACCCGATTGCTCGAACGCGTAGGCCAACGCCACCAAGCGCGTGTCGCTGAAGCCCTTGCCCAATAGTTCGACGCCCACCGGCAGTCCGTCGGCAGCGAAGCCGGCCGGGACACTGATGGACGGGAGCCCACTCTGCGCGCCGAGGTTACAGGTGCTGCCGTTTTGCACTTCACCAACCAGCGTCGGCTTTTGCCGTACGGTGGGATAGGCAATTGCGTCGAGCGAGAGGCTGTCGAGCATGCGCTCCATGCGCGCGCGTAGTGCCGCTTGTCGCGAGAGCGCTCTGCGATGCTGCTCGCTGTCGGCCGCCAGCACCGTGTCGATCACACGAAAGCGCACTTCGAGTTGACGGTCGTACAATCCGCGGTCGAGAATGTCGCGCATCGACTTCACCGGCGCGTTCGGCACGGTGCGCAGATAGTCGATGAGATCGAACTTCGTTTCGAGGTTGATCACGCTGGTGTTGGCAACGAGCGTGTCAAACTCCGCCATCGGGACATCGATCACCGTGGCGCCCTGCGCGCGCATGGCTGCAATCGCGGCGCGTACGGTATCCGCAATCTCGGCGTCGGTATCGCGGAAGTACGGCAGGAACACGCCAATGCGAGCCCCGCGCAACGCATTCGTGTCCAGCGACGCCTGAAACCTGGGTACGGGTGCGTCGCGCAGTACGTTGGTGACCGCATCGTCGCTGTCGTAGCCCACGGTTACATCGAGTGCGATGGCGAGGTCGGTCACCGTGCGCGCCAGTGGGCCGCCGATGTCCTGTGTGTGCGACAGCGGCACGATGCCGCGACGGCTCACGAGCCCCTGCGTGGGCCGCAATCCCACGAGGGCGTTGAAGGCACTGGGAATACGAATGGAGCCACAGGTGTCCGAGCCCCAACCGACCGCGGCGAAGCTCGCCGCGATGGCCGCGCCCGTGCCGCCGCTGGATCCACCGGGGCAGCGTGTGGGGTCGTAGGGATTCCGTGTCTGCCCGCCCAGTGAACTGATATTGGTAATGCCCGCGGCGAGTTCGTGCAGGTTGGACTTGCCCAGAATAATCGCGCCAGCGTCACGCAGTTTTTTCACCACGAATCCATCGCGCGACGGCTGACTGGTGGCCAGCGCCAGCGACCCCGCACTGGTCGGCATGTCGCCAGTGTCGTAGTTGTCCTTGATGATCACGGGAATCCCATGCATGGGTCCGCGCACCTTGCCCGCCTTGCGCTCCGCATCCAACACCGCCGCCTCGGCCCCGGCCTTCGGGTTGATGCGAAGGAGCGCGTTGAGCTGCGGCCCCGCGTGATCGTACGCCGCGATGCGCGCAAGATACTGTCGCACGAGCTGCACGCTGGAAGTGCGACCAGCCGTGAGCGCCGCCTGCACATCGGTGATCGACGCCTCGGTCAGCTCCAGCGGAGCGCCCGACGTCGCCGGCTGCGCATGGGCCGTCGCGCTCGCGCCTATCAGCCAACCCACCACCATCATCGCACGAATCTTCACGATCACATCCTCAACACGTGATTTCAGAACAGGAACTTCATTCGGGATGGGTCGAGTATACGGCGTGGTCGGCGGTGGCACGAGGACCGGTGGGTGGATCGACGGGCACCATGTGGTGATCAGCGACTTTGTGTCTGGTCTTCCGGACGAGTGTGATGCGCGGTAACGTCGCCGATGGTCTGGCGACTTCGTGGGACACGGGAGGAACGAACCAACGAAAAGTGCGCGGGCCAGCCCAAGCAGATGTCCATTTGTCACCGCGGAGTTCACGTGATCGCCCGTCGCTACTGCTCGCTCTCGCTCGCCATGCTCGTGGCGTTCACGCCGTTATCGGCCCAGCAACCGATTGCGCAACGCGTGGACTCGCTGTTCCGCCGCTACATATCGCCGGGCGGTCCTGGTTGCGCGGTGGGCGTGTACCGAGACGGCGCGGTCGTGCTCACCCGGGCGTATGGGCTGGCGAGCGTGGAAGACGGCCGCCCGCTTACGCCGCGTACCGCCTTCAACCTCGGCTCCGTCTCAAAGTCGTTTACGGCGCTGGCGGTGTTGACGCTCGAGCAACAGGGGAAGCTGTCACTCGACGACGATGTGCGACGCTGGGTGCCGGAGATGCGCGACTATGGCACGCCGATCCGCGTGCGAGACCTCGTGCAGCACACGAGCGGTTTGCGCGACTACGGGACGCTCGACGTGTTGTCGGGACGCGTCGTGACGACGATGACGGAGTTCGTGGGGCTCATCTCCGCACAGCAGGCGCTCAACTTCGTGACTGGAACCCGGCATGAGTACAGTCACAGTGACTACCTGCTGCTTGGGCTCATTGTCGAGCGCGTGGTCGGCGTGCCCTTTGGCGAGTACCTCGAGCGCGACGTGCTCACGCCCCTGGGGATGCGAGGCAGTTTCGTCAGTGATGCGCGCGCACGCGCACGAACGGATCGTGCACTCGGACACAGCTTGGCGGGGCCAAGCGCGCGTGTGCAGTTCCCCACCTCCCAAACCATTGGCGGTGATAACCTCTACGCCTCGGTCGAGGACCTCGCGCGCTGGGACCGCAACTTTACCACGCCGACTGTTGGCGGTGCGTCAGTCATCACGCGCATGATGGCACGGCCGCAGCTCGCCAACGGCGACACCATTCCGTATGCGTACGGGCTTCGCCTCGACACGTATCGCGGGCTCCGCACGATCGAACGCGGCGCGCACGCCGATGGGACGCGGACAGAAATCATCCGGTTCCGGGATCACGGATTCACCGTCGCGACGCTCTGTAACGCCGATGATCTGGAGGCGGGGAGGCTGGCCCAGGGCGTTGCGGATTTGTATCTGGCAGACCGCATGCGTCCCGCGCGTCCACGACCGGATACGCCCGTCGCGGTGGCAATACCGGCGGTCGAGCTTGCACGCTACGCCGGTACCTATCGACCGGTCGATCAACCATGGAACCTGATGCCGATTGTCGTTCGAAACGGCGCACTCGGTGAGGTCGTGCCCCATGACGCGGTGGACGACACAGTGTTCACGATGACGCCCGCCGGGGACGGACGATTTTTCGAGATTGGGTCCACTGGGAACGTGGGCATCTTCACCTTCCGATCGCCGCATGCCGGCGCGCCGCTACGTCTGGAAGTTTCGTGGAACGGTGAACCGGCCGAGACGCTCGAGCGCGTCGCGGATTCCGCGATCTGGCGTCCGTCTGCCGCCGCCCTGCAGGAGTACGCGGGTGCGTGGTTCAGTGAAGACCTCGATGCGGGGTGGCAGCTCGAGCTGCGTGGCCAGCGTCTCATGCTGCGGCGCCGAGGCCAGGCCGACCTCACGCTGCGACCGGTCGAGCGTGACCTGTTCGTGCGCGGCTTCGGGGCGTTCGGCGAGACCATGGCACAACTTCAGTTTCATCGCGATGCGGCAGGGTCGCTGACGCACTTCACCGTTTCGACGCCGCCCGGAGAAGACTCGGTCCGCGGACTGCGTTTCATTCGAGTGACCCTGCGTTAGTCGAAATCTTCGCTGTCGCCGCACGGTTGCGGCCGATCGCGATGTCGGCATTCCCTGGCGCGCTCTCCGCGACGAGCTCGGCGCCCGCATACGTGGATTCGGCAAATGCGAGCAAACGTTTCTCCGTGAACCGTTTGTCGTCTCGGCAGACGCGCAACACTCGGAGACTGAGCGGCGGTGGCGTGCACTCGGTCGCACCTACGCCCACCGATATCTGTTTCTGGTTTATACCATGCGCGCGCTCATTCGTGTCATGCAGGCTCGCAACATGAACCGCAAAGAGAGACGCAGTTATGCCGACGCCCAAGCGCGTACTCAAACGGATTCCGACCTTTAGAACCGAAGCGGCCGAAAGAACCTTTTGGGCAACAGCAGATT
>ENA-ORBV01011836-ORBV01011836.1-microbial-mat-metagenome-genome-assembly--contig:-NODE-11836-length-13588-cov-5.585967_pt1 | contig 13588 bp, 9 predicted proteins | sample MGYA00237777_ERZ505514 | MGnify/ENA primary metagenome ERZ505514 (study PRJEB26160, sample SAMN06269048) | microbial mat metagenome | isolation source: Oligotrophic lake microbial mat | place...
CGCTGATGCTACCAAGCGAACCGGTACCGCCGTGATTGTCCCAGACGTTCAATACATTGCCGTCTTTGGCGACGTAATACCAGGTGAACGTAATCAGCTTCACGCCCGACTCCACCAGCCGCCGGGCCAGCAGAAAGCTCTCGCCATATTCGTTGCGGCCGTAACGGTCGCGGACGGCCCGTTTCTGTTCAAGCGCCTGGCGGAAGTAGGGAATGGCCGTATCGGGACGGTTGGCTTTGAGTTCAAGATCGCCGAGGTTGTGGAGAGTGTAGGCCTGGGCGCGGGCGTCGTGGAGTTCGCGGAATGTGTGGAGGGCCAGGTCGAAAGAGGCACGGGCTTCCCGCGCGTGGCCAAGGTTCATTTGGGCGAGGCCGGCGTTGTTGCGCGCGTAGCCTTCGTAGAGGGTTTGCTTGGTTTGTTGAAATAAGCCAAGGGCGCGGTTGTGCTGGACCAGGGCTTGGGCGTCTTCGCCGAGCGATTGCAGTACCAGCCCGCCATTGTTTAAAGCATGGGCCAATAGCACATCGTTCTTGACGACGGTCGCCTGGGCGATCAGGCGGCGGTAGGCATCGAGCGCGCGCTGAGGCTCGCCGGCGAACCAGTGGGCGTTGGCGGTGGCCAGGTGGGTGTAGGCGATTCCGGTTTGGTCGTCGATTGATTGGCGAATGGTGAGGGCTTCGTCGAGGAGAGGCAGGGCGGCATCGGGATCGCCGGCGTCGGTATAAGCGGCGGCCAGGTTATTGAGTACGACGCCCTGTTTGAAGCGGTCGCCGTTCTTGCGATGGATGTCGAGCGCCTTCTGATACTCCGCGGCGGCTTCCTCCGGGCGGGATTGCGCGCTGAGCGCGGCGGCTCGTTTAACGTGGACGGCCGCGTCGTCGACAGTTTGCGCGGCGGCGGCGAGGCCGATAAGGAAAATGAAATGCCGCATCTCATCAGGGTAGGCGAATTGCCTCCCCCACGGAGGCCCAATGGTCCATTTCAGAATTCCGGAGGCTGGAGAAATGTTTCAGCGATTCGATTGTATGATGGAGATGTGGGCCGACGCGTACTCATCGTTCTGTTGTTCCTGGTGCTGATGTTAGCGCCGGTGGGGAACGCGTGGTGTTCGACGGTTTGTATCGCGGCGGCGATATCGAGTGGCTGCGCGCACAATTTGCAGCCGACCGATGACCTGCCGATGGCCAAGGCCTTGCCTGCCGTTGAAGTTGCCTGGACCCCGTTGGCCGATTCCGGTTCTCCACCGGAACGCCTCGCAACTCCGGTCTACCTCTCGATCGCTCAGTTCACTCCGCTCCGCCTCTGATTCTTCCTCCGCATTTCCCGGCTATTTTCTCGTCCGCGAATTCCAGAGGAGCTATATGCCTTTCCATCGCCGCGGCTTTTTCGGCCGCATGTTTACGGGAGGCGCCGCATTGCAGGCGGCCCAGCCCACAATCCCGCCGGCCCCCTTTTTTACGCCGGATTTGGGGAAACTAGAACCTCGCCTGATCGATGGCGTGAAAGAATTTCATTTGACCGCCGAACTCGTCGAGGCGGAGATCGCGCCGGGCCGCAAGCTGACCGCCTGGGGCTATAACGGTAGCGTTCCGGGGCCGACCATGGAAGTTACCGAAGGCGACCGCGTGCGGGTGGTATTTCGTAACCATTTGCCGGAACCGACGGCCGTTCATTGGCATGGGTTCGAAGTGCCGCACACACAAGACGGCAGCGTGGGCCTGGGCCAGGACCCGACACTTCCCGGCGGGACCCACATCTACGAGTTCACGCTGAATCAGACGAATACCTGCTTTTACCATTCGCACTTTCCGATGCAGGAGATGATGGGGGCGATCGGGTTCTTCCTGATTCATCCGAAGGCGCCGGCGGGCCCGCGAGTGGATCGGGACTTTGGGCTGGTTTTGCAGGAATGGGATCTCCGACCCAACAACCCGGTGCCAAACTCGCTGGCGATGGAGTTCAACTGGCTGACGTTCAACGGAAAGGCGGGACCGGATTGCACGCCGATGATTGTAAGGGAGGGCGAGCGGGTGCGAATCCGGCTCTTAAACATGGGAATGGATCACCACCCCATTCACTTGCACGGGTTCCAATTTGCCGTTACGGGAACCGAAGGCGGCCGCATGCCCGAGACAATGTGGTTCCCGCAGAATACGGTGCTGGTGGGCGTGGCACAGGTGCGGGAGATCGAATTTACAGCGAAAATGATAGGCGATTGGATGCTGCACTGCCATCTGCCGCACCACATGATGAACAACATGTTCCCGATGACGGGGCCGATGCAGCACGGACCGGAGCATTGGCCAAAGGACGATGCCGAGAGGAAGAAAGTCCCAGGGTATCCCCAGGATATGTGGATGCCCGATGACGATCCGTATTCTCACAAACCGGAGAATTTCGGGCTGAGGAAAACCTGGTCGGCCGCGATGGGGGGCATGATGACGTTGGTACGCGTGGTTACTCCGGAGGTGTACGCGAAAATAGAGGAGTTGCGGAAGAATCCGCCGCCCCGAAAGGCGCCGGCCGCCGGCCATGAGCATCATCAAGGCGGTGTGAAATGACGCCGCTATTCCTGTTGGCCGCGGGCTTGACGCTGGCGGATCTGGAAGGTAGGCTACTCCAGCAGAATCCGGAATACCGGCAGGCGGACGCGGCTGTTCGAATGGCCGAGGGGCGTCAGCAGCAGGCCGGACTATACCCGAATCCCGTAATCGGCGCTACAGGCGAACACGTTTCGCGGGCGACGCGCGGCGGGAGCGTTGGCGGGTTCGTGGAACAACGGATCGTGATGGGCGGAAAGCTCGGCATTGATCGCGGTTTGGCGGGTCAGGAATTGGAACGTGTGAAGGCAATGAGAGAGGCGTGGCGGCTTCGATTGCGGGGACATCTAACGGCGCTCTACTACGAGACCATCACGGCGGCCGAGCGAACGGGCGCGCGAGAAAAACTGGCGGCGACTGCCGCCGATTCGCTGAAGATCGCGCGAGAGTTGCAGAATATAGGCCGTATGGATGAACCTGATATTCGCACCGCGGACGTCGAGGCACAGCGAGCTTCATTGCGCTGGGAACAGGCCAAGCAACTGGAGCGCCGTGCGTGGGCGGAGTTGGCGGCGCTGTTGAATGTCGACAGTTTGCAGCCACAACAGTTGGATGGAATGGCCGACGATCTCCCGCTGCTGGAACGGGAGGCGGTTTGGACGCGCATCCAGGCGCAAAGCCCCGAAGTCGTAATGGCGGTTACAGAGCGGGCCCGGGCACAGTTCGCATTGCGGCAGGCGAAAGCGGCGCGCGTGCCGGATTTGCAGATCCGCGGCGGGTTGCGGCGGAACGGGGAGTATGGCGACGTACCGGGCGGACGGCCTGTTGCTCACGCATTGGGTGGAAGACGGAATCCGGACGATCACCACCAACTTCACGGAGTATGACGCCTTTGGGCAGAGCACGCGCATCCAGGCGCCGTCCGGCATGGTCACCGTTGTGACTTATGACGCCGCAACGGCCACCTTCCCCCAGATGGTGGCAGTCCTTGGCGGCACGGCGTTGGAGGAACTGCAGAGGTCTTCCCTTTCCCATGACTACCGCTTTGGCGCAGTTGCGGCGCAGTCTGATCTGAATGCGGACGAGCCGTCCGAGGTCATGAGATTTAAGTATGACACTTTTGGACGCCTGGCCGAGGTTGATATTCCCGTGTCCTCGGTTGAAGGAGTGCCCCGCACGCAACAACACATCACGTTTGAGCACGGAGCATTGCCGGGTCTGGGAACCGCCCGGGCAAGAACCGGATACCCTGTCCCCCGCGGCGCCCTTCAGGGCCCCGAGGTCTGGACGCAGGTGGACGGCTTTGGCCAGGTCATGTGGACGGCGAAAACCGCGGTCATCAACGGTGCCGCTCCCTCGTACGTTGTCTCCGGAAGGCAACTCCAAGACGCCTTTGGCCGTGTGGTCTTGACGGGACTCCCCGAGAACGTTGCAACCATGGCACTGGACAGCGTGGACGTTGCTCCGCTCAGTGTCCCAATCAGACGCACGTATGACTCGCAGGACCGTTTGACCAAGCAGGTCACCCAGATGGGTGTCGCGCCGGCAGGACCGGTGCTGAGTACCGTGACGTTCACCTACAAGCTGGCTCTGGATGCCATGCTCATCCGTGACGCCAGTCTCGCCACTGGACCGCGGGTCGGCGGCGGCGGGGCCAAGCAGGCGAGCGGCACCTGGAGGGATGCGCTGGGCCGTACCGTGGTAACAGTGGAATATCCGAATGGCTACATTGAGGGCACGACCAATGCTGAGTTGGTCACCAGGTATGCCTACCGGCCTACAGGCGAGGTGAGTGCAATTCTTGATGCTGAGTCGCATCCTACGCTCATGAGCTATGACAAGCTCGGGCGGCTCCTCCAGACGACATCACTGGATACGGGGCTCACCACGCTGACGTATGACGCCGCCGGTCGCTTCAGTACGCGGCAGGACGCCCGCGGTCAGCTGGTGACCAACGTCTACGAGCCGAACTCAGATCGACTCGAGCAGATTCAGCGCGTCAATGAGCAGACGTTCACCTTTCAGTACGGAAGGCCAACGGATCCCGGCGCGGCGGTGCACAATCGGATTGGGCGGGTGAGGCACTCCACGCATGAGGCCGGTTCGGTCGTTCAGTCCTTTGACATTCTCGGCAACGTCACCCGCACCGAGTACCAGTTCACCGGCGTGACGACACCCGCATCCATGAACACCACGTTTGAATGGGATGCCTTTGGCCGGCTGCTGCAGATGCAATATCCCGATGGCGAAGTTGTGGGATACGACTACAACGCCGCTGGACAAGTGATCCGCGCGGCGACACCCGGTACCCATGTCTACGCCCGAGACATCCAGTACAACCACTTCGGCAGTCGTACCCAGATGGTTGCTCCGGCGGGAGTGGTTCAAAAACTTACCTACTCAAACTTCACCGGTCGGGTGGAAGACATCCTGACGCACAAAGAGCTCACGCCCGCTGACACGCTCCAGCACACCAAGCTCACCTATGACGTTGCGGGCAACATCACCAGCAGTGTGACGCCTGTGATGGAGCCTGTGACGGCGTCTGACCCGGTTGTGCCCAGATGCACCAACTCGTCTTATGTGTATGACTTGCTAGACCGCCTCACGGACACCACCACCACGGTGTACCGTGGGGACTGCATTCCTGCGGATCCGGACAAGACGGAGATCAAGAGCCACTTTGAGTACAACGCAATTCACAATATCAAGCTGAAACGCCAGTGGGTTGTGGATGACGGGTTGCTTCGGCAACCCAAGAGTCAGCAGCTGGGGTACGAGTACGAAGCCGAACGGCCCCACGTGCTGGACAAGATCGTCTGGAAGGACGTGGATGCAACGGGCAACGCACCGGGTGCGGGCACGGACCATGAGTATGCGTTTGACGTGGCCGGCAACCTTCTGACCAGCGGCATCGGCACGCAACTCCGTCAACACACGTGGACACCAGAGGGTTGGCTCCGCTCGCTGCGTGAGCCGGCCACACTCCCAATGGACCCACCCGTTGCGAGCTATCTCTATGATGCCGCGGGGATGCGCGTGCGCAAGACGCTCAATGGTGGGCCGGATACGACGTACTACGCGGGGGCGCTCGCTACGCTGCATACGGATCGACTCAGTCACCACGTGTTTGTTGGTGCGGCACGTGTGGCCACCGCGGTGGAGGTCACGCCCGGAGCGCTTGAGCGGTATTACTATTTGACGGACCATCATGGCACCACAGCAACGCTGGTGGATGATCTGGGTAGGCCACTGCAGCACACGACTGTGGCGCCGTACGGCGAGGTTGTGCTGGATGATGTGTCCGATGCGCCCTCGACGCCGGCTGGTGGTCCAGCCATTGATCAGCGGATTCTCTTCACGACGAAGGAGTTGGATGGGGAAAGCGGGTATTCCTATTTTGGGGCGCGGTATTTGGACCATGCAACTGGGATGTGGCTCTCGCCGGACCCAGACATGATGTGGCTCAGGCAGGGCCCTGTTGGTCTGAATGTCTACCAATACGCTGGGTGGAATCCGATCAGATTCACGGACCCTGACGGCCGGTGCTTTGAAAACTGTAATCAGTCCAGGGCGGAGCGGGCGGCCATAGTCAACGCGTTCGTATCTCAGGACACGTTGGAAGCTACTGCTGAGGCTGGAGAGACCGGTCTCGAACGCACCGGCGACGTCCTGGTCGGGATCGGAAATGGGATTCGCCAGGGGCCTGCTGACGGTTTCGGCATGGCGGGGCTCGCCGTGGTCGATGCAGTGGATAGTACAATGGAGCCGCTCGCGACTATGAGCGTCTGGGGGGTCAACGCCGAAGATGCGACGGCAGTTGCGGCTGGTCTTGGGAATACTGCTGTTGCGGTGTCCAACGTCGGTCTAAGTGTTGCTCCGGCTAATGGCGGCGGAGGCAAGGGCGGAGGCAGTAGCGGCGCTGGCGCGCGTCCGTCGTTGCCCGCGCCACGGGGCAACAAGGGGGTCCCCAGTGGCCAGCCTGCTCCCCAAGGCACCTTCCATGCTACGCCGGAGGGCGTCGTGATGACGCCAAACCCCAAGTACAAGATCCCGTCAGGTTACGTCGAGAATCCCCACCACCGGGGAGGTAGTTATGGCGTGATCGAGAACGGCAAATTTGTTGAGAAGCTCCGCATAGATCCCGCGACACCCCCAGGGAGAAAAGGTCCGAACGAGAGCCATTATCACAAGAACGGAAAGGGCACCCACTACAGCCCCGCTCCCGGGGAGCGGAACCCAGGATTCCAATGAACATCCAGTTCGACGACCTTCCTTGGCATGACGCAGTGTTGCTGACCGTTGACCTCGACCGACGCGATCCTGGCAATCGGGACGAGGTGGCCATCGAAGTCCAGTGGCCACAGGGGAACATCGAGCGGATTCGCTTCGAAGACTGCTACGCCTTCGACGCTGTAATGAACTTCGGCGTAGTCGCGGCGGAGTCAATTGGGCATGCCCATCGTGAGGTAGACAGTCCGAAGCTGCACGCGGTTCGAGCCGCATGGAAGAGGGTTGGGGTGGAGTTGAATGATTTGGTGTGTTTTGAACTGGTGATGAGTTCCACCGCGAGTACGATCAAAGTCTACGCACGGTCTTTTGAAGTAGCTGCGCGGGCCGAACCTGAAAATGGAGACAAGGGTGCATAGGTGGCGTACGATAGAGTGTTACGCGCATAGTGATGCACGCCCCGTGACGCGCAAGACGGGTGACGTTCGCAGGGTCGGAGGGCCAGCTGCGGAGCGCAGGGGCCGCCCGCGTGAAGCGCATAGCCCGGCGGGAGGGGACATGAACGCCACTTATCCGACGTGGCGGAGCGGCGCGGGCCATGCGGCGCGCGTGTAATACATAAAGTGGGATGCATGGCCCGTGACGTGGAGCCATGTTGGATAAGGGACAGGCGTTATGTCCTCTCCCGACGGGCGTAAACGCGTAAGGCCCCGGAGCGGAAGCAGCTGGTCCGGAGAGTGGGTGAATCGGGCAGAGTCAATTGGTGCGCGGCGCGGGCCATGCCAAGTGTGTTACTCAGTCCAGTGGATGCATGGGCCGTGACGCGCGAGGGGGTGTCCTCGACGGAAATCAGCCGGCCCAGCGCTTTGCATCGTGCTTGAGGAGGAGTCCCTCGAGGACATCCTTGATGACCTGGCGCTCATGTTCGCTGAGCTTGGAGATGGCCTCAAAGTGCGGCTTGAACTCCGCATCTGGGCTGCGCTCATCCTTGTCGAAGAGCAGAATGTCCGCGCTCACTCGAAGGACGCGTGCAATTCTGCGCAACACGTCGAGTGTTGGCTGTGAGGTTCCCGCCTCGTAGCGACGGAGTTGCGTGACGTGGATCCCGATGGCGTCTGCAAATGCCAGTTGGGTGATGTTCCGCTCTTTGCGCAGGGCGACAAGGCGCTTGGGAAAATCCATGAGGAAGTAGAGCTCCATGCTGTCTCCTTGAAGTGTGGCACGGGGATCTGGCGGCCTACTTGACAGTAGAGCACATACGCTCTACATATGGGCACCATAATCCGCTTGACGGATTTGAGTGGAGGTTGTCCCCGTGGCCCGTATCCCCGACGAGGAACTTGAGAAGCTGAAGCGTGACATCTCCCTGCGCTACCTGGTTGAGGCGCACGGAGTGGTGCTCAAGGAACGCGGCCCGGACTTTGTGGGCCTGTGTCCATTCCACCAGGAAGACACGCCGTCCTTTGTGGTTTCCGTCGACAAGAACCTGTTCCACTGCTTTGGCTGCGGCGCTGCGGGCTCAACCGTTGATTGGGTCATGAAGACTGGAAACATCTCTTTCCGCCGGGCGGTAGAGATTCTCCGGAAGAGCAACGGCGCGCCGCAGCCGGTGGCCAACAAGGCGCTGCCACCAGTGGTGGCGCTGGACGCGAGCGACCAGCAGCTTCTTGACGACGTTGTTGGCTACTACCACTCAACGCTCAAGGAGAGTCCGGAAGCGCTCGCGTACCTTGAGAAGCGCTGCATCTCGACGAGCGCGATCGACAAATTCAAAATCGGCTTTGGAAACAGGACGCTGGGATACCGGCTGCCGGCGCGGACCACCGCTGCGGGTGATGAGCTCAAGAACCGCCTTCAGAAGATTGGGATCCTGCGCGAGAGCGGCCACGAGATGATGGCGGGCTCGGTGACCATCCCGATTCTCGACGAGGATGGACACGTCAAAGGGTTGTACGGGCGGAAGGTTGGCCAACAGCTCCGTCCAGGTACGCCGCTGCATCTCTACCTGCCTGGTCCTCACCGTGGAGTGTTCAACATCCAGGCATTGAAGGGAGATGGACAAATACTGTTGTGTGAAAGTCTGTTAGACGCGTTGACATTCTGGAGCGCGGGATTCTGCGATGTGACAACGAGCTATGGGGTGGAGGGTTTCACGGATGAGCTGCTGTCCGCGCTCAAAGCAGGCGGGCGCCGGCGGGTGCTGATTGCATATGACCGCGACGACGCCGGAGACGCGGCCGCGGAGAAATTGTCAGCGCTTCTCGTGACGGAAGGGTTTGAAACCCTGCGCATCAAGTTCCCGATGGGGATGGATGCCAACGAGTACGCTCAAAAACATTCTCCCGTCGACAAGATGCTGGGTCTGCTGGTGGGCGGCGCGCACTGGATGGGGCGGGGAGCGGCGGTGGAAGCGCCGGTTTCCGTCGAGACAGTGGCAGTTGAGAAACCCGCCAAGCCAGTTGCAGTTGAGAGACCAGCCGAGCCGGTTGCAACACTGCCGCGATCCTCGACGCTGGTGGAGATGAAAGTGGAGCTGGATGAGCACACGTTCAGCTTTGGCGGCCGCACCTACCGCGTGCGCGGTTTGTCCAAGAACACCAGCACCATGGTGTTGAAGGTGAATGTCCACGTGCGCGGCGGAACCGGATTCTACGTCGACACGTTTGACCTGATGGCATCCAAGGCGCGCGGACATTTCATCCATGCCGCGTCCATTGAGATGTCCATCAATGAAGAGACCATCAAACGTGACGTGGGAGATTTGCTGGATCAGCTTGAAGCGTTGCGTCTTTTACGTGTGCAGGAAGCCAAGAACAGCGCGGACAAGGTTCCTCCAATGACGACGGAGGAACGTGACGCGGCAATCAAGTTCCTCAAGGATCCCGGACTGTTGAAGCGCATTGTGGATGACTTGACCAAAGTGGGCGTGGTTGGCGAGGAGATCAACAAGCTCACCGGGTACATTGCGGCCATCTCACGCAAGCTGAAGAAGCCGCTGGCCATTGTTGTCCAGTCACTCTCTGGCGCCGGAAAGAGCCAGTTGACGGATGCCATCATCTCGCTTTGCCCCGACGAGGAAGTGGTCAAGTACAGCGCGATGACCGGCCAGGCGCTCTACTACATGGAGGACCTGCGCCATAAGCTGCTGTCCGTTGCTGAGGAGCAAGGCGCAGAGAAAGCGTCATACCCGCTGAAGCTGCTCCAGAGTGAAGGCCGGCTGTGCATCGCGTCGACGGGCAAGGACCCACACAGCGGCAAACATGAAACCAAGGATTACAAAGTGGAAGGTCCGGTTGCGATCTTTCAAACCACGACGAGCGCGGAGGGTGACGAGGAGCTTTACAACCGCTGCCTGATGCTCAGCGTGGATGAGAGCCGCGCGCAGACGGAAGCAATTCATGATGCGCAGCGTCGGAGGATGACGGCTGCGGGGCTCTATGCAGTCGGTGAGACAGAGGGCACCAAGCGGCTGCACAAGAATGCGCAGCGTCTGCTCAGGCCGCTGAGCGTGAAGAATCCGTTTGCGGAGGAGCTGCGCTTTCCGAGCCATTTGATGAGGACGCGCCGGGATTTCCCCAAGTACCTGGCGCTGATTGAGGCAGTGACGCTGCTGTTTCAGTACCAGCGGGACGTGCGCGAGCTTGTCGACTCCGTGGGCGAAGTGACGGAGATGGTGACGGCGACGTTGGACGACGTGGCACTGGCCAACAAGCTCATGAGTGAGCTGCTTGGATCAACGCTGGATGACCTGTCTCCGCAGCCGCGCAAACTGCTGACCATCATTGAACAAATGGTGTCTGAAATCTGCGCGCGGGACGCGTGCCAACGGGAAGAGGTGCGGCTGACGCAGCGGGATATCCGTGCGTACACGGGCTGGGGCGCCACCCAATTGAAAATGCATCTGCAGTCTCTGGTGGAGCGCGAGTACCTGGTGATTCACCGCGCGTCCTCGGGGCAGCGGTACCTGTACGAGCTGCTCTACGACGGTGCCGGCAAGGACGGATCCAAGATCCTGTGCGGCCTGACCGACGTGGACGGCTTGCGGGCCAAGTACGCAGGAAACCGGGCGGGTGCAGGTCGGCCCCTGGTCGGCCCCTGGCCGGTGGGTGGCCGGGCGGATGTGAATGAAGAATCAGAGCGTCCAGACGCGGAGAAAGAGGATCTGGATCCTGTGAAGAAGAAAACTGCATGAATGGACCCAATTCCCGGAGCACGTCGTACGCGGTGGCCTCACTCGTAGATGGGTACCTGGAGTGGATGGCGGTGCGGCAATACAGCGAGGACCACCGCGGCGCGCGCAGGAAAGAGCTCCGGCACTTTTCCGAGTACGCGGCTGAACGCAATGTGACCCGGATTCACGACGTGAGCCGGGCCTTTGTTGAACGCTACCAACGCCACCTCTTCTACTACCGCAAGAAGAACGGAAAGCCGCTTGGCCCGACGACACAGTACCAGCGCATCTGCTCCGTGAAGATGTTTCTGAAGTGGGCGGCGCGGCAACACATCATTGACGTCAACCCGGCCGCGGACATCGACATGCCGCGGTTGCCCATGAAGTTGCCGCGTGAAGTGTTGACGCCGAGAGAAGCAGAGCTGGTGTTGATCCAGCCAGACGTGAAGGAGCTTCTGGGTGTGCGGGACCGCGCAATGTTGGAAGTGTTGTACTCAACCGGCATGCGCAGGAAGGAGCTGGCCAATCTGCTCATCCACGACGTGAATCAGGAGCGCGGAACGGTGATGGTCCGCGAGGGCAAGGGCAAACGGGACCGGGTTGTGCCCATTGGAAACCGCGCACTGGAGTGGATTGAGAAATACATTACCGAGACACGCGGGCACCTGGTGGTGGAGCCGGACTCCAAGTTTCTCTTCCTCTCCACGACGGGAGAGGCGTTCCACCCGGACTATCTGACGCGCATGGTGCGGCAGTACATTCTACAGGCTGACGTCGGCAAGAAAGGCTCCTGCCACATCTTCAGACACACCATGGCGACGGCAATGTTGGAGAACGGCGCGGACATCCGATTCATCCAGGCCATCCTGGGACACGCCAAGCCGGAGACGACGAGCATTTACACGAGGGTGTCCATCACCAAGCTCAAGGAGATCCACACCGCGACACATCCAGCGGGCCGCCCCATCGAGGAGAAACCAGTTCAACCAGGTGAAGGCACCGCGGCAGAGCTGCTTGAGGACCTGGCCGAAGAAGCCATTTCCGACGAGGGATAGTCCTTTTCCTTCAGCTGCTCGCTTTTGACTCCCAACAATCTGAGACCCCCACTTGAAGTATTATACTTCTTGAGGATGAGCCGCTTTCTGAAACCGGTAGCGCAGCTCGCCGCAGTCCGCGCGTCACGGGCCATGCATCCGCCAGACGCATTCCACGCCCTTGGCATGGCCCGCGCCGCGCACCCGCTTCACCCTGCCCAATCTCCGGGCCAGCTGCTTGCGCTCCGGGGCCTGGGCGCGTGTACGCCCGTCGGTAGAGGACATAACGCCAAGCCCGTTATCCAACATGGCTCCACGTCACGGGCCATGCATCCGATTAACGTATTACACGCGCGTGGCATGTCCCGCGCCGTTCCGCCACGTCGGATAACTGGCGTTATCTCCCCTACCTTTGGGGCTACGCGCTGGGCCCAACGGCCCCTGCGCTCCAGCAGCTGGCCCTCCGATGCACCTGGCCCCACCCGGTTTGCCCATCTTGCGCGTCACGTGGCGTGCAGCCGCTACACGCGCCACACCGCCTGGCACGCCCCGCGCCACGCTCCTGCCCTCCAATCCCGGTGAAAACGCGCCCTGAGGCCTTCCAGCCCCCTCAAATACGAAGGTCAACGGCGAGCAGCTGAAGGAAAAGGTCACGCTCACCGCTCAAGGCTGCGCGCAGGCCTGCGGATTTGCTACAACCCTTGCCATGAAGACCCACTCCAATGACGGCTCGCTGGTGCTCAACCTCCCCGACGAGACCATGAAGAGATTGAAGGCCCGCGCTGCAGCGGCAAACCGCCCTGAGGCGGAGCTGGTGCAGGAAGTGATCCTGGCTTTTCTCGACGACAATGAGTGGGTGGAATCCGTTGAGGAAGGCTTTCGCGAACTCGATGCGGGCCAAGGCGTCGACGGAGATGCGGTCCATTCGAAGTGGCGCGCACGCATTGCAGCCTCTCGCGCCGAGCGGGCGCGTTGAAGAAACTCCGATACGCACCGCGAGCAGACACGGACCTTGAGGAAATCTACGCGTGGCACTGGAGAACGAATCCCGACGCTGCGGACAGAATCCTTGAAGGCATCATCGACGCTGTGGAACAGCTGAAGCATTTCCCAGAGAGCGGCCGCATTGGCCGGGCGCCTGGCACACGTGAGCTGGTGGTAACGACGAGCGGATACGTTGCGGCGTACCGAGTTCGCGGAGATGTGGTGGAAATCGCGCGGGTCATGCACGGCAGGGAACGCTGGCCCAAAACAATCTGAGTCTCGACGAGCGCGGGCTCTTCATGCCAGCGTTGACGCTCCATGTGGCCCACCCTCTTCCCAAGCCTGACCACGCTGCTGGCAGCAGTAACACTCTTGGTCACCGCTGCGCTTCCGACGAGCGCACTGGGCCAATCGGCCGCGATTTCAAAAATCGCATCTGGGCAAATTTGGGATTTCTCGACGGAAAACGTGTCCAGAGAAGCGGCGCATCCCCGCGGAATCACATCAGTAAATTGGGTTCCGTCGACGGAAGTTGCACCTGAGGTCAGGAGTTGGCTCTCGCCGGACCCAGACATGATGTGGCTCAGGCAGGGCCCTGTTGGTCTGAATGTCTACCAATACGCTGGGTG
>ENA-ORBV01011837-ORBV01011837.1-microbial-mat-metagenome-genome-assembly--contig:-NODE-11837-length-13588-cov-3.662275_pt1 | contig 13588 bp, 14 predicted proteins | sample MGYA00237777_ERZ505514 | MGnify/ENA primary metagenome ERZ505514 (study PRJEB26160, sample SAMN06269048) | microbial mat metagenome | isolation source: Oligotrophic lake microbial mat | place...
GAGCCGGAAGGCTTGAGTGAATTCGAACACGCAAGCATAGCGGGGGAGTTGTCAATGGCCAGCGCCATTGCCGCTCATCCTGCTTGTGACTTGCTGCTTCACTCCGCGCCAACCCCAATCGAGGCAGCGCACGAACGGCGAAGCGGCCGTGGTCACCGGCTTGGTCCAAGGACGCCGGATCGGCAAGGTCATCCAATGCCTCCGCAATGAGCGGGGACTCCAGTCGCGCCGGATGCCGCGCTGGGTCATCACATGCGTGCAATCGACGAGCGCGAACCGAAGCAGCGTGCCGCCCATCAAACCTCTGAGCATTTCCACCTGCGCCTGGCTTTCCACGCCACTGGTGAGGACGACGATGACGTAGGGAGCTCCGCCTTCCGGGTAGACGAGCGCCGCATCGTGCTCGACTCTCGTGATGTCACCAGTCTTGTGCGCGATGCGCGTCCCGGTTGGCAGGCCGACCGGAATGGCTGAATTGTACGCCTGTGCGAACAGGACGTCGCGCATCCAGGCGCACGAGGCGGGTGATGCGGCACGGTCAGTGCCAATGGCCACCAGCAGCGCCGCGAGATCGTGGGCCGTGGTGACGTTGTTGAGCCCCGCACGAAACGCAGGCCCGTCCTCCACGCCGCGCAGAACGCGCATCCGCCGCGCGCCAAGTGCGCGCGCAACCTCGGTGACGGAGTCGGCACGCACGAGCGTGAGCAGGGTATTCGTCGCGAGGTTGCTCGAGTGGGTGATCATGCGCGTGGCGAGCCAGCGAATCGGGACGCGCTCTCCGATGCGCTCGTACACCGTGCTGTCGGAGTCGTCATCGCGACTGAGCGAATAGGGCGAGTGATCGACGATCGATTCGAATCGATTCGTGAGCGGCATGACGTCGTCAAGTCGCAGGGTCGCACGGTCCGCGCCGAGCGCGAGTGCGATCATGACCGGCACTTTCATGGTACTCGCGGCATGGACCAGCGAATCGCTGCGGAGTTCGATTCTGGGTCCGGTGCCGTCGAGGCGGTAGGCGACCACCCTGACGGTGGCGCCGGCGGTGAGCGTAATCCGGGACTCGATGGCGGCCGTGGCATCCGATTCGCGTATGGATGGGTTCGTTCGTCGCGCAGGCGTTGTGCACGCCCCGAGGACGGTGAGTACCGCGAGGGCCGTAGCGGGGCGACGCAGGGATGCCATGATGCGACGCTACGCGGTGGACGCGGCGCCGGCAACGTGCGCCGGCGTCTCGTGATCGGAGATGTGTTGCGTCCACCGCAATCACTTGGTCAGGAGGATGGCAATTGCGCTCCACCGATCGGTTTCGCACGCCTTGTGCGACTGCTAGACTCGACAGTTCGGCGGTACTCGCCATTCCTCGTTTCTCACTGCTGCCCGTGATGCGCCTCCTTCTCTCGATCGCGGTACTGCTGCCGGCCGCAGGGTGCTCGTTTCGCAAAGGTCCAGCGCCCGGTACCGCACCGGCGCCGCCGGCAGCCGTGACTGCGAGCCGCGTGCCCCAGTCACCGGTCGCCGCGGTCGAGACCACCGCGCGTGATTCCGCGGCAATCCCAGTTGTATCTGACTCGGAAGTGGTGACACGTGCGGCGGCGATTTTTGACGGAGTACCGGCCGTGGCTCCGAGCGGCGGTCCGATGGTCGCCGATGCACGAGCGACGTGGGACATCGATGTGCGAAGCTACGAAACGCACCAGATGGTTGCGCAGTATGTGGGCATCTTCACCGGTCGCGCTCGGGAGTACATGGAACGGAGCATGAGCCGAGGTACGCGATACGACGCGATGTTGCGACGCAAGTTTCGTGAGTCGGGCCTGCCTGAGGACATGACGTATCTCGCCCTGATCGAGAGCAGTTACCTCTCGAACGCCTATTCGCGTGCGGCGGCGGTTGGTATGTGGCAATTCATGGCACCGACGGCGCGCGGCATCGGGATGCGGGTCGACTGGTGGGTGGACGAACGTCGCGACCCGATGCGTGCGACCGATGGGGCGATCGACTTTCTGACGGACCTGCACGACGCCTACGGCAGCTGGTATCTGGCGGCGGCGGCGTACAACGGCGGGCCCGGGCGAGTGTCGCGCGGCCTGAAGCGGTTCTCGGAGGCGATGGACGGGTCCGAGGGCGAGGATCGTTTCTTTGCGCTTGCAGAACAGCGTTACCTGCCCAGCGAAACGAAGGCCTATGTGCCGAAGCTGATCGCGGCCGCCATGGTGGCGAAGGAGCCTGCCCGCTATGGCCTGCGGGTGGACACCCTGCCAGCGTTCGCATACGACTCGGTGACGGTCACCGGCGGGACGCCGCTGGTGGCCGTGTCGAAAGCGTCTGGGGCGTCAATTGATGAGATCCGCGACCTGAACCCGCATTTCCTGCGCGGTGTTACGCCGCCAGACGAGCTTTCCGAAGTACGGATCCCCGTCGGCGCCGGGCTGACCTTCGCCGCGGCGTTCGCCGCGTTGCCGGCAGCGGAGCGGATCGGCTGGCGCGTGGAGCGCATCGCGAAGCGGAGGAGTGCGCAGTCGATTGCTGACGAGGCGGGGATCCCGATGCGATCGCTCCGGTGGGTGAACCCGAAGCTTTCGTATGACCGGCGTGGTCGGATTCGCGCGGGAACGCTGCTGCGGATTCCGACGACGCTGACCGTGGCCGGCGCGCGAGATGTCCCGGACCCCTCTATCGTGCGCTCCAGCAGCTATGGGAGCTCCCTGGCGTCGAAGCGGGTACGCGTGCGGTCTGGCGAATCGCTCGCGAGTGTGGCGCGCCGGAGTGGAGTTTCGGTGGCGCAGCTGCGGGCGATCAACGGCATCAGGGGCAACCGGGTGCGCGCTGGTCAGGTGCTGGTGGTGCGTCGTCCATCGCGGAGCGCCGTGGCGTCAGCGCGTCGTGCGGCCGCGGCTCGGTCTCGCGCTTCCGCCGCAGGGTCGGGGAAGCGTTGCGTCAGCCGCGTCGTGAGGGTCAAGGGGAAGCGACGCACGGTGACGAGCTGTTCGACGGCATCATCGACCGCTGCTCCGCGGAAGTCGAGGCGATCTGCGAAGACTGTATCGCAGTCGTCATCTCGTCGTGCATCACCCGCGCGGAAGAAGCCCGAGACACGACAGCGTTAGGCCCTGCTTCCGCTTGGTCGCCGTCGTTCACGGCCGGCAACCAATGGGGTTGTGGCTGTTTTCATACCAGGCTCTTGGCGGAATCGTGTGGGGGAATGTCACGCATTATGGTCCTGTGGCAGCGGTGGCGGCGTACGTGTGAGCAGCGTGAGCCGCAGGTGCTCCTCATCGCGATTACCGTCGCAGCGGCGTTGGAGCACGCGGATTTTGTTGTGCAGCCCTTCGGCAACGCCGAGCGCGTCCTTGTTGTCCGGCTGAGAGGAGGCCGCAATGCCCTCCCAGTGACGTGCGATCAGCGCGGCGAACTTCGCTCCGAGTGTGCAATTTCAATCGGCGTTGACACACCCACCGCGCAAGCGCGCTTCTCTCTCGCAAATGACGACCTGAGACCGCGAGGAAACCGCTCGAACACCCCACACGAAAACGCGCAGAGCCTCATAGGTTTTCATCGAAAACGGGCGCGTCCTGCGAAGGACGCGCCCGTTTAATTTTGCGATCGTGTACACACAAACAGCCTCTCTCCCCTACAAACCGGCAGCCTTCTGGCCGCCCGTCAATCAATCTGAGCGAGCCATGACTGCGGCGCGCACCCGGGCTGACCCGCTGTAGCCGCGCATGACCTTTCGATCGTAGCCATTTGACGGATCGAGACCGAGGGACAGTTCATTCTGCACGGCCTGGGCGCCACGGTTGTAGGTCAGCAGCGCGAGCTTGACGTTGCCGTGCTGCTCATCGATCAGATCACGCAGATACCGGAACCCGATACGAAGGTTGGTTTCGCGCGCGTACAGTTTTTCCCTGGTGATCTGAGGATCGTAGTAGCGTGCGGTGGGGAGCATGACCTGGGTGAGGCCGGCCGCGCCGACGCCACTGGTTGCCCGCTCCTTGAACTGACTCTCGACGTTGACCAGTCGGAAGGCGAGTTCGGGATCGATCCCCGCTTCCAGCGCGGCGTCATGAATGGCGCGGGCCAGTTCGGTGTCGACCATCCAGCGCTTCGACATCGTGTAGATCTTGTTCCAGCGCTGCAGTCGCTGAGCGGCGCGACGGGCTGTATCGGCGGCCATGAGCCGATCGGCGACGGTAGCGACCCGGACTGCACCTCTGGTCATGCCGAAGGCGCGGGTACCTTCCGCCCGCGCGTCGAGGACAACCGGGCTTCGACCGAGCGCCAGGGCCGCGAAAACGGCACCAGCGGCAATGATCCAGCGGCGGAACCGACGGCGGAGCCGCTCGGCATCACCGCGGTGTACGTACGTGCCTCGCAAATCGTGCATTCGTGCTACCCTCGCGTCAGGGGCGCGCCACATCGGACAGCTGAAGCCAGGCTTCGAGCGACGCCGACGCGTCAGCGCCAGTGGCGCGAAACACTTCGCCGGTGGTTTGGCGAAACGCATCGCAAATCATGGGAAGCAACGACGAGCGTTACGCCTCGTTCTCGCTTCCCGGCGGCGAACGGCGCCAGGACCCAGAGCGCCCTCCGTCCTTCGACTCCACCCGGATGTCGCCCAGGGTCATCTCCCGGTCGACCGCCTTGGCCATGTCGTAAACGGTCAACAGCGCGACCGACACGGCGCACATCGCTTCCATCTCCACCCCCGTCGGCCCGACCGTCCGAACTTGTGCGGACGCACGAACTCCCGGAAGACGTTCGTCCATTTCCAGAGCAATATCCACACCACGAATGGCCAGCGGATGGCAGAGGGGAATCAGGTCCGAGGTCTTCTTCGCCGCCTGGATTCCGGCAATTCTTGCCACCGTCAGTACATCCCCCTTCGGCAGGGCCTGCCGGAGAATGAGGTGAAAGGTAGCCAAGGTCATCCGGATCGAACCGGTCGCGATGGCGGTCCGAAGGGTGTCGGGCTTGACCGAAACGTCAACCATCCGGGCAGCCCCGTCGGAATCAATATGGCTCAGTTCGCCTGAAGTCATCCGTTTATTCCCAGGATTCGCAGTTCTCGGAGGAGTTCGGCGGTGATGAGCGCCGGGTTCACGTTGTGACCCGTCCGCTCCCGGGCGGCGTCGACGGCGTCCTGAGCACGTGTCAAGGCAGCTGCAGAGCCGTTGTCGGATTCGACCGCGGGCCTGAGCCGGTCGTAGAGGACGCCCTCGAGGGCATCGAGGGCGTCCGCGAAGCCGCCGCGCGCCCCCGCGGGTTTTTCCGACAGCACGGCGACAAATCGATCGGCTGCATCGCCGTGAAGGGCCTTCAGCCACTGCGCGGCGTGCCCGGCTGCCGCATCGTGAACGGTCCCGCTCAGCAGTGTGCCGGGGGCACCGGAGGCGCGGTCGAGGAGGACCTCATCGACCGGCCCCAGCCTGGTGCGGACATCCGCCTGGGCGGCCCAGCCACGCAGTTCGCCGGGCGTAAGCGGGGCTACCCGCACGGAGACGACACGCGACCGAATGGTCGGGAGCAGTGCGCCGGGCTCGCTCGTGGTAAGAATCAGCGTCGTATCAGGGAGCGGCTCTTCGAGGAGCTTGAGCAGGGCATTGGCTGCCTGGTCGCTGCCTTCCTGGGCAATCATGCGATCTGCGTCACCGAGGATCATGATTTTGCGTTTTGCCATGGCCGGGGAGCTGGCTGCGGCCCGGACGAGACTCCGAATCATCTCGACGAACAGGCCTTCGCTCCCGCTGCTCGGCCCCCAGAGACCGCCCGCCACCGCGCGATCCCGCATTGCGCCACGCATGAAGGCCAAGGCCTCCTCGGGCGACGAATCGGAGATGTCGGCCCGCGCGACCGGGAAAAACCAATAGAGGTCCGGGTGCGTCAGGTCCACCGTATACCGACAGGCCTGACAGGCGCCACAGGGTGTGGAGGCTCCGGCACAGAGCAGCGATTGTGCGAGCCAGAGGGCGAGCCGCTGCTTGCCGACGCCCTTTCGCCCGTGGAGCAGGAGCGAGCCTGGCAATGAGCCGCGGTCAATGGCGCCGCCAAGCCGCATTCGGAGCGCGTCGTGACCGGCCAGCGGAGAGAGAGGCATGGGGCAAAGGTGTACGGTCGGAATCGAAGGCAACAGGTGGCGTGTCGCAATCCGGTTCGTGCGATGATATTCCACTGACCCACAACTGGAGTCGCACCCATGACGGGCACTATCGCACTGCTGCTGACGGTGCTGGCGGGAGTGTTCGTGGGCGTCACGGATCTCCGCTCGCCCGAGGTGCAGGGTTCGGTTGCGGTGCTGTTTGCCGCAGCATTTTTTCTTGCGGCGTGGCATCCCGATGGCGCGTGGCGGCGTGGCCTGATGTTAGGCCTGTCCGTGCCGCTCGCGCATCTGGTGGCGAGTTTCACCGGACGGGTTCTACCGTATACGGTGGAGCATCCAGCGTCGACACTGCTTGCGATCATTCCCGCCATGCTCGGTACCATGGCTGGCATGGCGGTCAGCCGACTCCGACAGGCAGCCGCGTCGGACGAGGAGTTCAAGCCGCCGCGCTGAGCAGGGCGCCCCCCCGAGCAGCATGCCGGCCGGGTGCGTGCGTTACGTCATCCCGGGAGCAGGCGGGAATAGGCGTCGAGGACCGCGTCACGCGCGGCGTCCGCCGTCGCGCCGACGGCGGAGAGGTGGCCCATCTTTCGGCCCGATTTCGCGAGCTTCTTGCCATACAGGTGCAGACGCACGCCGGGCACCTCGAGCGCACGCGCCCAGGCCGGTGCCTGCCCGTCAACTCGCCACAAATCGCCGAGCAGATTGATGATCGCACCCGGCGACAGCACGGCGGTACTGCCCAGTGGCAATCCGCACACGGCGCGCACCTGTTGCTCGAACTGGCTGGTGAGGCACGAGCGTTCGGTGGCGTGAAACGTGTTGTGGGGACGTGGCGCAAGCTCATTCACCATCAATGTGTCGTCGGTGGTGACGAACATCTCGACCGCGAGCAGGCCCACGATATCGAGCCTGCTGGTGATCGCGGTTGCCAGCGCGAGCGCTGCGGCGGTGGTGTCGTCGCTGACCGGTGCGGGGGTCATGGCCCACGTCAGCACACCATTGTCGTGATGATTCCACGAGACCGGGAAGGTGCACATCTCGCCAGCGCTGCTTCGCGCGACCATCACCGACAGTTCACCGGCGAGCTCGATCCACTGCTCGACAACGACGGTTGCCGTATCAGTCAATGCGCCCGCGGCATCGAGATCATGCAGTGATCGAATACGCGCCTGCCCTCTGCCGTCGTAGCCGCCGCTGCTGGTCTTGGCGATGCTTCGACCGAGCGCCTGGAATGCGTGCGTGACATCGGTCGGCGTATGCGCGATGCGGAAGGGTGCCACCGGAAATCCGTTGTCCTGCAGCCACTCCTTCTGCCGACCGCGATCCTGGATGATGTGAATCGGTGCGGCGCCCGGGTGCACGGGTGCGTGGAGTGATGCGGCCGCAATGCTCTCCGTCGACACCTGTTCGATGTCGAGCGTGATGACATCGCAATGCTGCGCAAATACGACGGCGGCGCCGACATCGTCAAACGGTGCCGTCACGACCTGTGATGCAACGGCGCGCGCGGGGCAGTCCGGATCAGGATCGAGCACATGTACGTCGTAGCCCATCGCGCGCGCTGCGAGTGCCGACATTCGTGCCAACTGTCCTCCACCAAGAAATCCGATCGTGCTGCCGGGGAGGATCGTCGTCATGCGGTGGGGCGCGGGTCCGGGTGGTCCAGCACATCCTGCGTGCGGGCGGCGCGCCAGGCGGTGAGTCTGGCGTGCAGGTGCGGATCGGTCGTGGCGAGGATCTGCATGGAGAGCAGCGCCGCATTTGCCGCGCCAGGCTGGCCGATTGCGACGGCCGCCACCGGGATGCCCTTTGGCATCTGGACGATGGAGAGCAGCGCATCGATGCCGGCCAGCGCGGTGGCGGCTACCGGCACACCGATGATCGGCACGAGTGTCTTGGCCGCGAGCATCCCGGGCAGGTGCGCGGCGCCGCCGGCGGCGGCGATGATCACGCGGAGCCCACGTCCGTGTGCCTGTTCGGCGTAGGCGAACATCTGATCCGGCGTGCGGTGCGCCGAGACGACGCGCACTTCGTGTGCGACACCGAACTCTTCGAGCAGCGCGACCGCCGGCGCCATCACAGGGTAGTCGCTGGCGCTGCCCATCACGACGCCGATGAGCGGGGTGGGGATATCGGAAGAAGTTGTCACGTGGCAAATATGGCAGAGGCCCGGTGCGCCGGCGTACCAGGCGCTGTGGCGGCCACCAAACGGCTGGCACTCGAGTCCTGGCAACGATAAGTTATCTCTAATAAACCATTCCGGTTTCAGCGTTGGCTCAGGTAGAACCGTTCTCGAGTGTGCTGTCGGGGATCGTCGTGGCGGCGGCCTGCGGCTTCCGCGTGTTCGTGCCGCTGCTGGCCTGGTGCGCGGCGCAATGTCGTTGCTCAGGCCGAAGAGCACTGCGCTGACTGGTGGCACGGCGAATTCGGTCGTGTCGACGGGCGAGTTTTTCGGTGCCCTGTCGCTCGGCCTGGCGTCGTTGCGGCGGCCGTTCGTGGGTGCTGCGGGAGCAGAATGATTTCGTGGGCAACGCGTCAGGCATGTACCGGCACCTGTTCTCGAAGGTCTCGTACTTCGAGCAGACGGCGGGACTCACCGAACTTCTCGCGGTCCGATGCCTGGTCGTTCACGTCCAAGTCGGCGGTGGTTGCGCCACTGTCGTCGAAAATCGGCATCAAGGTCGCGTATCCGATCAACTGCACCATTGACGGCCGGCACCGCGTGCGAACACTCCGTGCTACGCGCGTGGTGTTGGCGACCAGCGCGGCGTGAACGAATTCGCCGTGGCGTCGTACAGCTGGATCGCACCAGGTGCGCGCCACTTCGCGAGCTGGATGATCTGACCGGTGTGCATGCTGACATGTTCGACGACGTGATAGATCGCATCGAAGACCGTTGTCGTCGCGCCCTGGATGATGCGTGGTTCGTCGAGCTGTGCGGGGGCCAGAGCTGCGAGGACTCCATCGATTTCGAGCAGTGTTGCGGTCACCAGCGCGAGCAACGCATCCCGGGTCTGCCCACCATCGGCTGCGAACTCGCCATCGCGGTCGCGGGCACCTGGCCGGGCGCCGACGCCGCCGATCAACCACTGCCGCGCGTTGCCTTCGATGTGCAGGATCAGATTCCCGATGCTGTTGGACCCTGCGGCGGGGCGCCACCAGAGATCGTCGTCGCTGAGCGGCGCACAGGCGAGTCGAATGCGAGGCAGGTACTGATCGAGCAGGTAATGGCGAGAGGCGTCAAGGAAGCGGTCAGGCACGGTGAGTCCTCAGTCGGCGTTCATGAGTGCAACCGCTTCGCGACGGCGGTCTTCATCGAAGGCGTTCTCGCTGCGTGAAATGACGAGGGTGGCGACACCATTGCCGATCAGGTTGGTGATCGCGCGCGCCTCGGACATGAACCGATCGACGCCGAGCACCAAGGCGATACTTTCCACCGGGATGATCTTCATCGCGCCGAGCGTACTGGCGAGCACGATGAATCCCGAACCGGTGACGCCGGCGGCGCCCTTCGACGTCACCATCAGCACCAGCAGGATACTGAGTTGCTGCGCGATCGACAGCTCGATCCGGTTCACCTGTGCCAGGAAGATCGTCGCCATGGCCAGGTAGATCGACGTGCCATCCAGGTTGAACGAGTATCCAGCCGGAATCACCAGGCCGACGACTGTCTTGCTGCAGCCGTAGCGCTCCATCTTGACCAGCATCCGCGGCAGCGCGGCTTCACTGGAGCTGGTGCCAAGGACCAGCAGGATCTCGTCCTTGATGTAGCGGAGAAATTCCAGCAGCCGGAACCCATACAGGCGACAGATGGTGCCGAGCACGACGAAGATGAAAATGGCCATCGTGGCGTACACATCGAGCATGAGACGGCCGAGCGGCAGCAACGTTCGCAGGCCGAAGGACCCGACGGTGAATGCCATCGCACCAAAGGCACCAATCGGTGCGACCTTCATGACCAGCGCGACAATCCGGAAGAAGACATGTGACGTACGATCGAGGACGTCGAGCAGTGGCCTGGCCGTGCCGCCGAGTGACGTCAGCGCCACACCGAAGAGGACCGCGAAGAACACGATCTGCAGGATCTCGCCCTTGGCGAAGGCATCCACGACACTCGACGGGACGATGTGCGTGATGAAGTCGACGAACTGCATGCTGTCGCCGGCCTTCGTGTACTGAGAGATGTCGCCCTTGGCGAGCGTCGAGACGTCGACCCCGTCACCGGGCCGGGTCACGTTCACGATCACGAGGCCGATGGCAAGCGCGAAGGTGCTGACGATTTCGAAGTAGAGAAATGCCTTGCCCCCGACCTTCCCGACCTGCTTCAGGTCGACCATGTTGGCGATGCCGAGCACGATGGTCAGGAAGATGATCGGACCGATCACCATCTTGACTAGCTTGACGAAGGTGTCGCCGAGCGGTCGCATTGCCTTGCCGAGGTCCGGTGCAAGGGCGCCGAGGATGACGCCGAGCACGATGGCGGTAAGCACCTGCACGGTCAGATTCGAGGCAAGGCGCTTCATGCGGGACCGACTTGGGGAATGAACGATGGCGATGGCCAATGCTTCCTGCGCGAATATAAGGCTGTATCGTGATCGCTGATCTGCCGACGCTTCTCGGCGTGGTGATCGCAGCGGTGCTGGGTGGCGCTGCGAACTCGGTGGCCGGTGGGGGCATGCTGCTGGTCTTTCCGGCATTGATCGGGCTTGGCGTCCCACCGGTTGCGGCCAACGCGACATCGACGGTGGCGCTCTGGCCCGGCGGATTGAGTTCGATGCTGGGCTATCGTGATGCGCTGCGCGGAACGCGTGCCTGGGTGCGTGCGCTGGTGGGCCCGAGCCTCCTCGGCGGTGCGATCGGAGCCTGGCTGCTGACACGCAGCACCGACGCCCAATTCAAGGCGTTGGTGCCGTGGCTGGTGCTCGCTGCGACGATGTTGTTCGTGTCACAAAAACGGCTGGGGGCCTGGCTGCGCCGCCGGATCGGGATGGCCACACAGCATCCGTCGGCAGAGGATCTGCCGCCGCTGCCGGGTGCGTGGGCGATGGTGCTGCAGTTTGCGATCGCGGTGTATGGCGGCTATTTCGGCGCCGGCGCCGGCATCGTCATGCTGGCCGCCTTTGGACTGCTTGGGCTGACCAACGTGCACCAGATGAACGGGTTGAAGAACTTTCTGGCACTGCTCTTCAACTTCGTCGCCATCGCAACGTTCGCGATGGCTGGCCTGGTGCACTGGCCGGTGGCCGCGCTGATGGCCGTCGGGTCGGCGGCGGGAGGGCACTACGCTGCGCGATTTGCGCAGCGCACCAATCAGGATGTCGTGCGTCAGCTGATTGGTGTGATCGGGATTGCGAGCGCGGTATGGCTCTTCGCGACCCGGCAGTCCTGATGTGACGTCGCCGAGCGTGTGAGACTCAGAAGCTTGACTGCGGCAGTTTGCCGGTCTGCGCGAATGTCATCACACCAGCCCAGAACGAACCATCAGGGCGAAGGTGCCCGTCCTCGTGCTGGTAGCCATGGACCCGCACGAATGCCTTGGGTGCATTGGCGGCGTTGTAGACGCGTCGCGGCATCGCCAGCGGGAAGAGCTGGTCTTCGTCGCTGTGCACCATCAGCAGGGGTACCTTGACGGCTCCGATGTTCTCGACGGTGTTCCAGAGGTCTGGCAGAATGGGTGCCGCCCAGCCGGGGATGGTCCCGAATGCGACCGCTGCCTCGCGTGCAGAGGAGTACGACGCGACGAGCGCGAGACCTTGTGGTTCCGGGACCAGTGACGGGAACTCGCTGACGAGGAATCCTGAGCCGAGCGAGTACGCGAGTGCGATGCGACGCTGGGCGTACGGGAACTGGATCGCAGCGTCGCGCCAGGCCTGCCGCACGTCCTCGGCAATCACCGTCGCCTTGCGCTCCCCACCGCTGTTGCCGAAGCCGGAATAGTCGAAGACGTAACTCGAGATGCCCGCCTTGTAGAGCAGCGCCTGCACGTCGGCCCAGTAGGAGACCGACTCGGCCGAGCCATGGAAGATCACGACCAGCGGTGCGCGGTCGCTGATCTTCGTGACCACGCCGTCGAGATGATACGAGCCGCGAGGAATCACGACACGGGTGAACGGCACACCGAACGTCGCCGGCGTCTCCGGTCCGACCGGTCGCGAGATCAACCCGTTGCGCTCGACCATGCTGTACGCCGTCTGCCTCGCGGCAATCGGCAGGATCACCAGCAGCAGCAGTGGGATGATGACCCAGCGCCAGCGTACGTCGCCATTCATTGGCTGTCGCCTGCCGCACGAGACGCCCGCGCAGGGTCGTAGATGACCGATGCCGGAATCACGGCAGAAAACACAAGCGAGCTCAGCAGAAAAACGGTCATCGAGCGAGGTGGACGTGGCGGTCGTGTCGGGTCACGGTGTGCCTGACGAAGAAAGAATCTGTGGCGAAGTCGAGTGTGAAAACAACTGCTCGCGACGCTGCGCTTGCATCTGACAGCTCATTCGTCGATTGCGAGCAGTGCAAAAGTGGCCAGCCAATGTTCTCCCGTGTAGTCACCGGCTACCTGCTGCAGGCTGGCGTCGAGATGTTTGGCGACCGCGTCCAGCGTGCGCCGCAACCTCGGGTCATCCACGCCCATGGTGCCGGCGAGCTGGCGCCAGCACCAGGCCCGGCTGAGGTTCAAGCCGTCGAGATGCGCGATCTTGCCGTCGGCGCGATCGCTCACGAGGGCCGGCAGGAACAGGGTGTGTGGCACTCCGACGTCGAGCTGCGGCAGGAATTGTTTGAGCCAGGCGCCAAAGATCGCCGGCGGAAGGACGCGGCGCATGCACTCTGCCTCGATCAGCGTCGGCGAGAGGAACTCGTCTGCGCTTGGCTCCCACGCCTGGCAGTCAGCGTCGGCCCGATACCATCGCGTCGCGGCGTCCCGCAGGGCCGCGGCCAGTGCCATGTGGCCGATGCGCTCCGCATAGGTCAGGCTGAGTGCGACGGCGAACGCGGTGTTGAAGTGCGTACCAACCCGGATCGGGTAGGTGCATTTCGGCAGGAATGCCATCCACCGCGCGGTGATCGCGTCGGCGAGCGGGGTGAAGGTGGCAGACCAGCGGCGTCCGTCCGGCGAGTCGTGCTGCGCGAGTTCGTCGGCCAGCATGTGCACCCAGGCCCAGCCGTACGGACGCTCGAACGTGGTGTGCTGTGTCTGCGCGAGGTAGGCGACTTCGCCGGCGACGCGTTCCGGCGTGACGTGGGCATCGAACAGCGCGCGAATCGCTGCTGCCTCCGGGAGATCGTTCGTCCGACGCAACACGCGCGCCAGGAGCCAGTATCCATGGACACACGAGTGCCAGTCGTAGCTGCCATAGAAGATCGGATGGAGTTCACGCGGGGTGTGCAGATCGGCCGGGCCGGTGAGCACGTGCTCCAGCTTGTTCGGATACTCGCGCGTGACGTGCGAGAGCGCCAGCGTTGCGAACTTCGATGCGAGGGACGGTGTGAGCG